>CEQD01137035.1_pt1 | contig 16444 bp, 14 predicted proteins | sample 530511 | NCBI WGS metagenome assembly CEQD01 (sample SAMEA2620230, study PRJEB7988) | marine metagenome | biome: marine biome (ENVO:00000447); feature: surface water layer (ENVO:00002042); material: "saline water (ENVO:00002010), including plankton (ENVO:xxxxxxxx)" | depth 5 m | reverse complement strand
GGTATTTTAATTTTAATTTCTATTTTCAGTTACGATAAGTTTGATGCAAGTATGAATACAGCTACAGATGATTTTTCAAATAATTTGCTTGGTCATTTTGGCTCATATAGTGCTGATTTTCTAATACAAATCTTTGGGATAACATCATTATTAATTCCAATCTCTTTTATCATTATTGGTTCATTCTCTCTAGCAAATAGAAGTAAGAATTTGTTAATAACTACTCTCTATCTAGTTATTTGTATTTTGACTAGTTGCCTTGGGTGCCACATTATTTCAGAGAATGGAGGAGTCATTGGTTTTCTAATTAATTCACAAATTGTCTTAGTAGCTAACTTTTTTGAAATTAAAATTGATTACTACAAAGATTTAGTAATTTTTATTCTTGGATTTACATCTGTAATTTTTGGAAGTGTTGCACTATCTGCTAGTAAACAGGAGAATTTGAAATTAATTAAAACAAAAGAAACCCAAGGAAAAGAGATCCCAAAACAAGCAAAAATAATAACGAAAGTCGAGGAAACTACAAAGCGTAAATCAATTATTAAAAAAGTTCCTCAAAATCAAAACACTAAGAAACAGATTAATAAAAGTGATTATGAACTTCCATCTCTTCAATTATTAAAAGAAGCTGAAACTACCAAAAAAAATCTAATTTCAGATGACCAAATTGAAGAAAACAGAAAAAAATTAGCTAATGCGCTTCGAGAATTTGGGATAGAAGGTGAGATTGAAATTGTAAGGCCAGGTCCAGTTGTTACACTTTATGAACTTAAACCTGCACCAGGAATAAAAACGAAAAGGGTTATAAGCTTAACGGATGATATAGCTAGAGAGATGGCAGTAGCCTCTGTAAGAATAGCTGTTGTACCGGGAAAAAACTCAATTGGCATTGAATTACCAAATGAAAATAGAAGTACAGTTTATTTAAGAGAGATATTTGACACAGATAATTTTTACAAGCAAGAAAAAGGTATACCACTAAGCCTTGGAAAGGATATTGGTGGAACTCCAATTATTGCTGATTTATCCCTCATGCCACATTTACTTATATCTGGAACAACTGGTTCAGGAAAATCAGTTGGTATTAATGGGATGATATTGTCTATTTTGTATAGATTTAAACCTGAAGATTGTAGACTAATAATGGTTGACCCAAAAATGCTTGAATTGTCGGTGTATGACGGTATTCCACATTTATTAACTCCTGTTGTAACAAACCCAAAAAAAGCTGTGGTTGCCTTAAAATGGGTAGTCAGGGAAATGGAGGAAAGATATAAAAAGATGGCAATATTATCTGTTAGAAATATGGCTGAGTACAACCGAAAGGCTGAAGAATATAGTCTACAAAATAAAACCTTTAAAAGAAAAATACATACTGGCTATGATGAAGACAGAGAGCCAATTTATGAAGAAGAGGAAATTATCGCTGAAAAATTGCCCTTCATTGTTGTCGTAATTGACGAAATGGCAGATTTGATGCTTGTTGCAAGAAATGATATTGAACATTTGGTTCAGCGATTAGCTCAAATGGCTAGAGCCGCTGGAATACATGTGATAATGGCAACACAAAGACCTAGTGTGGATGTTGTTACAGGTACAATTAAGGCTAACTTTCCAACAAGAATTTCATTTAGAGTTGCTTCTATGATAGATAGTAGAACTATATTAAATGAAATGGGTGCTGAGCAACTATTAGGTAATGGTGATATGTTGTTCCTTTCGGAAGGTGGAAGGGTTACAAGGGTTCATGGTGCATTTGTTTCAGACTCAGAGGTTGAAAATATCGTCTCACATATTAGAAAACAAGAAAACCCAGACTATATTGATGAAATAGTAGAAGAAAAAGATGAGATAAATAATAATACATCGATCGAAAATAATAGTGAGGACAGTTTGTTTACTCAGGCTGTGGCCATTGTTACAAATGATAAAAGAGTTTCAATAAGCTATATACAAAGAAAACTTCAAATTGGGTATAATAGGGCAGCAAGAATAGTTGAAGAAATGGAAGAAAAGGGCATTGTATCAGCGCCAAATCCTCAAGGTAAAAGAGAGCTCTTGAAAGAGACAAATTAATGTCAAAAATTCTAAGTTTTTTAATAATAATTTTTTTGATTAATATTGATATTCTATCTGAAGAAATAGAAACTAAAGTTAATAAGGGATCAGATTCATGGGTCCAAGAAACAAAAAGCTATATCAATAACTTCAGAAATCTTAGAGGTAATTTCACCCAAATTGATTATGTTGGAAATATCTCAAAAGGATTTTTTTGGATCAACGATAAAGGTGAAATAGCTTTTCATTACAAAGCTCCATCTGAAATAGTAATAATATATAAAAACGGGAAAATATTTTTTAAAGAGAAAAAAAAGGATAAATTTAGAAACTTTCCAGTGACTAACAATCCAATCTTAGGATTGATAGAAGAAGAGAGTAATATTGAAGACTACTTAACTTCCGCTATCATAGATAATAATATAGGGAAAATTTTTATTAGTTCTAATAAGAACAACAATAGAAACTCATTAGAAGTAATTTTTGATTATCCAAAACCTATCCTAAGACAATGGAAAATTATTGATCATCAAAGAAAAGAAACTAATGTTTTCTTTTCTAAAATTACATATGAGAATAAAATTGAAGATCAATATTTTATTACAAAATAATGTTTTCATTAGAATTACAAATCTATATATGATTATAGTATATTTTGTGGAGAGCTGAGGAATGCAAGAAATAAAGCGATTTATAGGCAAGACAAACCTGAAACTTTTTTTATTATTATTTATTATGTTATTTTCTTCTTTGCATCAAAGTGCAAATGCACAGGAGGAAATATCTTTTTCAGTAGTTATGCCAGAAAATTATATTGAAAAAAAAGATTTAGCAAAACTTGATAAATCATTGAACATACCAATTACAACATCTTTTTATACAAAAACAAATGATTTTGATTTATCAAATTATGATGAAAACCTAGATGTCATAATTGCAAGAAATTATTTGATCGAAGAAGCTATCTATGAAGAAAAAATGGCCGAGTTAGAATACTCTTTAATTGAAAATATTGGGTATATTAATCCACAATTTTTAAAATCAAATTATGATGATGGTAGGAAATATTCTGTTCCTCTAACATGGGGGGGGATTGGTATTTTATATAGAAAGGATAAGTTCGATAGTCCACCAGCAACATGGCGATGGTTACTTGACTCCGATAAGTATTCTGGAAGAATTGCTCTAATTAATGACGGAAGAACATTAATTCAGCTTGCTTTAAAATATATTGGAATTTCAGCCAATTCTAATGATCCTAGTTGGATAAACCAAGCAGAAGGGCTTCTTAAAAGACAAAAGGAACATATAAAAAATTTCGGTAATTCAGATGGAATTGCTCTTATTTTAGCAGACGAAGTTGATCTAGCAATAGCTACCAATGAAGAAGCTATAGAAGCAATGGAAAAAGATGATGATATTGGGTTTGTATTTCCAAGAGAAGGAAGTCTAATTTGGCAAGATGTCATTTGTATCTCAGATAAATCAGATAATAAAGAATCCGCACACTACTATATTAATGCAATACTGGATGCCGAAATTGGTAGAAATATATCTGTAAATAACCAACTTGCTACTGCCAATCAAATGTCATTTGAAATTTTAAAAGATAGTTTTAAAAATGATCCTAGATTATTTCCTGAAGCTCAGATCATTGAAAGATATGAAGATACATCAATTATAATGGATTTTGATTATGAAATGATGATTGATGAAATGTGGGATAATATATTGGACTCTTAAATAAGAATAATGAGAGTTGTTACTTGGAATATAAACTCAGTAAGACTAAGAATTAAATCTGTCAGAAGAGTGGTTAAAAAACTTAATCCTGACATCTTATGCCTTCAAGAAACTAAATGTCTCAAGGAAGATTTTCCTTTTAAAGATTTTAAAAGGATGGGTTTTCTGCAAACCGAAGCCTATGGGATTAAAGGTTATAATGGTGTATCAATATCATCTAAAATACCTATAGTATCATTTAACAAGACTATATTTTGTAATAAGGATGATGCTAGACATATAAATATTGAGTTGTTGTACCAAAAAAAGAAGATAAACATTCATAACTTTTATATACCTGCTGGTGGGGATGAGCCTAACCCAAAAATCAACGAAAAGTTTAAACACAAACTTCAGTTTTTAGATGAGGCAACAAAATATTTTTCTAATAAGGATAATGCGGACTCAGATTTAACTGTAGTAGTTGGTGATCTAAATATTGCACCACATGAAATGGATGTTTGGTCGCATACACAATTAAAAAATGTGGTAAGCCACACTGATATCGAAATAAGAAAGTTAAAAAAATTCATGCAGTCTTATAACTTCCTTGATGCAGTGAGATTAACAAATGGTTTCGATAATAAGATTTTTAGCTGGTGGAGCTATAGAGCAAAAGATTGGAAAAAATCCAACAGAGGAAGAAGACTTGATCACATATGGGTCACTAAAAAAATGTCTAACTATCTGAAAGACACATTTATTCAAGAAGATGTACGTGGTTGGATAAGGCCGTCTGATCATGTTCCCGTAGTAGCTGATTTTAAAATCAGTTGATTGTATCTAAAGTCAAAATATAAGAATTATCAACATTATTAATTTTAAAATTAACAGCCCCAACCGAAACAAGTTTTTTTCTTATTTTGTAAATATGCGTTTCAAGTGTTCTTGTCTCTATGTCTTCGTCATATCCCCAAATTTCTTTAAGTAAGTCTTTTTGAGATGTTTTTTTCTCAATATTACTTAATAGCTTCCACAAGATTTCTGTTTCCTTTTCGGTTAACTTTTCTCTATTTTTTTTTAAAGATATATTTTTTCCAATGACATCAAGTGTAAATTGCCCCATAGTAATATTATTCATTCTTCTCTTTTCTTCTCTAATTAAGGTTTCAATCGCCTGAGTCAAGTTGTTGAAATTCAATGGAATATTTATAAAAAAACCTGGATTTATTCTATTTTCTTTTATGGTTTGATTAGTATTTTCATCCACAAGATATATTGATTTCTTCTCATATTTTCTAAAAAAATTCATCTGATCTTTTTCACAATATGCCAGAATATCTGATGAAATAATAAAAGCATCAAATATATCTGTTTTACTTATGAAATCTGAAAACATATCGCTATTAAAAATAGATAGTGAAAACTTACCTTGAAGCAAAAAGGCTTCCTCAAGCAAGTCTGCCAAATCTTCATTATTTGAAATTATAGAAATTACAGAACTTTTTTTAACCAATACGCTCTCCCATAATAGCTTCACCAACTCTGATATGAGTGGCACCAAATAAAATTGCTTCTCTAAAATCTGAGCTCATTCCCATGCTTAAATTCTTGATATTATTTTTTCTCGCCATTTGATATAAAAAACCAAAATATATTGATGAATCATTATTTTTAGGAGGTAAACACATTAACCCGTTAATCTTTAAAAATTTATTTGCCTTGATTAATAATTTATCGAAGCTCTTAATTGAAACTCCTGATTTTTGTGCTTCATCTGCCAAATTTACTTGAATAAAAAATTCATCAATATTCTTAATTTTCTCAGGATATTGAGATAACTTCAATACTAGTTTTTCTCTATCTATCGAATGTATCGAACAAAACAAGTCTAAAGCAAGTTTGATTTTATTTGTTTGAAGAGGCCCTATGAGGCTAAGTTTTATTTCCTTATACTCACTTTTTAAGTCAAACCATTTTCTAGCAGCTTCTTGAACTTTATTCTCACCGTAATACAAATGTCCAATATCTAAGAGAGGCTTAATATTTTCAGCTTCAAATTTTTTTGTAACAACAATAAGTTTTATTTCATTCATATCTCTATTTGCTTCATCAGCGGCAATTCTTATTTGCTCAAGAATTGAATTGTAGTTTTGAATAATTTCTTTCATATTTTAATTTTAGAGCATTTTTCATATATAAAGAAAATATTTAATCTTGATGAAGTTATTAAATTTTTAGTTTATTTTTAAATAATAATTCTGATATTAGATTAATAAACTATTTTGGGAGATATCATTGAAAATAACTTTTAAATTTTTATTATTTTTCATAGTAATAATTACTCTTAATTCTTGTGGGAAAAGAGTAGAAAGAACCATCTCTGAAATAGAACAATCTCAGTACTCTATGGCTGTAAATGCATTTTTATGGCGTGCAAGTCTTGATACACTTATGTTTATGCCAATTGATAAAAGTGATTATATAGGGGGTGTTATTTCAACCGACTGGTATAGTGGTGATGGAATAGTTGATGAAAGAACAAAAGTTTTCGTATATATAAAAGATAGAAGATTAAGAGCTGATGCGATAGAGGTAGCCGTATTTAGACAAGTAAAATCAGATAATGAATGGATAGATGCTGAAGTAAATTCTGATACACCTAAATTGATAGAAAATTCAATTCTTACTAAAGCTAGAGAGCTTAGGCTTGGAAGTAAAGCTTTTGAATAATTTATTTTATGGATTATAACCCGAAAAAAATAGAACCTTATTGGCAAAATTTATGGTCAAAAGAAAAGCCTTTTGCTGCAGAGAAATCTGAAAAAAATCTACCTAAAAAATATATACTAGAGATGTTTCCTTATCCCTCAGGAAAGATCCATATGGGACATGTTAGAAACTATACTATTGGAGATGTTATAACGAGATATAGGCTAACAAAAGGAGATAATGTTTTACACCCAATGGGATGGGATGCATTTGGTATGCCTGCAGAAAATGCTGCAATAGAAAATAATGTACATCCTAAAGAATGGACATATAAAAATATCAACAGCATGAGAAGTCAGTTAAAATCTCTTGGTCTTGCAATTGACTGGGAAAAGGAGTTTGCAACCTGTGATCACGAATACATCAAACATCAACAAAGTATATTTATTGATTTCTTTGAAAATAACCTTGTTTACCGAAAAGAAAGTGAAGTCAATTGGGATCCAGTAGATAAAACAGTTTTAGCAAATGAACAAGTTATTGATGGTTTAGGATGGAGATCTGGAGCTATAGTTGAAAGAAGAAAATTAAACCAATGGTTTCTTAAAATTTCAGATTTTTCAGATGATCTACTCAAAGGTATAGAAGAATTGAAGCTGTGGCCTGATAAAGTAAAAACTATGCAAAAAAATTGGATTGGTAAATCCTCAGGTGCAGTCGTCAACTTTAAGATCAGAGGAGAGTTTTCAAAAAATATTGGTAGTATTGAGGTTTATACTACTAGACCCGACACATTATTTGGTGCAAGTTTTTGTGCTATTTCACCAGATCATGAGATAGCTTTGAAAATTTCAGAACATGATGAAGAAGCAAAAAAATTTATAAAAAAATGTCAAAAATTTGCTTCAACTGAAGAAGCCATAGAAAAAGTTGATAAAGAAGGTTTTAAAACAGGTATTAGCGTACAGCATCCTTTTGACGTAAAGATTGAGCTTCCAGTTTATATAGCTAATTTCGTTTTGTCCTCGTATGGAAAAGGAGCGATATTTGGCTGCCCAGCACACGATCAGAGGGATTTAGACTTTGCAAATAAATATGGCCTACCTATCAAACCTGTTGTTTGTCCTGAGGGCATTAATGAGCAGGAACTTAATATTACTAAAGAAGCATATATTGGAGATGGTAAAATCATTAATTCGAGATTTCTGAATGGTCTTTCTATAAATGAGGCAAAGGAAGCTGCAATAAAAAAACTAAAAGAATTTAAAGCAGGAAGAAACGAAACTAATTATAGGCTAAGAGATTGGGGTATATCTAGACAAAGATATTGGGGGTGCCCGATTCCAATTTTGCATAGAGAGGATGGGGCAATAATCCCAGTTCCGAAAGACGAACTTCCAATTACACTACCAGAAGATATAGATTTATCTGCTCCAGGTAATCCATTGGATAGTCATCCAACTTGGAAATATACAACATGTAAAAAAACTGGAATGAAAGCAATAAGGGAAACCGATACATTTGATACATTTATTGACTCTTCTTGGTATTTTGCGAGATTTTGTGACCTTGATAATATGCAACCAATAAATAAAAACGAGGCGAATTACTGGTTACCGGTTGATCAATATATTGGTGGAATTGAACACGCTATTTTGCACTTACTCTACTCTAGATTCTTTACCAGAGCTTTAAAAATAACCGGACATCTCGAAATTAAGGAACCTTTTGATGGAATGTTTACCCAGGGTATGGTCTGCCACGAAACATATTCTGACGAAAAAGGAAAATGGATAGAGCCAAGTTATGTAATCAAAGACGAAAATAATCAAGCATGTCACAAAGAAACTGGAGAGAAAATTATTGTTGGTGCTTCGGAAAAGATGTCAAAATCAAAAAAAAATATTGTTGATCCTGATGATATTATTAAAATGTATGGTGCAGACACAGCAAGGTGGTTTGTTCTTTCTGACTCGCCACCCGATAGGGATATATTTTGGACTGAAGCAGGTATTGAGTCATCGCACAGATTCATTAAGAAAATATGGAGAATAGTATTAGAGTACAAACAAATTATAGATAAAAAAATTACTAACAATGAGATACAACAAGAAAAATACAAAAAAATTATGAATAATAGCATAAGAGATATCTCAATTAATCTTGAAAACATTGCCTTTAATAAAGCGATAGCCAATCTTTATTCCCTGATAGGCGAACTATCAAAGTCAGAAATCAAAGAAAATATAGATAGTAAAATGGCATCAGAGGTATTAAGCCAGTTGATTATTATGTTGTCACCTTTCATACCTCATTTAGCTGAAGAGTCTTGGGCATATTGCGGATTTAAGGGATTAGTCTGCAAAGAAAGATGGCCAACCTTTTCTGAAAATCTTATAAAAGAGGATACCGTTACTGTAATTATTCAAATAAATGGTAAAAAGAGAAGTGAATTAACTATACCACTAGAAACAAAACAAGAAAAAATAGTTGAACAGGCTAAAAATATTAACAAAATTAATAATGATTTGGGCAATAATAAAATCAAAAAAGTTATTTATGTTAAGGGAAGGATCTTAAATTTTGTCATATAAAAAATTTATATCGTTAGCTCTACTAGTAATCCTTTTAAATGCATGTGGATTTAAACCATTATATAATTATGACTCTCTCGATGGATTTATTGTTAACACGCCACAAGACAAGACAGAAAATTCCATGATTATATACGAGGGGTTAAGAGAATCATTAAATGAATCAACTACCAAAATAAATTACATAATAGATTTTTATGTTAATGAACAATCAGAAGATATTGATATTAGAGAAGATGAGAAGGTTTTAAGGAAGAATTTAGCTGTATCTGTGGTTTTTACAATTAAAGAAAAGAATGGTGGAAAAGAAATATTTTCAGGTGAGTCTCTAATATCATCAGCATATAATAGAGTCGCAGAACCTTATTCAAATTATATAAGTGAGCATGATACAAGGAGGAGAATACTTGGATCGGTTATAAGTGATATAAAAAGACAGCTGGCGCTTTTTAAAAGTAATAAAACAAATTAAATGAAAGGAAAGGTTCAGGATATAAAAGATATTATAGAAAGCCCAAAAACTAAGTTTGGAATACTTTTATATGGTCCAAACGAGTACCAAGTTAATAAAAACTTTAACTTCATTTACAACAAACTTAACTCAAATGTCGAGTTTATAGAATCTAAGATCATAGACTCTGACATTATTCTTAACCAAAGCGAATTTTTTTTTAATGAAATTAATACATTTATGCTATCTGAAGGTATAAAGACAGTAAGAATAAACTTATCAGATACGGATAAAGCGGGTTGTTTAGAAGACTATTTTAAGAAGCCAACTAAAGATACATTTATTATTGTTAAATCAGGTAAATTAAGTCCAAGATCAAAATTGCGTAACTTGTTTGAGAAATCATCTGATTTTATCAGCATTCCCTTTTATGAGGACACTATAAAAGATACAAATAACTTTATAGAAAATTATGCTTCAAAAAATAATTTTTCAATTTCTAGTGAGGCTAAATATAAAGTTGTAGCCTTCTCTGGACAAGATAGTAATATTATTGAAACCAATCTAGAGCTTATAAACCTCTATATTTACGATAAAGAAGAAAAAAAAGTAGATGCAGATATTGTAGAAAAAGTACTTTCATCAGATAAGCCTATTGAGATGAAAAATTTATGCAATTCTGTTGCTCTGGGTAGTATAGATGATGCTTTTTTTTGTTTAAACAAATTAACTGCAAATGGAACAAACCCAATATTGGTCATGAATAGTTTATCAAGTTTCTTTCAGAGAATTTATAAAACAATTTTAGCAATTAATTCTGGGAAAAACCTTAACCAAGCAATGAACGATTTAAAGCCACCTATTTTTTTTAAAGAGAAGGATAATTTTATAAAACAAGTAAAGCTTTGGAGTTTGCATAAGGTGGAAAGAGCGTTAGTTATACTCAATGAGGGTGAAACTGACATAAAAAAATCACCTGAGCTTGCTCAAATAATCTCAAGCAATATTGTCTTACGCTTGACAGCCGCGGCATTAAAGTAGTTAAGTTTTTAACTTTCTGATCAAATTATCAAATTGTTCTAAATTACTATAAAAAATCTCTAATTTACCTTTCTCATCTTCACTGTAATTAATATTAATCTTTAGTCCTAAGATTTGAGTGATTTCTTTTTCTATAGATAAAATATTTGGATCTTTATCTTTATTAATCTTTTTTCTTTCTTTTTTATTTTTGATGTAGGAGATATATGCCTCAAGTTGTCTTACGGTCATATTTTTTTTGATAGCAATTTGTGCGATAGAATAGGGTTCTTCAACACCAATGAGGGCTCTTGCATGCCCTGCAGTTAATGTTTTGTTTTGTACGAACTCTCTAACTTTATGTGGGAGCTTTAATAATCGAATAATATTACTAATTTGCGGTCTTGACTTGCCTAATACATTAGAAAGTTCTTCATGGGTATAGTTATATTCATCTTGAAGTTTTTTTATTCCTTCAGCTTCTTCAATGGGATTAAGATCTTCTCTTTGCATGTTTTCAATTAATGCAATTTCTAAAGTTTCTTTCTCATCAATATCTCTTACAATAACAGGGACATTATGCAGTCCAGCTTTTTGAGAGGCCCTCCATCTTCTTTCACCAGCGATAATTTGATAATTTGATTTACTGATTTCTCTTACTAATATTGGGAGAATTAGACCTTTCTGTTTTATAGACTGGCTAAGCTCATTTATTTTTTCATTATCAAACAACTTTCTTGGTTGATTTTTATTAGGATGCAAAAATTCAATTGGAATTTCATAAAGATTATCTTTACCAAAATCTTTTGTAGTTGCATTTTGATCTTGTGCTGATAATGAGTCCTCAGCTTCTCCAATTAATGCAGCCAAACCTTTTCCTAAGCTTTTCTTTTTTATCATTTTATGATCCATCCCGATTTATTTAAAACCTCTCTAGCTAAATCTATATAAGCCATGCTTCCAGAACACTTATAGTCATATATTAGCGCGGGCAAACCATGCGATGGGGCCTCTGAAAGTTTAATATTTCTGGGTATTATTGTGTTATAGACATCTGCGCCTAAATATGAGCGAACATCCTCTTCAACCTGATTCGATAGATTATTTCTGCCATCAAACATAGTTATGATAACCCCTTCTAAGTTGAGGGAGTGGTTGACTGAGTTTTTAATATCATCAATAGTTTTCAAAATTTGGCTCAGTCCTTCTAAAGCATAAAACTCAGCTTGCAAAGGAACTAACGCACCGTTTGATGCAACAAGTGCATTGATGGTTAAAAGGCTCAATGAAGGGGGACAATCTATTAAGATATAATCGTAAAAGTTTATATCTTTAAGCGCATTTTTTAACCGCATTACTCTGCCATTATCATTTGATAGTTGGATATCTATCCCCAGGAGTTCATCACTTGATGGCATAAGGTCTAAATTTTTTATTTCAGTTTTTTTTAGAACATTTTTAGCGGTTAAGCCGTTCATTAAAACATCATAAACACCTTTTGTTCGCTCATCTTTTTTTATACCCATGCCTGTAGTCAAATTTCCTTGGGGATCCATATCAATCAAAAGTACATTAGCGCCACATGCTGCCATTGCCGTACCTAAATTAATTGTTGTTGTTGTTTTTCCAACCCCACCCTTTTGATTTATTATTGAATAGATTTTATTCATTATTTTTTATGAAAACATTTTTTAAAAGAAGAATTCTTGACTCTTTATTTGTCAGGCTCTTAATAGCCTTAAATTCAAATGACCAAAATTTATTTGCTTCGCTAATTTCTTCCTTCCATTTCTCACCTTTATGGAAAAGCGCGACTGAACCAGTTTGAAAAAATGGTAAACTTATTTTAATTAGTTTGTTTAAGCTTGAAACAGCCCTTGAAACTAAGATAAATTTTTTATCGTCTTTGGGGGGTTCTAAATTTTCAAATCGCAAATTATGAATTTTTAGGTCTAAGCCTAATAGTTTTGATGTATCGGATAAGAAGTTAGCTTTTTTTGTATTGGATTCAACAAGATGTCCATCTAACTGACTGTTAAGGATTTTAAGAACTAGACCAGGAAAACCTGCGCCTGATCCTATGTCAATAAATCTATTGAACCCATCAGGCAGTGATTTGATTAACTGAGCGCTGTCAACAATATGTCTATTCCACAAATTTTTTGTTGAAGATTTGCTTATTAGATTAAACTTCATATTGTTTTTTAATACCTCATTTTTAAGAGTTACTAATTTATTTTTTTCTCTTAGCTTTGAAGAGAAAATCTCTAATGAATTCCTAGATTTCAGTTTTTGCCTCTGTTTTATTTAAATGGGATAATATCAACCCGATTGCCGCCGGGGTAATACCATCAATTCTTTGAGCCTGTCCTATGGTTGAAGGCCTAACAATATTTAGCTTTTGTTTGTGCTCGTTTGATAACCCTTTTATAGAATTATAATCCAAGTTAGTATCAATAAATTTTGTTTCTTCTTTTCTAAATGTTTCAATTTCTCGCTCCTGTCTTTGCAAGTAACGACCATATGTTGCTTCTGCAGAAATTGTATCAATAAGAGTTTTATTGGTTGTTGCTAGTTCTGGCCAAATTTTTTCTATGATATGATAATCAATATCGTGATAGCCCAATAAATCAAACGCAGACCTTGCTTTGCCATCAAAATTTATTCTTAAGCCAAACTTTCTAGCTTCATTCGGTGTTACTTTATTATTGGCCAATTTGCTTCTTAGTTGTTGGAGTTTATTCTTTTTCTTATTCCATAATGATCTTCTAACATCTGAAACAATACCAAGACTTATACCAATGTCTGTTAGACGTTGATCAGCATTATCTGCCCTTAAACTTAAACGGTACTCAGAACGTGATGTAAACATACGATATGGTTCGCTAACCCCTTTAGTAACTAAATCATCTATAAGTACGCCAATATAGCCATCTGCTCTATCAAACTTAAAAGCGTTATGATTTAACGAAGATCTGCCCGCATTTAAACCCGCCACCAGACCTTGAACAGCTGCTTCTTCGTAACCCGTTGTTCCGTTTATCTGTCCAGCAAGCCAAAGTCCTGGGAGTTTTTTGACCTCTAGTGTATGACTCAACTCTCTGGGATCAACATAATCATACTCAATAGCATACCCAAATTGTTGAATTTTTGCATTCTCAAGACCGGGTATTGTTTTTAAAAACTTCTCTTGGATATCGCCTGGTAAAGATGTTGATATACCATTTGGATATATAAGATCAGAGTCGAGGCCCTCAGGCTCTAGAAATATTTGGTGGCTATCTTTTTGTGAAAACCTCTCTATTTTATCCTCAATAGAAGGACAGTAACGCGGCCCAACTCCTGATATTAGACCAGAATACATTGCAGATTTTTTTATATTATCACGGATAATATTATGTGTTTTTTTTGTGGTTCTTGTAATAAAACAACTAATTTGTTTGTTGAAGATTTGATCATGCATATATGAAAAGGGTTCAGGCTTGCTATCACCGGTTTGTTTTTCAAGATTAGTAAAATTTATTGAACTTTTTAAAATCCTTGCGGGAGTACCGGTCTTTAAGCGGGCAAGGTTTAAGTTTAGTTTTGTTAACCTTTTTGATAAACCAGTTACTGGGGGCTCGTTAATTCTACCTCCAGGTGTTGTATTTTTACCACAAAATATTACTCCATTTAAAAATGTTCCTGTTGTTAAGATTATTGAAGGTGCAAGAAAACTGTCTCGATTTCTACACAAAACTCCGCTGGCCTTACCGTTTTCTACCAGTAAATCCTCGACCATTCCCTCATGAAAGCTTAAATTTTTATAATTAAACATCTCATTTTGCATATTTCGAAGATACAGTGTTCTGTCTATTTGGGCTCTTGGGCCTTGAACAGCAGGCCCTTTCCTTTTGTTTAAAACCTTAAACTGGATTCCAGATAGATCTGATATTCTCCCCATTAATCCGTCAAGCGCATCAATTTCTCTTATTAAGTGACCTTTTCCTATTCCTCCCATAGCGGGGTTACAGGACATAACACCAATTGTATTCAAAGAACCTGTAATTAGTAGGGTTTTTGCTCCAAATCTAGCAGAGGCTGTTGCGGCCTCGCAACCAGCGTGTCCGCCTCCGATTACTATTACATCATATTCGGCCATATAACTGTTTTATGTTTTTAAATTCGTTTAATCAAGAAAAATGTTTCATGTGAAACATAATGTGCCAATGTTTCATGTGAAACATTATTTTCCTATGCAAAATTCATTAAAAATAATATCAAGTATGTCGTCATTTGTTGTTTTCATTGTTATGGCCTCAATCTCATTTATAGCTGCTTTTATATCCTCAGAGGCAAGTGAAATATCCAAATAGTTAATTTCATCCAATTTTTTTAGACAATTAACAACATGGTTGTGTTCTCTTTCTGAAGTAACATTTGATCCAACACTAGTGTTAACATTGTTCAATATTCTATTCTCGAGTTTTTTCCAAAGTAAGTTTAGGGATTTGTTATCTTTGAGAGATATTGTTAAGTTGGGCTTTTCAGAGTGTTTTTTCTTTAAATCTGACTTATTTATTATTAAAAGATTTTTTTTGTTTTTTTCAACTTTTATATTACCAAATGGTTTTTTAAGGTTGTTTGCCCCAATAAATATTTTAATATCAGCTGTTTTTGATATGTTTAGTGCTCTAACATTCCCCTCAGCTTCAATGTCGTTTTTTGACTTTCTTAAGCCGGCTGTATCATATATAGTAACTGGTATCCCTTTTATATCCAGTTTTTGATGAAGGACATCTCGAGTTGTACCTGCTTTTTTTGAAACAATGGCAATTTCTTTTTTTGATAAGTAATTGATTAAAGTCGATTTTCCTGAGTTTGGAATTCCTAGTATTACGACTTTTATACCGTCTTTAATCCTATTATGTTGTTCAAATGTATTGGCATAGTCCTTAATTTCTTTTTTTGTTTTTGTAATTAGTTTTTTCGTTTTTCTTAAAAGATCTTTTGGTATCTCTTCATCTGCGAAATCAATACTTGCTTCAACATAAGCTAATGCTGATTTCATGTCGTGTAGCCATAGTAAAAATTTTTTAGAATTTCCATTTAAATAGGTGTTTAGCGCTTGTTTGCGCTGTTCTTCAGTTTCTGCTTGTATTAAGCTTGCTAGTCCTTCTACCTGTTTTAAGTTAATTTTGCCGTTCAAATAAGCTTGTTTGGTAAATTCACCTGGCTTAGCGTGTCTTAAGCCCTCTATATTTTCAAGTTCTCTTAGGACTGAATTAATTATTGCAATGCTACCGTGCAAGTGAAATTCTGCTACAGCTTCACCTGTAAAACTCTCATTATCCTTAAAGAACAAAACAATTGACTCGTCTATTATCTCACCTGATGTTGTTCGAATTTTACAAAGTGTGGCCACACGCGGTGGCAATATTTTTCCTGTTAGGATACTTATAGATTCTTTTGCTAAGGGGCCTGAAACTCTTATTATTGCAACTCCTGATTGACCCTCAACAGTAGAAAGAGCGAAGATAGTCATTTATGTATTCATAGAGTCGTAGAAATCATCGTTAGTCTTAGTTTGAGATAGTTTGTCTATTAAAAATTCAATAGCATCTGTAGTTCCCATTGGATCTAATATTCTTCTAAGAACATATATTTTTTGTAGCTTCTCATTCTCTATAAGAAGCTCTTCTTTTCTGGTGCCTGATTTCATGATATCAATTGCAGGGTAAACTCTTTTATCTGCAATCTTGCGGTCAAGTACAATTTCACTGTTGCCTGTTCCTTTAAACTCTTCAAAGATAACTTCGTCCATTCGACTACCCGTATCAATTAAAGCTGTTGATATTATTGTTAATGATCCACCTTCTTCAATATTTCTTGCAGCTCCAAAAAA
>CEQD01043113.1_pt1 | contig 16675 bp, 18 predicted proteins | sample 530511 | NCBI WGS metagenome assembly CEQD01 (sample SAMEA2620230, study PRJEB7988) | marine metagenome | biome: marine biome (ENVO:00000447); feature: surface water layer (ENVO:00002042); material: "saline water (ENVO:00002010), including plankton (ENVO:xxxxxxxx)" | depth 5 m | reverse complement strand
GCTTTTAATCAATTGGTCATAGGTTCGAATCCTATACGACCCACCAGAAGTTATGAGTTATTTTTTGGTTTTTGTTGGTGGAGGTCTCGGAGCAGGATCAAGACTCTTTTTATCAAATATTCTTAGAGACTTATCTATTTTTGGATTTGCAGCGAGTACTTTATTAATAAATATATTAGGATGTTTCTTAATTGGCGTTTTGATGGGTAATGATATTTTTTCTTCCAAACCATTGTATCTTTTCTTAGGGGTTGGATTTTTGGGGTCTTTTACAACTTTTTCTACTTTTACTAAAGAAGCGATATTGTTTTACGAGCAAATAGGAGTTACAGAAAGTTTTCTTTACTTAATTATGACTTTTTCCCTTTGCTTATTTTCTACATATTTAAGTTATAGATATTTTTAAGAGTGAACAAAACCATATTTCAAAAAATAATTGATAAAGAGATTCCATCCGAAATATTATATGAAGATGATTTATGTATAGTAATTAAAGATATTGCTCCCAAAGCCCCCGTTCATCTTTTGGTAATTCCTAAAAAACTTATTACGAAACTATCAGATAGCACAGATGACGATTTAAAATTATTAGGACATTTAATGATGATAGTAAAAAAAATGGCACAAGAATATGGAATAGACGATGCTTTCAATGTTGTGATTAATAATGGAGAAAATGCTGGACAAACTGTATTTCATTTACATTTACATATTTTGGGAGGTAAGGTTGAACTTCCTTCTGGACTTATTACAGATTAACCTAAGAAAGTTCTCTTAAAGCTTTCTTTGTTTCAAAAATGTCTTCTAAACGGTTAACTATAGATTCTCTTATTTCAAAAAAATTTTTTGAAAGTTTTAAGGCTTCTCTCAATTGAAAAATTGCAGCATCATACCTTCCTGTTAACATAAAGTATTCTGCACGAGATCTATGAAGACCGAGAATGTTACCTGATAATCCTTGAGCTTCCGCTAGTTGATACCATACAGACGGATCCATTGGTCTATTCCGACTTAACTTACTTAAAATAATTTCTGCATCTTTTATCTGATTATTTTGCATGTAGGCTTTTGACAAAATTTTTGAAATTGCATGATTGTTTTCATTTAAGCTAAGCAACGTTTCTCCTACTGAAACTGCCTCAAAATTATTTTCTTCTGCTATATGCAATTCCATTAAAGTCGTTTGAAGAATTAAATTATTTGGAAATTGATCGAGTAAAGATCTCAAAAGTTTGAAGGCCAGAGGAAAATTTTTTAATTTCTTGTGAGTTAAAACCAAACCATATTCAGCTGCAACAATTGATTTTTCAGTTAGATTAGATCTTAGGGTCTTTTCATATTCCTTCACCAGCTCTCTATGATCATTTGATGAGGAGACAATTGATCTTGCTTTAATTAAATAAAAATCTAAAGAATCTCGGTATTTCTCTTTTTTTTCTATCGAATTTTCTCTTAGTTTCGCATCTGTGATCCTTTCTTTAGGAAGAGGGTGGCTCATGAGATAAGAATATTCTTCATCATTTACTCCTCTAGATTTTTGAAGCTTTTGAAACATACTGGACATACCCTTTGGATCAAATCCAGCTTTAACTAGATTATTAAAACCTATTCTATCTGCTTCTTTTTCGTTATTTCTCGTATAGTTGATTGATATTTGTTGAATAAGAGCAGGTCCTAAATAAATTCCTTCTGCGCTACCAGAAGCAGCTGCTACTGCGACACTTCCCAAGATTAATAGAGCATTTCCCAGTGCGGTTAATTGAGATTGAGATCTAGCAAAATGTCTTTGACTTAAATGAGCTAATTCATGACACATCACTGATGCAAATTCAGATTCAAAATCTGTTTTTAAGAACATACCTTTATTTATTCCAATTATTCCTCCTGGCGCAGCGAATGCATTAATAGAGTTATCATCAATCACGACAAATTCATATCTTCTATCTCTAACTTCACTTGTCTCTGAAATTCTATAAATTAAATCTTCGATATAAGTTGTGGTAAGCGGATCTTCATATTCTTTGACAGATGATCTAAAAATAGAAAGCCATAATCTTCCTAAATCATATTCTCCTGATAACGATATAGCCGCTGAAGATGGATCGCCTAATAAAGGTAAGTTATCTTCTGTTTGTAAAAAAGAAAAAGACGAGAAAAACAAAATTAAAAATAAATAAAAATATTTCATTTAAAAAAGTATAATTCTAGATGTGCCATTTTAGATAAATATTAATTAATTTTATATGCTCAATTTTTTAAAAAATTTCTTCGACACATATTTCTTCAAAGAAGAACAGTATGCGGCCTTAGTCATTCTGATGATTTCTTTAATTTTAATATATTTTATTGGGAGTCTTATAACACCCTTTTTTATAGCACTTTTAATCGCTTATTTGTTGAATGGAGTAATGTCTTATTTTTATTCAAGAGGGTTGCCAGAAAAAATTTCTTTATTATTAGCTTTAGTAATTTTTACAACCTTCTATATTTCAATTTTCTTATTACTTCCTTTAATTACTGCTCAAATTGGAGCTTTAATTAACGAACTTCCAGCTATTGCAAATTATGTTGAAAGGCTTGCGCAAAATTTATTAGAGTCTTATCCAGAATTATTTACTCAAAGCCAAGTAGATAGTTTGGCTGGAAGCATAACTTCATTCTTACCTGCAATTGCTGAGCAGATTCTGATTCAAATGAATACTGGATTTTCTGCAATGATGAATGCACTTGTTTATATAATTTTGATTCCTTTTTTTGTATTCTTTTTTTTGAAGGATAAAAACGAAATGATAGAATACGCAACTTTCTTTCTTCCAAAAAACTCTCAATTACTTTCTACTTTGTGGTCAGATTTGAATATTCAATTATTTGGATATATAAGGGGAAAAGCTTTAGAAATGATTATTGTTGGATTAATAACTTCTATAGTTTTTTCAATCATTGGGGTAAATTATTCGATACTTTTAGGAATTATGGTTGGATTATCAGTCTTAATTCCTCTTTTTGGTGCAATTATTGTTACCGTTCCAGTTGTTGCAATTGGTTTATTTCAATATGGATTTGAAACTACTTTTTTCGTTTTTCTTATCAGTTATTTAATTATTCAGGCTCTAGACGGTAATTTTTTATTTCCTCTATTATTGGGACGAGAGGTAAATTTACATCCTGTTTTAATTATACTTGCCATTCTCATATTCGGAGGAATTTGGGGTTTTTGGGGTCTTCTATTGGCTGTGCCTATAGCAACATTTATTCGAGCAATATTGAGAGTTTGGCCTAAAAAAGAACTAGCTAGCTAATTCAATAATTGATTCTAGAACCTCTTGGGCGTGACCAGGAACTTTTACTTTTCTCCATTCCTTTATTAATTTTCCTTTTTCATCAATTAAAAAAGTGCTTCTTTCGATGCCTAAATATTTTTTTCCATACATACTTTTTTCTTTAATGACATCAAATAAATTACATAATAATTCATCAGGATCAGAAATTAATTCAAACGGGAAGTTAAATTTTTTTATGAAGCCTTCATGAGATTTAATGCTTTCTCGAGATACTCCGTAAATTTCTGTATTTAATTTTTGGAATTTTGGGTATAGATCTCTAAAGTTTTCGCCCTCAGTAGTGCATCCAGGTGTGTTATCTTTAGGATAAAAATATATAACAACTTTTTTCCCAAGAAGGTCTCTAGAATCTAGTTCCGACTTTCCGGTTACAGATACTTTAAAATTAGGAACTTTTTTATTTAATTCTGTCTTCATATTTATTCTTAAATTATTAATTAAAACTATTATAAAATAAAGCAATTAATGAAAATTTCAGGCGCAATAACCGCATTAGCTACCCCAATGAAATCGGATGGAGCTTTAGATTTCTTATCTCTCGAAAATTTAATTGAATATCAAATTTCCGAAGGAATAAACGCCTTGGTTTCTGTTGGTACAACAGGAGAATCAGCGACAGTTGATGTAGATGAACACTTAGAAATTATAAGTTGTTTCGTAAGCGTATCTAATGGAAGAATTCCTATTATTGCTGGAACAGGAGCTAACTCTACTAAAGAAGCTATTTCACTAACTGATGAAGCAAAAAAAATAGGAGCAGATGCAGCATTGTTAGTATCTCCTTATTACAATAAACCAACCCAAGAAGGATTATTTCTTCATTTCAGCGAAATTGCAGAAAAAGTAGATCTTCCTCAAATTATTTATAATGTTCCTTCTAGAACCGCTTCTAACATTGATATATCAACTGTTAAGAGACTTTGTTCTCACCGAAATATAATAGGAATAAAAGATGCTACAGGTGACATGAGTGTTCTTGAAGGTTTGCAAAAAGAATGCAGGTCAGAAATTGATTCAGGAAGTTTTTCTCTTTTTTCTGGAGATGATGAGACTTCTTTTGATTTTATTTCAAAAGGAGGGCATGGAACTATATCTGTGACATCAAATATTCTTCCCAAGTTAGTTACCAAGATGTGTGAAGCTGCAAAAAATAATTCTTCAGAGGGAAATAAAATTAGAGATTCTTTACAAAAAATTAATAAGCTTTTATTTTTAGAATCTAACCCAATTCCAGTAAAATATGCTTTAAATTTAATGGGACTAATAGATGTTGGAATTAGAATGCCTTTAACCTGGCTTGATGAAAAATTTCATTCTGAAATTCAAAATGAACTTAAACTTCTAAATTTAATTTAAATGAAAAAAATTTTAATTTTTTTAATCTTATTATTATTTGTTTCTTGTGCGTCTAATCCAGAAAAAGCTAGATCCAATAAATATTTAAACGAAAAAAATAATGAGAGTATTGAGATAATTTTAGAAAAGGAAATTGATAATGTTGTAGATTTATATCCCATACCTAAAACTAAAATACAATCTCCAGGACAAGTATATGACTTACCTTTGCCGAATCAATTTTTTTCAGCTGAAAACAAAAATGAAATTAGGTTACATTCTCTTGGTGAAATAAGATGGATTTATGTTGGATTGGAACCTAGTAAGGTTTGGCCTATTATCAAAGAGTTTGTCGAAAACGATGATTCATTAATTATAGGGACTATAGATCCTAATCGAGGTATTATAGAAACTCAAAGTTTTGATTATCTAGGAGCTCCCTCAAAATTTCAGTATAAATTAGAACGAGGTCTTCAAAGGGAAAGTTCTGAATTATTTATCTCGCAATTGATTAAAGAAAAAGACAGCTGGATTAAAATAAAATTAGATACAGAATTAATTGAAAATAATTCAAAACTTTTACTAGACTATTTTAGTAATTCCGGGCCAGTAAGCGGTACCTCTTTAGTTGCATTAAATTTAAATAACGAAGATAAAGCTTTTATGTATGAAGATGAAAAAGATGGGGAGACTAAAATTAAAGTAATGATAGGTTTTCCAAGAGCTTGGGCAGCTGTGGAAAGATCTATAAAAATTGCGGGATTAAATTTGGTTGATAAAAATAGAGATGAAGGTAAATTTTATTTATCTTGGACAGCAAATTCCTCTTTTTTTAACCGAAATGAAAATGATAGAGTTATTCAAGTGATAATAAAAAAAATTGAGGAAAATATTTCAATAATTTCCGTTTTCATGGAAAATAAAGATTTAGAAATTTCTAAAGAAATCATTTCACAAATAAATCAAGCGCTCACATAAAAAATGTTAGAAAAAAAAGAGCTACTAAAAACAGGAAAAGCGAAATCTCTTTATTTAACTGATGATCCATTGAAGTTAATAATGGAATACAAAGACGACACGTCTGCTTTTGATGGAAAAAAAATCGAACAAATAGCCGGAAAGGGAACCGTGAACAATAGGTTCAATAGTCACATAATGGATCATTTAAAAGATAACGACGTTCCAAATCATCACTTAGAAGTATCGAATCCTAATGAAAGTATTGTGATGTCATTAGATATGTTTCCTATTGAATGTGTCGTAAGGAATTTTGCTGCAGGAAGTATTTGTAAAAGATTAGGTTTAGAAGAGGGTATGAAAATGGAACCGCCTATTTTTGAATTTTTCTATAAAGATGACGATTTGGGTGATCCATTGATTAATGATTGCCATATTACAGCTTTTGGATGGGCTAAAGAAAATGATATTGAAATTATGAAAGATCTTACATTAAAGACAAATTCAATTTTAGTGTCATTATTTGACGCTGCTGATCTAATATTAGTTGATTTCAAAATTGAATTTGGATTATCAGATGGAAAAATTTTTCTTGGAGATGAATTTACTCCGGATGGTTGTAGAGTATGGGATAAAGAGACTAAAAAGAAGCTTGATAAAGACAGATTTAGATTAGGACTTGGGGATGTTGTTGAATCTTATCAGGAAATCGCACATAGGTTAGGAATAGACCTAACTTAAACTTTCATTAATTATTTCTAGAGCTTTTTCTCCAGGACAAAGTTCATCTTGCTTTAGCTGATTGAGAGGTGTTTTTGTAAGGTTTAATGTTTCGTGTAAATCTTCAGAAGATTCGTCAAAATAAAGTAAACCAGTAAGTAGTTTTCCTTCCTCACTCTTTTCACGAATATAATTTAAGGAATTACCAGGATTAGTTGGATCAAATTTTGAATTTACTTTTTCTAAAGCAATTTTCGAGCCATCATGAAGATTTACCTCAACCGAAGAACCTGAATCATATGATGTAGTAATTTCTTCTCCAAGAGGAACGAAATCGGTCTTACCAACTGCCTCATTATGATTTCTAATGTAATCATAACTTTTCGTTGAAGAATCATGGTTATTAAAAGTTACACAGGGACTGATAATATCTAGTAAAGCAAAACCCTTATGTTGAATCGCACCTTTAATAAGAGGAATAAGTTGATCTCTATCTCCTGAAAAACTTCTTGCAACGTAACTGGCACCTAATTGGATTGCCATAGATGCTAAATCTATAGGCTTGAATAAATTATCTTCCCCGTATTTATTTTTAGACTCTAAGTCATTTGTAGCAGAAAATTGGCCTTTTGTGAGTCCATAGGTGCCATTGTTTTCGACAAAATAAACCATATTAATTTGCCTTCTTATGGCATGGATAAACTGACCAATACCAATTGATGCACTATCACCATCTCCAGAAATACCAAGATAAAGCAAATCGCCGTTAGCACAATTTGCACCTGTAGCAACTGAAGGCATTCTTCCATGAACTGAATTAAATCCATGAGATTGATTTAAAAAATAAGCAGGTGCTTTGGAGGAACATCCAATACCAGAAAGTTTTGCCACTTTATAAGCTTCAATATTTAATTGGAAACATGCCTCAATTATGCAAGCGCTTATTGAATCATGACCACAACCAGCACATAAAGTTGATATAGCTCCTTCATAATCTCTTCTAGTAAGTCCAAGTTTATTTTTTTCAAGTCTAGGGTGATGATTAATTGGTTTTATGTAAGACATTATTAACGCTCTTTAATATTTTTGTGAGATTTATAATTAACTTCTCGCTCAGAAATTTTGTTTACAATGTAAGCAGCCTCGATAGGATCGCCTGTAAAGTGAACAAGAGGCCTTAAAACTTCTGCAGAAATTCCTCCTTCTGCCATAATCAATGTTCTCATTTGACTATCTCTATTCTGTTCAACAACATAAATTCGGTCATGACTCGCAATAAACTCCCAGACATCAAGATTAAAAGGAAAGGATCTGATTTGCATTAAATCAACATTAATATTTTTAGTCCTTAAAATATCTTTCGCTTCTAGAACTGCCGGTTTAGAGCTTCCATAGAAGATAATTCCGCAGCTATCCTCACCATTTATCTCTATTAACGGTTCAGGAACAAGTTCAGAAGCAGTTCTAAATTTTCTCATAAGTCTCATCAAAGTTTCAGCGTTTATATTTCCATCTTCAGTGTATCTAGCATATTCATCATGAGATGTACCTCTAGTAAAGTAAGCTCCTTTTTCAGGATGGGTTCCAGGATAAGTTCGGTAACAAATGCCGTCATTATCAGAATCTAAATATCTTCCGTAAGATTCTAATTTTTCTAAATCTTCATAATCTAGCACTTTTCCTCTGTTATAAGAGATGGAATCGTCCCAATCAAATTTTTCGCAAACCCAATCATTCATTCCCATATCTAAATCGCTAACGACAAAAACGGGAGTCTGAAGTTGATCAGCTAAATCAAAAGCTTTTGCTGAAAAATCAAAACAATCTTTAGGATCTGCTGGAAAGAGTAAAACGTGTTTGGTATCTCCATGAGAAGCATAAGCACATGCTAAAACATCTGATTGTTGTGTCCTTGTTGGCATTCCTGTGGAAGGACCTCCCCGTTGAACATTGAAAATTACAAGAGGAATTTCAGCAAAATAGGCTAATCCTAAAAATTCACTCATTAATGAAATACCCGGACCACTGGTAGCGGTAAAAGCCCTGGCTCCATTCCAATTCGCACCAATAGCCATTCCTACAGCTGCTAGTTCATCTTCAGCTTGGACACTTGCGTAAAGATTTTTTCCACTTTTCTCATCAACTCTATATTTTTTTGCGTACTTTTCGTAACCTTCAGCCAATGAAGTAGAAGGCGTGATAGGATACCAAGAACAAAATGTAGCCCCGCCATAAACGGCACCTAGACCTGCAGCTTCATTTCCAGAGATCAGAATCTTATTTTCTAAAAGATTTCTTCTAGATAATTTTATTCCAATTGGATAATCAAGATTTTCTAAAACATAATCTCTTCCTAAATTTAAAGCTTTTATATTAGGCTCAATCAAAGAAGGTTTATTTGCAAATTGTTCTGAAATAATTTTTTCTAAAACCTCATATTCAATCTCCATCAAAGCAGATAAAGCTCCAACGTAGGCTATGTTTTTAAAAAGCGCTCTTTGTTTAGGATTCTTGAATGAATCAACACAAAGTTGAGTTAAAGGTATTTCAATAATATTAATATCAGACCTGTTGAAATTTCTTTTCCAAGTAGAATCATAAAGCAGATAACCTCCTTCAGAAATTTCATCTATATCTTTCGAATAACTCTGAGGGTTCATAGCGACGGCAATATCAACTCCTCCTCTTTGACCTAAATAACCCTTTTCACTTACTCTTACTTCAAACCAAGTAGGTAAACCTTGAATATTTGAAGGAAAAATATTTTTTGGACTTACAGGAATACCCATTCTAAAAATTGCTTTTGCAAACATTTGATTAGCACTAGCCGAACCAGTTCCATTGACATTTGCAAATTTAATTACAAAATCGTTGACTGATTCAATAGATTGAAAGGATTTGGGCTCAAGCATTAGGCAACTTCTTTTACTTTGATTTTGTTATTAAGAGTATGGCCCTCTATATATTTGTGTTTTTTCATATCCCAAGCTCCGGTAGGACATCTTTCAGCACAAAGTCCACAGTGAACACACATGTCTTCATCCTTAACCATTCTCCTCTTGGTTTTTAACTCACCTGAGACATATAGACTTTGATCTAAATTAAGAGCTGGAACTCTAAGTTTTCCTCTGATCTCTTGCTCGGTATCATTATCAATGAAATTAATACAATCAGTAGGACAAATATCTACACAAGCATCGCATTCAATACATAAATCATCTTCAAAAACAGTTTGCATATCGCAATTTAGACATCTTTGGGCTTCTTCTAAGGCTAGTTTTTCATCAAAGCCTAGTTCTACTTCCATTTTTAAGTCATCTAAAGCTTTTGATAGATCAGCATGAGGAACTTCAAACCTTTTTGCTTGAGATATATCGTTATCATAAGACCATTCATGTATCCCCATTTTTTGACTTACTAGATTTGTGATTGGGTCAGGTCTATTGTTTAAGTCTACATTTGAACAAAAATTATCAATAGAAATCGCTGCTTGATGGCCATGAGATACTGCCCATATTATATTTTCAGGACCCCAGGCTGCATCACCTCCAAAAAAAACTTTAGGATGGGAAGATTGCATAGTAGTTTTATCTACGACAGGCATATCCCACTCTCCAAACTCAATTCCAATATCTTTTCTGATCCAAGGGAATGCATTATCTTGACCTATGGCGAGCAGAACGTCGTCGCATTCATATATAACTTCTTCTCCGCTTGGAATAAGTTTTGATGAGCCATCAATGTCTTTCATAACCATTTTATCGAATTTCATTCCGCACAGTTTTCCTTTTTCATCTAAAATAAATTCTTTAGGACTTGTGTTGTCGAGAATCGGAATACCTTCATCCATAGCCTCTTCAATTTCCCAATCCGACGCTTTCATTCTATTAAAAGGACTTCTAACCGTCACTTTCACGTCTTTTGCCCCGAGTCTGACAGCTGAGCGACAACAATCCATTGCAGTATTACCTCCGCCAATAACTAGAACTTTTTTACCGATCTCTTTGGTATGTTCAAAAGCAATACTCGTAAGCCAATCAATACCAATATGAATATTGTCTTTTGCTTCTTTTCTACCAGGAAGGTCTAAATCTTTACCTTTAGGAGCTCCAGAACCTATAAAAACCGCATCGAAATCATTTATTAAAGGCTCTAGGTCTTGAATATATGAATTTGTTTTTAAGTCGGCTCCCATTTTTATAATCCTATAAACCTCTTCATCTAGAACAGATTCTGGAAGGCGAAAGGAGGGTATATTAGTTCTCATTAAACCCCCAGGTTTAGAGTCTTTTTCAAAAATTGTACAATCGTATCCCAAAGGAAGCAGATCTCTTGCGACAGTTAATGAGGCTGGACCGGCCCCAATCATTGCAATCTTCTTCCCATTTTTAAGTTTAGGAGTTTCAGGAATTAAGTCTTCTATATCTCCCTTGTTATCGTAAGTAACTCTTTTGAGCCTACAAATTGCGACAGGTTTATCATGAGTTCTAGTTCTTCTGCAGGCTGGTTCGCAAGGTCTATCGCAAGTCCTTCCCAAAATTCCAGGAAAAACATTGGATTCCCAATTAAGCATGTAAGCATCTGTATATTTTTTCTGAGCTATCAATCTGATATATTCAGGAACATTTGTGTGAGCAGGACAAGCGTACTGACAATCTACTACTTTATGAAAATACTGAGGATCTGTTATGTCTGTCTTTTTAAGAAAATCTTTAGTAGATTTGTCTTCAACATTGAGACCAAGAAACTTTGATTTCAGGTCTGAAACAATACTATCTCTGACTAATAAAGCTTTATCTAAATCTTTTTCACCTGTACTTTGTCTTAAATCAAAGCCAAACTGTTCTCTAAATTTTGAAGGTACAGCAACTTTTACCCACCATATGCTGTTCCTTTTGAACAAATATTTTTTATCCATGATATTCTGAATTATTCGATGTGTACCTTTATTAGCAGATTTTTTTATTGATTATATACTTAAAAATCCCTTTAAATCAACAGATTTATAGTTGACTAGAATAATTGTTTGATAATAGTTATAAAAATTTACTGTACCTTAATTCAATGTTATAATAAGGTTATTATTTTAATTGTTATTACTGTACCTTAACTTGTATTTAACATTTTAAACAACATAATAAACACATGAAACCTCTGTATTTCGATTACGCATCTACAACACCCGTTGATACTAGGGTTATAGATAAAATGAAAGATTGTCTTTCTTTAGACGGTAACTTTGGTAACCCCGGTTCTAGATCTCATGCATTTGGTTGGCAAGCAGAAGAACTTGTTGAAGAAGCTAGATTTAATGTTTCCAATCTTTTGAACTGTGATCCAAGGGAAATTATTTGGACATCTGGAGCGACTGAATCCGATAATTTAGCTATTAAAGGAGCAGCTAATTTTTACAAAGAAAAAGGAAAACATATTATTACTTCTAAAATTGAACATAAAGCTGTCCTTGATACTTGTAGACAATTAGAAAGCGAAGGTTTTGAAATAACTTATTTAGATCCAGATGAAAATGGATCAATTTCGATCAAAGCTCTTCAAGATAACATTAGAAAAGACACCACACTAGTTTCTTTAATGCATATCAATAATGAAATTGGTGTTATCAACGACATTGAAAAAATAGGTGATTTATGTAGAGAAAACGGAGTAATTTTCCACGTGGATGCTGCCCAAAGTGCTGGAAAAATTAATATAGATTTATCTAGTTTAAAAGTTGATTTGATGTCTTTCTCAGCTCATAAAATTTACGGTCCAAAGGGTATAGGAGCTTTGTACGTAAGAAGAAGACCAAGAATTAGATTACAACCCCTTTTTCACGGCGGTGGTCAAGAAAGAGGTATTAGGGCGGGAACTTTACCTACGCACCAGATTGTTGGAATGGGCGAAGCTTTCAAAATAGCTATGAATGAAATGGTTGATGATTACGAAAAAATATCATCTCACAGGGACACTTTATGGAAAGGTCTTAACGGTATGGAAGAAATATATGTCAATGGATCAGTTGAAACAGGTTATCCTGGTATTTTTAACCTATCTTTTAATTATGTTGAGGGAGAATCTTTAATAATGGCTTTAAAAAATATTGCAGTTTCTTCTGGTTCGGCCTGTACTTCTGCCAGTCTCGAACCTTCTTATGTGTTAAGGGCGCTTGGAAGACCTGATGAGCTCGCTCATAGTTCAATCAGATTTTCATTTGGGAGATTTACGACTGAAGATGAAGTAAATTCAACAGTAGAATTAGTTAAAGATTCTGTTTCACAATTGAGAGAAATTTCTCCTCTATGGGAAATGTATCAAGATGGCGTAGATTTAGATAAAATAGAGTGGGCATGAACAAGTTATTATGGTGAGGTAAATATGGCTTATTCACAAAAAGTAATAGATAAGTTTGAAAAAACTTTAAAGAATCCAGAGGAAGCAAGCGTTGGACGTTGGAAACCTGGAGATAAGGATTTCCATAGAGTAGGCACCGGAATAGTAGGCGCGCCTGCTTGTGGAGATGTAATGAAATTACAAATCAAATGTGAAAACGTAGATAATAAAAATGTAATAGTTGATGCAAAATTTAAAACTTATGGATGCGGCTCCGCTATAGCATCCAGTGGCCAATTAATAGATATGCTAAAGGGCAAGACTATTGAAGAAGCTCAACAAATTTCTAATCAAGAAATTGTAGATATTTTAGAACTACCGGCAATTAAAATTCATTGTAGCGTTCTTGCTGAAGAAGCAATCCACAGAGCTATAGATGACTTTAAAAGTCGAAGAAATAATGATTAATGCCCAAAATAAAAATTTTACCTCATGAAGAACTCTGCCCTGATGGTGCCGAAATTGAAGCAACTGTGGGCAAATCCGTTTGTGAAAATCTATTAAATAGTTCAATAGACATAGAGCACGCATGTGAGCTCTCATGTGCCTGTACTACTTGTCATGTAATATTTAGAGAAGGGTTTGACTCCCTAAATGAATCGACTGATGACGAAGAGGATCTTCTAGACAAGGCCTGGGGATTAGAGCCTAAATCACGACTAAGTTGCCAAACCATAGTAGATGAACATGATCTTACTATTGAAATTCCCAAATATACAATTAATATGGTTTCTGAAAATCATCCAAAAAAAGAAAATAAAAACTCAGATATGGAAAAAACTTTAACAAAAAAAGATTTTAGTTTATCAGATAGCGCTTTAAGTCATATTTCTAGCCTTCTAAAACAAAATAATTCTTCAGGAGTTCGCGTTAGCGTTAAAACATCTGGGTGCTCAGGCTATGCTTACGATCTTTCCTATATAGAAATAGCTGAAAAAGATGATTATGTTTTAAATATTGAAGATGTAAATTTATATATTAGTAAAGAAAGTTTTATTTTTCTAAAAGGAACTAAAATTGATTATGTGAAAAAGGGTCTAAATTCAGAATTAATTTTTATTAATCCAAATATCTCTGCAAAATGTGGATGCGGAGAAAGCTTCAGCGTAGATCAGAATTTATTTCAACAAGCTTAATAAATATTAAATTTTATGAAGTGGATTGATACATATGAAATAGTAGATGCTTTGTTAGAGTATCATCCGGAGATTAACCCAGAGAAAATATTATTTACTGATCTTATGAATTTAGTTTTCAATTTAAAAGGCTTTGACGACGAATTGGAAAAATGTAACGAAAGAATACTCGAGGCTATTCAGGCTCTATGGATAGAAGAATTGGATTAAGTAATGGAAAGAACACTTTGTATAATTAAACCAGACGCGGTAAAAAATGGTTTCGTTGAAGAGATAAACAACTTGATTATTGAGAATGGTTTACAAATTTTAAAGTCAAAAAAAACAAAGATCTCCGCTGAAATAGCGGAAGAATTTTATTCCGAGCATTCAGAAAAACCATTTTTCACAGAACTTGTTGAGTTTATGACTTCTGACTACTCAGTAGTTCAAGTTCTGCAGGGCTATAATGCAGTTATTAATTACAGAAATTTAATGGGCGCGACAAACCCTAACGAAGCTGATGAAGGGACTTTGAGAGCAAAATTCGCTGAATCTCTTTCTAAAAATGCAGTTCATGGTTCTGATTCTCTTGATTCTGCTCAAAGAGAAATTGATATAATGTTGAAAATCTTCGACTAATTATGAAACGCGCCTGGATATCTAACTTAAAACAAGTTAGAAATTCAAAAAACTTATCTTTAGAGTATTGTTCAAATTCAATAAATGTTCCCATAGAATTTTTAATAAATTTAGAAAAAGGAAAATTTAGGAAACTTCCACCAGCAATTTACACAAAACATCATATAAAAAATTATTTTTATTATTTAAATCTTGACCCAGAAGAATGTTTATTAGATTACGAAGATTACTTATTTAAGAATTCTAGAAAAAAAAATAAAAAAACAGAAAAAATTGTAAAAAAAAGATTAGAAAAAAAACGAAATACTTATTCAATTTATTTATTGGTTTTTGTTTTTACTTTAACAGCTGTTTACTTTTTTTCTTCAAAAAACAAAACAACAAATAATTCTCTTAATATTAATGATATTGAAATTCCGACTGATTCAAATTTTACTAATGAAGAAAATTATTTAATTGAAAACAAAGTTTTGACAGATGATACAAAAGTAAATGGTATAAAAATTGAAGAAGATGTTGATTCAATAGAAAATCCTTTCATTTTAGATTTCCCATTAAAAATAAACATAGAGGTAATTGGAGAAAGTTGGATAATTTTAGAAGATGCAAACGAAATGAAACTCTATGAATTAATGCAAACAGGAGCTTATGAATTAATCGGAAATCCTCCTTTCAAAGTAAATATAGGATATTCTCCCGCGGTTAAAATGTCGATTAACAATAAAGAGATAGATCTTAAGAAATTTATAAATAAATCATCAAATTCTGCAGCTTTCTATACAATAGACGGAGAAAATATTGAAAAAATTGACGATAAATAGAAGACTGTCAAAAAAAATAAATGTCGGATCTGTTGAAGTAGGTGGCGATTCACCCATTTCTGTCCAAAGCATGACAAACACTAACACAGAAGATGTCAAGGCAACTGTCAGCCAAATTCATCGTCTTGAAGAAGCCGGAGCTGATATTATTAGAGTTTCTACTCCAACACAAAAATCTGTTGAAGCTTTTAAAAAAATTAAGCAATTTACAAACGTTCCATTAGTTGCCGATATTCATTTCGATTATAAGATTGCTCTTGAGGTTGCTAAAGCTGGAGCTGATTGTCTTAGAATTAATCCAGGAAATATAGGTTCTGAAGATAAAGTTAATAGAGTTATTAATTCTGCAATAGAACACAATATTCCCATCAGAATAGGCGTCAATGCAGGCTCATTGGAAAAGAAACTCCAAAAAAAATATGGTGAACCTTGTCCTGAAGCTTTAGTAGAGTCAGCTATGAATCATGTTGAAATTTTACAGAAAAAGAATTTTGATAATTTTAAACTCAGTATCAAAGCTTCAGATATAGATTTAATGACTGAAAGTTACAGGCTTGTAGCAAAAGAAATTCCCCAACCTCTTCATTTAGGACTTACCGAAGCTGGCGGTTTTAGATCAGGAACAGTGAAATCAACTATTGCGATTAGTCAATTATTAAAGGAAGGTATAGGCGATACAATTAGAGTTTCTCTTGCATCCGATCCAGTTGATGAGGTTAAAGTCGGATTTGATATTTTAAAATCTCTTAAGTTAAGAAAAAAAGGTATTAATTTTATTGCTTGTCCGAGTTGTTCGAGACAAAATTTCGACGTTATTAAAACTATGAATGAACTAGAAAAAAGATTAGATGACATTAAAGAAAGTATTGATGTAGCAATAATAGGATGTTACGTGAATGGCCCCGGTGAATCTAAAGCTGTTCACGTAGGACTAACCGGAGCGAGCCCTAAGAGTTTGATCTATATTGATGGATTGCCTGATGAAAAAATAAATAATGAGGATATAGTTGATCAGATTGAAAAAAAAGTTAGATTCAAAGTTAAAGAACTGGCTTCTAATAAAGAAAAATTAATAGCAAGTTCATAAAATGAAAAAATTTCAAAAAATTAGAGGGATGCACCAAGTTGATCCCAATGATTCTGAAATTTGGAGCACAATAGCAAAAAAGATAATTCAAATTTTTGAATCATATTCATATAAAGAAATTAGACTACCTATTATCGAAAGTACTGATTTATTTTTGAGGTCAGTTGGGGAGGAGACAGACATCGTTAACAAGGAGATGTTTACATTTGAGAGTAAGAGTGGGAAATCCCTGTCATTAAGGCCTGAAGGAACAGCAAGCTGTCTTAG
>CEQD01038967.1_pt1 | contig 16892 bp, 14 predicted proteins | sample 530511 | NCBI WGS metagenome assembly CEQD01 (sample SAMEA2620230, study PRJEB7988) | marine metagenome | biome: marine biome (ENVO:00000447); feature: surface water layer (ENVO:00002042); material: "saline water (ENVO:00002010), including plankton (ENVO:xxxxxxxx)" | depth 5 m | reverse complement strand
TTTTCATCCCAGCAAACGGTAAAACCAATTTTTCTTGTTGATGGTGAGTATGTATCTAGTTCTTCTATATCCGGTGAAATTAATAAAAACGATATCCTAGTTTCTATAAATGGTGAAAAAATCTCAAATCCCACTGAATATAGACTTGCACTATTAGCTAATGCTGGTCTTACAGGTGAAATAAATGCAGGCTTTTTAAATGCCAAAAGTTCTGAGACATACTATAGAAATATAAGTGTTGTAAACTTTTTAAGTAATTCAGAACAGCAACAAGAACCAGAAAAGTTTTTTCCAATTGAGATAACATCATACATATCTCCAGAAATTGGCTCTCTTTCAAGACAGGGGCCCGCATCACTTGCTGGCGTTATAGCGGGTGACAAAATTCTAGAAATGGATGGTATAAGCGTTAATCATTTTGCTGAGGTTTCAGATATCCTCGCATCCTCATCTAATAGAAATGTTAATCTTGTAATTCAAAGAAACGGAGAAACAAAAAGCTTTTTAATAAACACTGAAATTTCCGAAGCTGGTACTCCAGTTCTCGGCATCTCAGCTGCATACAAGAGGTCTATTTTTGAAGCTTTCACAAAGTCAGTCAAAGATACTTACAATCTGAGTGTAAAAACATTATTATTCATTGGAAAAATGATCACTGGAAATATGGGTGCCGAAAATCTCAGTGGTCCTGTTGGAATTGCGAAAATGTCTGGCGAAGCATTTAATGCAGGCTTTTTACCTTTTCTATATTTAATGGCTATTTTAAGTATCAGTTTAGGTGTATTGAACCTGCTTCCAATTCCTGTTCTGGATGGTGGTCAGTTAACTATGCTAGCAATAGAGGCAATTAGAGGCGAGCCCTTGCCAGCTCGAGTCGAAAATTTTGCATATACACTTGGAGCACTTATGGTTGGATTTCTTCTAGTTTTTGCAGTTACAAACGACATTTTCAGGTGGATAGGTTGAAAAATCTTATCAAGCAAGCACTATCCTTGTTTCTTCTATTAAGTGTTTCCTCTTTATACGCATTTGAATCTTTTATTGTTAATGATATTCGTATTGCTGGACTCCAAAGAGTTTCAACTGGAAGTATCTTCAATACGATTCCAATTTCTGTGGGAGATAAAATTGATGAAAGAAAAATTGTTGATATTACAAAGGCACTTTTTTCTTCGGAACAATTTGATGATATCCAAATAGGTAGAGATGGAAATGCCTTGATAATTACAGTAGCAGAAAGACCTTCAATCTCTGCTATAGACATATCTGGAAATAAAGCTCTTAAAACCGAAGTTCTCCTGGATAGTTTCCAAGAAATAGGAATCACCGAGGGGCAAGTTTATAAAAGATCCACTCTTGAAAAAATAAAATCAGAATTAATAAGATCATACTCCTCCCAAGGGAGATATGGCGCTGGTGTTGAGATTCTTGAATCACCTCAGCCAAGAAATAGAGTGTCTATTGCTATCGAAATAGACGAAGGCGAGAGTGCAAAAATAGATGGGATTGTAATTCTTGGGAATGATATTTTTTCTGATGAAGATTTATTGGATGTCATGGAGCTTAGCGAAGGCAGCTGGCTTTCTTTTTTATCTAACGACAATCAATACTCACGAGAAAAACTTCAGGGCGACATTGAAAACTTAGAATCTTATTATCTTGACAGGGGATACTTGCAGTTTTCAATTGAATCTAGCCAAGTAAGTATTTCGAGAAATAGAGAAAACATATATATAACTTATATTTTGTCTGAAGGACCTCAATTTAAAATAAATAATGTTAGAGTCATAGGCGATCTTCCCCTAGACCAACAGGTTATTGACCCAATTATATCAACTCAAAAAGATGTTATATATTCTCAAGCGCAAATTACACAAATTGAAGAGATTTTTACAAGTCTTTTGGGGAATGAAGGATATGCATTTGCTTCTGTTGCTGGCCAGCCTCAAATAGATGAAATATCAAGACAGGTTGACTTAAGTTTTGTAGTTGAGCCCGGTAAAAGAACCTATACAAGAAAGATTTTATTTGAGGGAAATCAAATAACACAGGATGATGTTTTAAGAAGAGAAATGCGTCAGTTTGAAGGAGCTTGGGCTTCAGATAACAAGATCGAGCAATCAAGAGTAAGGCTTGAAAGACTTGGTTTTTTCAAAGAAGTTACGGTGGAAACAATCCCAGTTCCAGGAACAGATGATCAAATTGATATTAAATTTAGAGTTGATGAGGAAACCACAGGTAATGTTGGAGGTAACTTAGGATATAGTGATTTTGGATTAATGCTTGGATTTAACTTGCAAGAGAGAAACTTTTTAGGAACCGGTAACTCTGTAGGAATAAATATAAACAAAAGCATATATCAAGAGCTATATAATTTATCTTATTACAATCCCTACTTCACTATAGATGGAGCGAGTAGGGGTTATAGTCTTTACTACAGAAAAACTGATTATGGTGAATTTAATGTAGCTAACTATACAGCTGATTCAGCAGGACTAGGTATACAATTTGGATATCCGATATCTGACACACAGAGAGTTGGTCTTAATTTAACTTTGGATCAGACAGATATTGATCAAGGGACTCTGCCTGTTAGGGATATTTTAGATTTTTTGTTAGAAGAGGGTAGCTCATTTCAAACCTTATCTGCTCAAGGTGTATGGTCTAGAATTACACTTAATAGAGGAATGTTTCCGACAGATGGAGCATCAACTGAAGCATTATTTCTAGCAACACTTCCAATAAGTGATATTAACTACTATAAATTAAATATAAGACAAAAATATTATCAACCTTTAAACTTTCTAGACTTAGTATTTGGCTTTCAAGGAGAGATAGGCTATCTCGCACCTTATGGAGATACAAAAATTGTTCCATTCTTCCAACACTTTTATGCTGGAGGACCTAGGTCATTAAGAGGATTTGAATCAAATACACTTGGACCAAGATCTACTCCCTCTCCCTGTTATGAATTCGATTCAGTCAATGATTTATGTCCTCCACTTATCGATTCTAACTTTGATGGCATCCTTGATACTCCTGCATATAATCAAAGCCTAATCTATCAAAGAGATGATCCAATTGGTGGTGATGTTAAAATAGAAGGTAGCATGCAGTTAATCTTTAAATTGCCTATGGTTGAAGATCAAAGATCTATGCGAAGTGCTTTCTTTTTTGACTTTGGAAATGTTTTTGCAATGGATTGTAGAAGTTATCAGGTTAGTTGCTACAAACCAAGTTTTGAAGAGTTGAGATACTCGGTTGGAGTAGGACTTACATGGATAACAGGATTTGGTCCAATGAGTTTTGCAATATCAAAACCCTATAATGAAGATCGGTATGAAAGAACAGAGGAATTTCAATTTACTATTGGAACTGTCTTTTAAATTTATTAGTATTTTTCGTGAAATTTAATATAGAATATACAAACTTATTAGGGGCTTATTATGAATAAATTAGTAATATTATCATTTAGTACAAGCATGCTAGTGCTGTTTTCAATTCCAGCATTTTCGCAAAATGTTGCTGTGATTGATACACAAGCAGCAATTCTTCAAACTCAAGTTGCACAAGATGCGTTTAAAGCTCTTGAAGAGGAAAGCGAGTACTCCTCTATGGTTGAGCAAGCTCAAAAACTTCAAAATGATAGACAATCATTAGTTGAAACTTTACAAAAAGATGCAGAAACACTATCAAATGAGGATATAGCTGAGTTACAAAAAGATATCCAAGAAAAAACAGCTGATTTGGAATTTATTCTTGGAAAAATTCAAACCAAACAGAATGAAACCGTTCAAGCTGTTGCCACACAATTAAATCCTGCAATGATGCAAATCATTAACGATTTAATTGTTGCAAAAAAAATTCAATTATTGCTTGGGGCTGATAAAGCTTTATACTTTGATGGATCAGTTAGTATTACTGAGCAAGTTACTGATGCATTAGACGGAGCTGCTTCAGCAGAACCAGAATCTGACTAGTGTCTGAATTTGAAAAAGGACACTACTCTGTAGAATATATCTCTAAATTTATTGATGCTGAAGTAGTTGGTGATCCAAATACAGTTATTTTCAATATAGAAAGTTTAGAGAATGCCTCAAAAGGCTCAATATCATTTCTTGCAAACTCTAAATATAACAAGCTTCTAAATAAATCAAATGCATCCGCAGTTATTGTCAAAGATGGAACCGTTCTTGATGAATCAAAAACTTTTCTTATATGTAGTGATCCTTATTTAGCTTACGCAAAAGTCTCAAAACTTTTTTTTGAAGATGAAAACTTCAGCGATGGCACATTTCAAAATAATATCTTTATTCACGAAACTGCAAATCTAGGAAAAAATATTATAATAGGGCCAAATACATACATTGGACAAAACTGCTCAATAGGCGATAACACTACAATTCATCCCAATTCTACTATATTAAGAGATGTTTCTTTAGGCAAAGACTGTAAAGTTAATTCCAATTCTGTTTTAGGTTCAGATGGATTTGGTTTTGCTCAAAACGGAGAAAAGTTTGAAAAGATTGAGCAAATAGGTGGGTTAAAGATTGGAAATAATGTTGAAATTGGTGCCGGGTGTACGATAGACAGAGGAGCTATTTCAGATACATGTATTGGTGATGGAGTGATTTTAGACAATCAGGTTCATATTGCGCACAATGTAAGTATTGGAGATAATTCTGCCATAGCTGCATGTTGTGCCATAGCAGGATCCTCAAAAATCGGTAAAAATTTTAAAATGGGCGGTTTGTCAGGCGTTCTTGGGCATTTAGAAATATGTGCTGACGTTACTGTTGGCGCTCATACACTAATTACTAAAAGTATAAAAACACCTGGTAATTATATTGGAATTATGCCTGCTCAAAATCACATGAATTGGTCTAAATCTGCTGTTTTCATAAAAAAAAGGGGCAAATAAATGATTCTTTCAGGAGAAGAGATATTAAAATATCTTCCCCATAGAGATCCATTCCTATTTATTGATGAAGTGGTATCTTTTAAAGATGGAGATAATATTCATGCTGTAATGTATGTAAAACATGAAAATGTTTTTTTAGAAGGCCATTTTCCTAATAACCCTATTGTTCCTGGTGTAATACTAATTGAAGCAATGGGCCAAGCATCGGGAATTCTTGGTTTTAAGACAATGAATAAGACACCAGAGGAAGGCTCAATTTATGTTATCGCAGGAGTCGACAAAGCAAGATTCCGCCAAAGAGTATTACCTGGAGACAAAGTTGATATTTTTAGTAAAGTTCTTGGCAGCACACGAGGAATTTGGAAATTTGAGTGCTTTGCTGAAGTTGATGGAAAATTGGTATGTTCTGCTAATATATTATGTGCAGAGAGAAAAAAATAAATGTCTATTCACGAATCCTCAATTATTCATCCATCTGCTGAAATTGATAGTGATGTTGAGATAGGCCCATTTTGTCTAGTTGGAGCGGGCGTTAAAATAAAGTCTGGTACAAAATTACTTTCCCATGTTATTTTGAAAGGACCAACAAAGGTAGGTAAAGATAATCTTTTTTATCAGTTTTGTACCATTGGCGAGGACACACCTGATAAAAAATTCAAAGGCGAAGATACAACTCTTGAGATAGGTGATGCAAATATCTTTAGAGAGGGTGTTACAGTTCATAGAGGTACCATCCAAGATAAGAGCACAACTGTAATCGGAAAAAAGAACTTATTTATGGCCTATGCCCACGTTGCTCACGACTGTATTGTAGGCGATAGTAATATTTTTGCTAATAATTCTGGTATAGCTGGTCACGTAACTGTAGGTAACAATGTTACTATTGGAGCATTAACGACAATTCATCAGTTTTGCCAAATGGGAGATTATTCTTTTGCAGGTATGAATACATCAATAACAATGGATATACCTGCTTATGTAAAAGTAGCATCAAATCCCGCAAGAGTCGTAGGCTTAAATTCAATAGGAATGGAAAGAAATGGGATAGATAAAGAAACAATAACCATCCTTAAAAAAGCTTACAAGACTGTCTATAGAAAGGGGTTCAATTTGAAGAGTGCGATAGAGAAAATTGAATCAATGGATTCAAGTGAGATAAAAGAGGTTCAAAATTTCATTGCTTCCCTTAAGACCTCAAATAGAGGCATTCTCAGATAGGTGAAAGAATCTATTAAGATTGGTATTGTCGCTGGAGAGCACTCAGGAGATATTCTAGGCGAGAATTTTATAAAGGCCTTAAAAAAAATTAAAAATGTCAAAATTTTTGGTGTTGGCGGCCCAAAGATGGAGAAGCAAGGACTAAGCTCATTATTTGATTTTAATAATTTAAATATAATGGGTCTAGTGGACCCCATTCTTAATTATTCTAAGATTATGACTTATAAAAACGAGCTTTGTAATTTATTTATAGATAATAAAATTGATGTTTTTGTAGGAATTGATTCACCTGATTTCAACATGCAAATTCAAAAGAAATTAAAAAGAAATTCAAATATAAAAACAGTCCAGCTCGTAACACCTTCCATCTGGGCTTGGAGGAAGGGAAGGCTAAGGAATATAAAGAAATTTACTGACTTAAGTGCTTCACTTTTTAAATTTGAGCATGATTTTTATAAAAAGTATGACTTAAAAAATATTTTTTTAGGGCATCATTTTGCAGATTTGAAACAGGAAAAGAAATCTGATGTTTTAAAGAAATTTAATCTAGATAAAAAAAAGAAATATGTAAGTATCATGCCAGGAAGTAGAAAATCAGAAATAAAAAACATGATGCCAACTTATAAAGAATTTATGAATCTTTACCATCACTCCAATGATGATGTCCATTTCTTAATACCTGCAGTGAATCAAGATGACCTGCAGCTTATCGATTCATATTTAATTGATTCAAAGATCAAATATACAATTGATACAAATGCAGCTCATGAATTTTTGTCTTTATCTGATTTTTCTGTTGTAACATCTGGAACCGCATCACTTCAATCAGCAGTTTTAGGATCTCATCCAATTATCTGCTATAAAACCTCATTTTTTAACTTTTTCGTAATTTCTAGAATGATACAAACAGAAATAATAGGACTCCCAAATTTACTTCTTTCACAGAAATTCTTCCCTGAATTGCTTCAAAATAAGTGCACACCAAAAAATATATTATTAGAGACTCAAAAACTTAAAATTAATAAGTTTTTACTTGATCAAAAGACTGATTTAATAACCAAAAATCTAAAAGGTGTTGGTTTTGATTTTCTCGCAGAATCAGTAATTAATCTATAAATCAATGATTGCTGGCATTGATGAGGTTGGAAGAGGCTGTCTTGCTGGACCAGTAGTTGCAGCATCTGTGATACTTAAAAATCCAATTCAGGGCATTAAAGACTCAAAAAAACTCTCCCCAAAAAGAAGAGAACAGCTAAGTTTTGAAATAATGGAAAAATCAATATTTGGCATTGGCATTGCAACCAATCAAGAGATTGATGAAATGAATATCTTACAGGCCTCCTTATTGGCAATGAGGAGATCATTAGAAAATCTTGATATTAAACCAAAAAAAGTTTTAGTAGATGGCATGCATATTTTCAAAACCTCAATAGAAATTGAGCCTATTGTAGGAGGTGATAATTTGGTACCATCAATTAGCGCTGCTTCGATAATTGCAAAAGTATATAGAGATAAATTAATGACAGAATATAGTAAAGAATTTCCAAATTTTGAGTTTCAAAAACATAAAGGATATCCAACAACACTTCATAGGGAAATGCTCAGAAAATATGGATCAACAAGAATTCACAGAAAAACTTTCAGAGGTGTGAATTGATGAAAGGAACATTTGCTCATTTAAGAGTCTCTTCTGAATATAGTATATTTAAAGGAATCTTATCGATCGAAAAACTTGTTGAAAAGGCAAAACAGCATGGCATGCCAGCTATTGCATTAACAGACCATAACAACATGTTCGGACTTGTTAAATTCTTTAAGAAATGTGAAAAAGAGGGTATTAAGCCAATAAGTGGATCAACGCTTAATATTTCACAATCTCCTAAAGATAAAGCTTTTGAGATTCTGTGCTTAGCTAAAAATATTAATGGACATAAAAATCTTATGCATGGGCTTTCAAAGGTTAGCAGAAGTCAAACTAATTCTATTCAGTATGATGATTTCATTACTGTCTCAAATGATATTTTTATAATATCTGGATCTGAAAATTCTGAAATCTTCTCTTTAATTCTAAATGATAAGGAAGATCAAGCAGTCAATCTAATTGAAAAATATCAAGCAGACTTTAAAGACAATTTTATTATTGAAATCCAAGATACTGGTAAAGAAAGTCATAAAATCTTTATTTCTTCTATTTTGCCCATAGCTTCAAAGCTAAGTATTCCTGTAATAGCTACAAATGATGTTTTATTTGGTGATAAAGAAGACTATGAAATTCATGAAACAAAAGTGTGTATCAACACCGGCAAAACACTTAATGATCCGAGCAGAAAAAAAATATACTCTGAAGAGCAATATTTCAAATCTCAAGATGAGATGTATGATTTATTTAGGGATTTTCCTGAGGTTCTTTCAAATACGCTTGAGATTGCAAAACAATGCAACTTATGTATAGAACCAAAAGGTTATTTTTTACCAGAATATCCAGTTCCTGATGGGCAGGACTTTAACTCACACTTGGAAAGCTTGGTTAAAGAAAATTTAGAAAATTTAGTTAGTAACTTTTCCAATGACAAAATTAAAGAATATAGAGAAAGGGTGAAATATGAGCTTGACCAAATTAAAACTATGGGATTTTCGAGCTATTTCCTCATAGTATATGATTTTATTAAGTGGTCCAAAAACAATGATGTTCCTGTTGGTCCTGGCAGGGGTTCTGGTGCGGGCTCTCTTGTTGCCTACTGCTTAGGTATAACATCTCTTGATCCAATAAAACATGGACTTCTTTTTGAAAGATTTTTAAATCCTGAGAGAGTCTCTATGCCAGACTTTGATATAGATTTTTGTATGGAAAAAAGAGATAAAGTTATTGACTATGTAAGTTCTAAATATGGCAAGGATGCAGTTTCACAAATTGTAACTTTTGGAACAATGGCTGCAAGAGCTGTTGTTAGAGATGTAACAAGAGCGCTTGGCAAACCATATAATTTGGGAGATAAAATCTCAAAAATGATTCCCTTTCAGGTAGGAATGACACTCGAAAAAGCAATTAGAGAACAGCCCATTCTTAAACAAGCAATAAAAGATGATGATGAAGTTCAAGAAATAATAGATTTATCTTTTAAATTAGAGGGCGGAATTAGAAATATTGGAAAACATGCTGGTGGAGTTGTTATTGCTCCTGGCTCACTTTCAGATTTTTCACCAATATATTTTGATAACGATACATCCTCAGCTCTTACACAATTTGATAAAGATGATGTTGAAAAAATTGGCCTAGTTAAGTTTGATTTCTTAGGACTTCGAACCCTCACAATTATTGATAAAGCAATTAAATCAATAAATGAAAATCTGGCCTCAAAAAATGAGGGTCCTCTAGATATATTAAGTATAGATCTAAATGATCCAAAAGTTTTTGAACTCCTATCATCTGGCAAAACTACGGCAGTTTTTCAACTTGAATCCCAAGGCATGAAAGCCTTAATTAAAAGACTTCAACCAACGAAGTTTGAGGAGATAGTTGCTCTTCTTGCACTTTTTAGGCCAGGGCCACTAGAAACAAAAATGGATGATGAATTTGTTAACAGAAAAAATGGTAAAGTTCCTGTTACATATCCTCACAAACTGCTGGAACCTGTTTTAGCCGAAACATATGGCGTAATTATTTATCAAGAGCAGGTAATGGAATCTGCAAGAGTACTCGCAGGTTATTCACTTGGACAAGCTGATATCCTTAGACGTGTAATGGGCAAGAAACAGAAAGATGAAATGGATAAACAAAGAACAATTTTTGTTAATGGTTGCCAAGAAAATAATATTAACGAAGGCCTTGCAAACAAAATTTTTAATTTAATTGAGACTTTTGCTGGTTATGGTTTCAATAAATCTCATTCAGCAGCTTATGCCTTGTTGTCATTTCAGACTGCATATCTTAAAACTTACTATCCCGAATATTTTATGGCAGCAGTCCTTTCTTCAGCTCAGGGAAACACCGATAAAATTCACTCAATCATCAAAGAGTGCAAAGAAATGGGTATAGATGTGTTAAGTCCAAATATACTAACAAGTGGAACAAATTTCTTTGTAAACACAAAAAAACAAATTGAGTACGGATTAACTTCTCTTAAAGGCGTTACAGAATCTTTTATTTACCATCTATGTGAAATTAGAGAAAAGAATTCATTCAAAGACTTATTAGATTTTTCAAAAAAAGTTAATGTTAAGTTAGGAGGAAGAAAGTCCCTTGAGTCTCTATCAAAAGCAGGTGCTTTTGATTCAATATGCGACTCAAGATCAATTGCCTTAGCTTGTATACCAGATATGCTAAAAGAGGGAGAAAAAAAAGCATCCAATGAATTTTTTGCAGGTGATTTGTTTTCAAATATAGAACAAGATTTTAATCCTTATGATCAATATAAAAATGTAAGACCACTGAATTCCTCTCAAAAACTTAAATTTGAAAAAGAGGCGTTAGGTTTTTATGTTTCAGGTCATCCTGTAAAAGCAATTAAAGACGATATTAAGGATCTAAGATCTCACAGAATATTAGATCTTGATGTAAATATTTCAACTGCAACAGTTGTTGGACTTGTAAATTCAATTAGGCAAACAAACAACACTCAAGATAAACCAATTACATATGTCAACTTTGAAGATGAAGGAGGATCTATGGATGGAATAATTCTCTCTAAGTTATATGAAGAGAGATATGAAATCATTAAGGAAGGAAAAATTTTAAGATTTTCAGGATCAGTTGAAGTAGACGATTATAGATCTAATGAGACTAACTCAACAATGTATAGAATGAGGATAAAGAGTATTAATGCTATTGAAAGTGCTTTAGTTGATAGTAAAAAAGATCTCCTGATAGTTTGTGATATCGCTCGTGGAGATTCTATAAGAGAGCTTAAATTTAAACTTAATAAAATCGACTCAGACTTTTGGGGTGGAGAAAGTAAAGTAAAGTTAAAAGTACTCAAGAATAAGACAGAAGCATTAATATCATTGAATGATAAGTTTATGATTGATCTCAATTCAGAAAATTTAGATAATTTAAGAAGTATATTTGGAGATAATAATATCAAATTGAGTTAAAAATGATTAAAAGACACTTTTTAGAATTTGAAAAACCTTTGGAAGAAATTTCTGATAAGATCGACGCACTTGAAATTGTATCAAAAGATAATCCAGAATTAAGATCTCAGATAAATAAACTGCAATTAGAGTTTGAAGATAGCACTAAAAAGATTTATACAAACCTTTCTCGTTGGAATAAAGTATTAATTTCAAGGCATCCACAAAGACCTCATACATCAGACTTTATTGAAAATATTTTTTCTGATTTTGATGAGCTTCATGGAGATAGGCAGTTTGGAGATGATCCATCAATAATTGGAGGTCTGGCTAAAATAGATGGGATTCCAATAATGGTTATTGGTCATGAAAAAGGAAAGGGCACTGATGAAAAAGTAAGAAGAAATTTTGGAATGCCGCAGCCTGAAGGCTATCGAAAAGCGAAAAGATTGATGAAAATCGCTGAACAATTTGAATTACCCGTTATAACTTTCGTTGATACATCGGGAGCTTATCCTGGAATAGAGGGTGAAGAGAGAGGTCAAAGTGAAGCCATTGCTTCTAACCTTGCCCTTATGTCACAACTAAGGACAAGAATTATTATTGTGATTACAGGGGAGGGTGGCTCGGGTGGAGCCTTAGCTCTTGGTGTTGGCGATCATGTAAGCATGCTTGAACATGCAATTTATTCTGTTGCTTCTCCTGAGGCTTGTGCATCAATTGTTTGGAGATCATCAGATAAAGCAGAAGATGCAGCTGATGCAATGAAGTTGACTTCTAAAGATCTAATAAAGCTAAAGATAATCGATGAAGTAATTGAGGAGCCAATCGGTGGAGCACACAGAGATTATAAAACTATTTCAAGTCATGTTAAGCAATCATTATTATCAAATATTGAGAATCTCAACAAGATTTCGCTAGAAAAGCTTTTAGACAGGCGCTATTCAAGATTGACAGAAGTAGGAAGATAGCTTGCCAATTAGCATAAATCTCTTAGATAAATTATCTCCTGAAAATAATATTTTTGTAGCTTTTAGTGGAGGATTAGACTCAACAGCACTTTTATTTCTATGTAATGAGGCTTTAAAGCAAAAAAAAATTAAAAACTTAAAAGCAATTCATATTAATCATAATCTTTCTGTTAATTGTGATAAATGGCAACATCATGCAGAGAACTTTTGCATGACGCAGAATATTAAATTTGAATCTTTTTCTGTAGATATCTCTAGCAAAAGATCAAGTATTGAATCTCAGGCAAGGCAAGCAAGATATAAGATCTTTGAAAACCTTTTAGAAGAAAATGATCAGATTTTGCTCGCACATCATAGAGATGATGTCTTTGAAACTATACTATTAAGATTATTTAGGGGGACAGGAATTGACGGTCTAAGCGGCCCTGATGAAATAAGATCGCTTGGAAAAGGTGAAATTATTAGACCATTTTTGCATTTACCAAAGATTGATTTAAAAAAATATATTGATTTAAATGGTCTACCATACATAGAGGATGACACGAACAAAAATAATGATTTTGATAGGAACTTCTTAAGAAATGAAATAATACCGTTACTTGATAAAAGATGGAAAAAGATTTCTGACCGAGCCTCTTTTACATCATTAACTGCAAAAAAGAAAAAACTTTCATTAGATTTTATGCTTGAGAAGGATTTTAAAAAAGAGATTTCTTCGGGTGCCATTAAAAAGTCAAACTTTTTAGATATTCCATCTTTTATAACTGAAGAACTTATAAGATTAATTTTAAGAAAAAAAGGCATTGCACTCCCCAATCAAAAAGTTTTATCTGAAATCATGAATGTTTTTTTTCACAAAAAACCCTCACATAAATCTTACGTTGAATGGTCAAGAAAAGATGGCGAACAAGTAGGAGGGAAAGTTTTCCTTGAAAAAGATGATGTTATTTTTCAAAAAAAATAATTTATAATCTAGCTATGACTATTGAAACAGTTCAAGTAAACATAACATCATCAATTGCTACTGTTGTGTTGAATAGGCCAAGCGTCTTAAATGCATTTAATGAACAATTGGTTTTAGAATTGCAAGAAACATTCAAAAATCTAAGTGAAGATAATTCTGTTAGAGTTATTGTTTTAACAGGATCAGGAAAAGGATTTTCAGCCGGAGCTGATCTGAATGAAAAAGAAGCAAGCTGGAATCCTGATTGTCCATCAAAAGACGCTTTATTGCGAGGCTACATGCCTATTTTTAATAATATTGTTGAAATGCCCAAAATTGTTATTGCTGCAATAAATGGCCCTGCCGCTGGAATTGGAGCAGCATTAGCAATGGCCTGTGATTTAAGAATTATGGCAAAATCAGCATACATATTATCAGTTTTCAGCAATATAGCCCTTGTCCCAGACGGTGGATTAAATTGGCTTCTAACTAAATATTTAGGATATTCAAAAGCTCTTGAATATGCTATTGAGGCAAAAAAAATAGACTCTGAAATTTGTTTAAAATCTGGAATTGCTAATAAAGTTGTTGAAGATGATAACCTTCAAGAGGAGACTAACTCATGGGCTAATTTAATTGCAAAAAGATCACCTCAGGCTCTTTCTAATACCAAAAAATTAATGCGAGAATCATTAAGTAAGTCTTATTTTGATACTTTTGTACAAGAAGCAGAAATCCAAAACGAGATTTTTGGTTCACCGCAGCATAGGGAAGCAGTTAAAGCATTTTTAGAAAAGAGAGAGCCTAAATTTGATTAGATTAACTTAGCTACTCCAACAATTATTGCTTCAAATGATGCTTTTGTTGTATTAAGGTTTATGCCAACACCCCAACTTGTTTTATCTCCTTTTTGAAGTTCAATATATGCAGCAGCCTGAGCATCTGAACCAGACGATATTGCGCTTTGATGGTAGTCAGATACTTTAATATCTAATGATAGTTTATGATTTAAAGCATTTATAAATGCATCAATAGGGCCATTACCAGACCCTGAAATTTCATAAGTTTTCCCATTAATTTCAATTTCAGCTCTTATCGAATCGCTATTCTTTGATTCATCTGAGGTAATTAGAGAATAATTCTTAAAACTATTTCCCGATTTTGGCATGACAAAATTTGTATGAAAGATATCCCAAATCTCAGATGTTGTAATTTCTTTGCCTGTTTTATCAGCGATTTTTTGTATTTTTTGACTCATACTTATCTGCAACCTTCTTGGAAGAGATACACCGTGATCCTTTTCTAAAAGAAAAGCTACGCCGCCTTTTCCAGACTGGGAGTTAATTCTTACAACGGCTTCATAAGTTCTTCCCAGATCTGCAGGATCAATTGGTAAATAGGGCACCTCCCATTGAGGATCATTAGAACTCCTTAGAGCATTTAGACCTTTTTTTATGGCATCTTGATGCGATCCTGAGAAAGCGGTGAAAACCAAGTCTCCGGCGTAAGGATGTCTTGGATGAACTGGGAGCTGATTACAGTATTCAACTTCTCGCATGACATTATTGATTCTAGAAAAATCTAAATTCGTCTCTACTCCCTGACTGAACATATTCAATGCAAGTGTCACTATATCAACATTCCCAGTTCTTTCCCCATTACCAAACAAAGTGCCCTCAACTCTATCTGCTCCTGCCATTAATCCAAATTCAGTAGCCGCAATAGCGGTTCCTCTGTCATTATGAGGATGCAGTGAAAGACAAATGTCTTCCCTATTTTTAAAATTCTCATTCATCCATTCAATCTGATCTGCATATATATTTGCCGTAGACATTTCAACAGTTGCTGGAAGATTGATGATAATTTTATTATTTGATGAATCTTTTAGTATATCAACAACCTCATCACAAACTTCAACTGCATAATCTAACTCAGTCCCTGTGAAACTTTCAGGAGAATATTCAAATGACCAATTAGTATTTTTGTATTTACCCGATAGCTCTTTAATAAGTTTGGCCGCATCTGTTGCTATCTTTTTAATTCCTTCTTTATCTTTATCAAAAACAACTTTTCTTTGAAGAGTAGAAGTCGAATTATAAAAATGAAGAATTGCATTAGGAGCCCCATCAAGAGCTTCAAAAGTTCTTTTTATAATTTCGGGTCTGGCTTGTGTAAGAACCTGAATAGTAACATCAGAGGGGATAACTTTTTCATTAATCAAATATCTTGTGAAATCAAAATCAGTTTGTGATGCAGCTGGAAATCCAATCTCAATCTGTTTAAAGCCAATTTTGCACAAAAGACTGAACATTCTTTTCTTTCTTTCGTCTCCCATTGGCTCAATAAGAGCTTGGTTCCCGTCACGAAGATCAACAGAACACCAAACAGGAGCATTTTCTATAACTTTTGAAGGCCATGACCTATTATCCTTACTTACAGGCTTATATGGCTTATATTTTTTATTTGTTTTATCCATTTAATTCTTCAAAATGTTAACATCAAAAAATGTTTGATACTAAGTCATCCTTTATTTTATCTAAACTAGGCATCCAGAGGTTTCAACCTCAAAAAAATAACTCAAATTCAGAAGTCTTATTTGGCGTTCTTTGGGGCGATATTTTAACACTGTTGAACAAATCATTTAATGAATTAGAAGAAAATGAACTAAAGTTATTAATTAAAATAGTTAAATCTGTTGTTGAAGATGATGGCGAATACCCTTTTTCTAAAGAAATAAGTAACTTAAATGAAATAAAGAAGAAACCTAAGCTTGTAATATCCTTTACTGGCTTCAAAAATAATCAAACAAAAGAATTTTCTTCACTAATTGAATCCAAGCCTCTTTCTTTACTTGAAAATAGTCTAGAAGATAAGAAAGTACTATGGTCAAAGATTAAAGAATATAAAAATGGAAATACAACTGGCTAGCTTTGGTGATTTAGATCAGATTTCAACAATTGAAAAGGAAACGAATGAATATCCTTGGAGCTTTAATAATTTTAAGTCTTCACTAGATGCAGGAAATAGCTCTATAGTCCTAAAGGATAAAAAAAATATTATTGGATATGCTTTTTTTTCAGTTATTGGGACTGACTCACATTTGTTAAATATAACAGTCTCAAAGGACTATCAAGGCAGAGGATATGGAAAGAAAATTCTTGAGAAGGTCCTTTTCCAATCAAAAGTCTTAGGAGCAACTATTATTTTTCTTGAGGTGCGAGTGAGTAACTATAGAGCAATAGATTTTTACGAAAAATTTGGATTTAAGAGAGATGCTATAAGATATAACTACTATGCTGGCAGCCCCAAAGAAGATGCATTATTGATGTCAAAGCAAGGACTATAAAACCTTCTCAATTTCCTTTCTAATATACTTTGGTTCAACTCTTGGACTAAATCTCTCAACAATTTTACCGTTATTGTTAATGAGAAATTTTGTAAAATTCCACTTTATTGATTGAGTTCTAAAAATACCAGGTTTATCGCTCTTAAGTAGTTTAAACAGAGGATGTGCCTCAGGACCATTAACTTTAATTTTAGAAAAAATCGGGAAAGTTACTGAGTAGTTAATATCACAGAATTTACCGATTTCTTGATCAGTACCAGGCTCTTGTCCACCAAATTGATTGCATGGGAAACCAAGGACAACAAAATCTTTATCTTTATAATCATCATATAGTTTTTGTAAACCTTCATATTGAGGAGTAAGACCACATTTACTAGCAACATTAACAATTAAAAGTGTTTTCCCTGCAAACTCAGACATACT
>CEQD01055832.1_pt1 | contig 16937 bp, 17 predicted proteins | sample 530511 | NCBI WGS metagenome assembly CEQD01 (sample SAMEA2620230, study PRJEB7988) | marine metagenome | biome: marine biome (ENVO:00000447); feature: surface water layer (ENVO:00002042); material: "saline water (ENVO:00002010), including plankton (ENVO:xxxxxxxx)" | depth 5 m | reverse complement strand
TAGAAAAGGATGAGTGTCCAATGTGTAGAAGAGAAATTAAAAAAACATTACCAAAAAGTTTATGGAAATTTCTTGAATTTACTCCTGAAGTTATAAAAAAACCGAATACATTAGATTTTAACGATTTTGATGAATTTCCTTCTTTAAACTAATTTGCTGTACAAGATAAAGATATTCTATCTAAAATTATAATATTAAATAAATTAATTAAAAAGGGAATCAGGAATTGAGGTTTTACTGTTATACAAATCTAATAACTGTTCATCATATCTTCAATAATATTTTTCTTTATAAAATAATAATTAGGATTTGAATCCATTTCACTATATCCTATTAGAAGTGTGTCTTCTTCTTTAAAATAGCAAAAACCTAATGTGTACTCTACACGCTCTCCATTAAATGTAAACATTCTAGTTGCTCTTTTTATTTTAAATGTATCTTTATCTAACACAATAAACATATGATAGTAAAATCTTCTTTCTTCGTAACTTACTACATGACATAAAAACCAAATTTCGTTATTTATTTCAACACCATTTGTAGATCCTCTTACGTCATTAAAATATGCAGGAGTATTAATAGTATTTACAATAGAAATATTTTCATAATTCAATTCAGAATTAAAAACATATTCTTTATTATTGCATAATTTATATATTTTCAATGGGTGCCATTGATATATAATATAAGTTTCTTCGTTTTTTGTAAATAACACCCAGTTTTTTTCAATTCTATTTTTATTTTCCATAGTTAATAAACATGACTCTATTTTCTCATTTTCAGTATCTAATTTTCCATTTTCAATATGAATTGTAAAATCATTATAATTGCCATCAAATTTCGTTATTTTGTTTCCTGTAAATTCTATTGAATTTTTTGTACTCATAATTCTTATATCTTCAGTACCAGAATAATATCCATCTAATTTTTTATTATATTCTATCTCAAATTCTTTTTGCTCTTCTAATTTATCTTTTTTTATATCAAATATTCCACATATGTTTCTAGTTATAATATCAGAACAATAAATATATTCATTTTCACTATTTTTTGCTTTATATTCTCCATTTTCATCAATATAATAATTAACATAACGAACAACATTTATTAATTGTCCATTATGTATACATAAAGAAGGAGTAGAAGCATGATATTCGTAATCATGGTTCATTTTAATACTTTTTCCAATATTATAAATAGGTGTTAAATCAAACAAATTATCACAACAATGATCTTTAAGATTTGTTGCGTAAAATTTAAAATTTGATAACATATTCTCTCTTTTACTGTAGGGTAAATTCGGGTTATTGAATATTTTTGAATAAATCTGATTTACCTTTTCATAATCTTTGGTAACATAATAGCACAGTACAGTATATTCGTAATCTAATAAAATATCATATATTTCTCTTTTTAAAAATAATTCGTCTTGTATACTTATATCATAACGATGTTTACATGCGAGTTCATAAAAATAATTTGCGATTGTGTATTTTTCGCTACAACGATAATGATGAATAATTTCATACAATCCTTCTATTCTTTTTGGTAAATTATCAAAACCTTCTAACCATGTATTAATAGCATCACCAACCCTATTTAGACCTTTATAGCATAAACCAATATAATAATATGACATCGCTATTTCTTGATACCAACCACCTGATTTTATTCTTTTATTATAATATTCAATTGCATTATCAAATTGTCCAATATCTTTATAACTGTTTGCAATATAGAAAAGATACCTACAATTGTTAGGATCTTCTTTTAATCCATTTTCTAATAAACGAATATCTCTTATAAATTTATCTTCTTTACATCCTCCATCACCAATATCCCTTATAAATAATTCATTCTTACTTATATTTCCACTAGAATACTCGCGGTGTAAATCAATATATTCATGTGTTGGACATTTATAAAAAAATCCTATATTATTTTTTGCAATACGAGCATTATTCCATTGAAAACTATCAGAACCTTGTAAAATAAAATATAAATCCTTCGTCAATGTTTTTTTAAATGCTTTTGCGTCAAAATCGCTTGGTATTTCTAATAACATATCTGCATCCAATAACAAAATATAATCTGAATCAGGTTCATTTTCACATTCTTTTAATGCAAAACTTCTAGTTTTTCCGAAATCTTCAAAAGGCTGTTCTACAATTTTTCCACAAATAGTTTTATCTTTAAAATAATCATTTAATACTTCAATAGTATTATCACTGCTTCCTGTATCACAGATTACATAATGATCAATCAATGGTAATACGCTATCTAGCAAACGAGTAATAATTTTACTTTCATTTTTAATTATCATATTTAAACATATTTTAGGAATTTGTTCCATTGTAATAATACACTTATCTATTTTATATGTTTTTTTGTAGTAAGTTTTTTTCGGTCTATATATTAATTTATCATGGCATTCTCCAGATTTCACGATGATGAAGCAAGAATAAAAAAACAATTAGAAGAAAGTACTTTTCAAGGACGATATTTTTTAAATGTTCCTGGTCCTGGAATGGATCTTTCTTTTCACGAAGACCCACATATTCGTTTGCAAAAATGGGGTGCAAATTTACATAGTAATACAGTGAATTTAGAAAGTGACTTACATGGTTTAACTAGAAAAACAAATAGAGATCTTCCCAAACATAATAATTATAAAACATTTAGTGCATCTTCAAGTCAATACAATTACAAAGTTGAAAAACCTAGTGTTGAAGAAAGTAGAGCCAGTCATCCTGCTTGGATGTATAAAGCTTTAGAACAACCAAGATGGGAAACACCTTTTTTTAATCCACAAAATAATTTAGAAAGAAATTTTGAAAATAATATTCAAACACGAATTATAGAAAAAGATAATTATGTTCCTACTATTCCTACCATAAATGGTAATCAACATTATTATTTATCCGGTCCTTCTATGTGTATTGGCGGAAACGAACGTGAATGTTTTGGAACAAAAATACAATAAAACTAATTTTTTATAATATGTTATAATATATTATAATGGAAATTGCTATACCCGGAATTGCATTAGGACTACTATATGTAGCAAATAACCAAAATAAAGAAGAAGAAAAGGTAAATGAAAATTTTACTTCTAGATCTACTTTACCAAATACAAATATACCTGATAAAAATTATCCAACAAATGATATGGTTGTTTCAAGCGAATTAGAAAAAACTTCTGCTTTATCAAGAGTTAATAGATATGATAATGATGGTGTTTACACAGATAAATATTTTCATTCAAAACGAAATGATGAGCAAAAAGATAGTTATGATGAGGAGTTACCTTTTTATTCTATGACTGGAGAAAAGGTAGGAAGTGATTATTTCAAACATAATAATATGGTCCCTTATTTTGGAAGTAAAACTAGAACAGTTAATACTGGAGCAAATTCAAACGAAGGTCTTTTAGACAATTATACAGGTGGTGGTTCTCAAAATGTTAGTAAAAAAGAACAATCTCCTTTATTTAAACCTGATGAAAATGTACAATGGGCTCATGGCATGCCTAATCAAAGTGAATTTATTCGTTCTCGTGTTAATCCTAGTATGAGAATGGCCAATGTAAAACCTTTTGAAGAGCAAAGAGTTGCTCCTGGTCTTGGTTTAGGATATACAAATGAAGGTTCTGATGGCTTTAATTCTGGTATGATGATGAGAGATCAATGGATGCCAAAAACCGCAGATGAATTACGTGTAAAAACAAATCCAAAGTCAGGTGGTCTTTCTTTAATTGGACACGAAGGTCCTGCTAATAGTGCTATTAAAAATATGGCAACTAGAGAACAAATGGGCATAATGGAAAAACACCGTCCTGAACGTGCTTTTGCATTTGATGAACGTGATATGTCTGCTGCAGGAAACGGTGGACAAACAAATGCAAATACTGATATAGGTCGTCTATTTACTACTGGTGGTGTAGAAAAAGGTCAAACTTTACATTCTATGCCCATAGATCGTAATGTAACCCGTCCCGAAACAACTCGCTCTTATATTGGCGGTGCAGGTGGCGATCAAAAAGAGACTTATATGCCAGGTGAATATATGCCTTCTCATAATCAACAATTAGGACCTGTACCTCTTGGTGTTGCAAATGCAAACAGTCGCAATCATGCAACTAGCGGTGATTATGGCATAAAATCTAAAATGGCTTATCCTAATAATAGAACTGTTAACAAGGATAATGGATATTTTGGTATGGTGAGTGGTGGATTAAGTGCTGCCATTGCTCCATTAATGGATGTTTTACGTCCTTCAAGAAAAGAAAATGTCATAGGAACTTTACGTCCTTACCAAAATCCTGGAACTACTGTACCAAATTCATATATTTTTAATCCTGCAGATCGTCCTGCAACAACAATTCGTGAAACTACTGAACAATCTAAGAATCACTTGAATGTTAATGCTCAAGAACGTGGTGCCTATCACGTTACTGATCATCAAGTTGCATTTACTACAAGAAATGAAACAGGTGATTTTTATTATACTGGTGGTGCAGGTGCTACAGAAGGTCATCGTGAATTAAAATCATATGAAGCCATTCAAAATCAACGTAATAATGATATTAAGGCTTCTACTATTGATGGTCGTTTAACAAAAGGAAACATGTCTTTAATGAATGGAAATGTAAACATGAGAGAAAAAACTAGAGATGCTTCTTTAAAAAATAATCGTGATATAGTTGGAAATATGCCTTATCGTTCACCAGATGTTGAAAATATGGGTACACTTGCGGGTCATCAAAAATCTCTACCAAATAATATTAATATTGAACGTAATGATTTTGATATTCAAGGTCAATTAAGTAAAAATCCTTATGTTGTAGATTATAAAAACGCTCTTTAATTATATAATATTATCCTTAGTTATATTATATAATGAAAACTAATAGAATACTAATTTTAATATTTTTAATATTAACTTTTTTACTTGGATTATATGTAACTGTTTTTCATAAAATAACTTTTGAAAAAAAAGAAGGTTTTAGTTCTCAAAAAGAAGGAATGGAAACATCATCATGTCCAGATATGTTAGTTAAAAAAGGAAATGTTTTATTGTTATACAATTCTAATGAACCAACTGGTCCCGAGAATCCAATTCCTTTCTTTAATTTAGACGAATATATAAATTATTTAGAAGTACAAAAAGAAAAGGGATATGATTGTCCTGTATTATATTTACAAGAAGAAACTAATGCCCAAGGAGAAGATGTATACCGTGTACGTCCTAGTCCATTTGATTTACAAGGAGGACTTCCTGCTCAATCAAATATTTCTGATGAAACTTTAAAAAAAGCCAAAGAAGTAATGGACGCAAGTAGAGATAACACTACATACAATATTAACCACTATGCTGGGTTTGATGCTCATGGACAACATGTAGGTGAATATACTGATTTAGATGCACTTCATGATAGTACTTCCACGAAAAAAATAAGTGATAACCCTATGGATTCTAATTGGGCTGGTACTACTTATACACAACAGATGGTTGATTCTGGTAAATACGAAAAAAGAGAAATTACCAAACCTTATTTTTTTAAACCTAAGACGGTGTTTTTCCCAAGTACTCCGTCTGTAGTGCCACCACCAAAAGATATTTTATAGACACTTTGCAAAGTCATGTTATTTATTTAAATAACATGATATTTAACATTAATTATCTTTTCATAAAATATAAAAGAAATGATACAAGAATTTAGTTTTGTATTATTATATATTTCTTTTTTTGGATTATCGGATTTACTTGTAAAATATTTAAATATTAAATCAGACTATCAAAAGTTAATTTATTATGTGACTTTATTCATTTTATCTTGCATTCTTTATTTTTTATTTACACCTTTAATAATTTTTAGTCATACCATTTTATAATGTTTGTTAATTCCTCAGTTAAAAAAGGGGATATAACAGAATACATACTTTTAATATAAATAGTAGGTTTTATTATTTGTATTTCTTTTAAAGATTTGCCATGTTTTTCTTTAAATAGTTGTACTATTCCAAGAGCGACATTTATTTGCAAAGAATGTTGCAGTCCAAAATTTGAACTGTCAAATATCCAAATCCACGGATTATCATTATTTAAATCCAAAATTTCCCTATAATGATTTATTATACCTTCTGCATCCCAGTATTTAGAAGCCTTGGCAGGACATGTATAATAATAATTTATATCGTTTTCTTTTTTTAAGAAAAAAAAAGAATGACTTCCCGGTTCTTCAAAACATATTTGACACATATATATGTTGTGAAGAATTAATTTACATTTGTTTTAATAGGTTCATTATCAGAAATTAATAAAAAAATTTTAATATTTGCAATAGAACTTTTTGATATTTTACGTGTTTTTCCATTTGTTTCGTACGTAACATCATCTAAACAACTTGGATCTTCTTTTAATTTTTTCAAAAAATCTGGAAAGCCTTCATATTTTTTCATTATAGCCATAGCAGTTGTTGAACTAATACCAGGTATTTGACATAATATAATTTGGCCAAAGTTCTTTGTATTTATATTGTCTTTTTTCACTTTTTTTACAACCTTACAATAATCAGCACTATTTTGATCTCCATCTTGAACCATATTTTCAAATATATTATTACTTATATCCATAGGTTTAGAACGAAAATGTGCCAAAAATGGATTAGTTAAAAAGTATGGTAATTTATTTTTTTGAAAATTCTTTTCTAGTTTTTCACCCATGTGTATTAACCATTCTGCTGATTCTCTCAAACTAGAAGAACGTTGTACACTAAATCCTTTAAAGTAATTTAATGATGTCATTGTTGAATATAATATTTTCTTTTCAATAGGACTTTGTAATTGAGATAGCACACCTTCAATTAAATAAATAATAGAATGCGGAATAAATCCACTTGAGTGTAATAGTCTATATGATTGCTCCTCATAACGGCCATCTTTAATCGAGGAAAATAAATCTGCAAATGATTTACGCTCTATTAATAAGACGTCTTTATCATCATCTGTACGGATCAATATATCACCTAAATGTAAAACTTCTTTGGATAATGTTATAGAACTAGCATTAGGTTTACCTAATATAATTGAATAACAAGTTTCGTATAATTGTTGTTCTCTCTGATCTAAAATTATTTTCATATTTTAAATTATAAATAACTTACTTTATTATTTATAATATCTTTTTAACTTAATTTATTTAAATTTTTAATTTACTTTATTTTGAAGTAATGAGTAGAGCCAGGGCGTACACTTACAGGACGAGAAGGGTTGACTGAACTTACGAGAGGCATCTTCAATAAGGACATTCTTTGAGAGGTACCCTTAAGAGCAATACTGCTCCATGATTCACGGCCGACCAAATAAGGAAGACCAGCCTTTTTGTTTCCTCCACCTTGATTTTGATTAGTTATGCTAGAAATAGAAGCAGTTTTTTTAGTTTGACTGTAAACCATCTTATATATACTCAATATATATTATTTATTTTCTAATTCAAAAATTGATTAATAAAAAGACCTAAATATTATGAAAGTATAAATTAATATGGATGACGATATAAGGATCGAGAAAAATAACAATGGGACAGAAACGCTAATTTTTGATCCTTATAATCCCCTAAATAAATTAATTACAAAAGACCAAATTCAAGAAATTATGACCAAATATAATGTACCATATGAATTACATAATCTTGAATTATATAAACGAGCATTTATTCATCGTTCTTATATTCGTAGACCAAATGTAGAAAATAAAGCAAATAATATAATTATAGCAGACAAACCTGACGATTGTATAGATTTATTTACAAAGTCAAATGAGCGACTTGAATTTGTTGGTGATGGTGTTTTGGAATGTATAACTAAATATTATCTTTATCGTAGATTTCCTAAAGCCGATGAAGGATTTATGACAGAAAAAAAAATAGCATTAGTAAAAAATGAGTCTATTGGTAAAATGGCTTATGAAATGGGACTACATAATTTTGTAGTATTATCAAAACATGCAGAAAGCAAACAAATTAGAACTAACCTAAAAAAGTTAGGATGTCTTTTTGAGTCTTTCATTGGTGCTATGTTTTTGGATTTTAATAAAATTAGTATTCATGATGAAGATGGCTGGTTTAAAAATGTATTTGTTTGTGGCCCAGGCTTTCAAATGGTACAAATATTTGTAGAAAGTGTATTTGAAAAGCATGTAGATTGGACAGCACTTATTGAAAATGATGATAATTTTAAAAATAAATTACAAGTGAAAATACAAAAAGAATTTAAAGTTACACCAGATTATTTAGAAATCAGCGAACATGACCCAGATATAGGATATCACGCGGGTGTCTATTTATGTTTAGGCCAAGCCGTGCACACATTAAATCATCAGGACTCTATTCCTATCTCAAGATTTAACTCTTATAGTGACATTCATCAGCATATGTCAGAAGTTGGAAAATTGTTCTTATTTATGGGTGAAGGAAAGCATAAATTAAAAAAGAAAGCCGAACAGACCGCATGTGATGCAGCAATTCATTCTTTGGAAAAATTTCAAATGTCACCTAGTAAGTAAGGTCCACAAGAATCAAATAAATGAATAGGTAAATCATTACGTAGAAACTTACAAACACCATTTTTATTCCATTCTACTTGTAAAGTTTTTATTTCGACTCCATGAAGCCATGCTTTTTGGACAGCTTTTTTATAGGTTAAATCTATATTTGAAGGTTGAAAACAACTAGCATCACTTCTTTGAACAATAAAACATAATATAGCCCTTGTTTCACTTGTTTTAGCAATCTCTTCTAATTCTTCTATATGTTTTAGTGCTCTTGGACTAACTACCTCTGTACTATTCTTACGATATCCATCTGGAAAATAGGCTATTTTATCATGAAACTCTCTATTTTTTATTTCATCTTTATACTTTTTTCTATCTTTTTTTGGTACATCTACATAATCAGCCAAAGGAACATTTTTTATTTCTAAAACAAATGGTCGCCTAGTTTCATCTAATCCTATGAAATCAAATCTTGAGTTCATAATTGTTTTTTCTTTTGCATATTTTTTAATATTGTGTAGGCCTTGTATAAAGCCCATTACTAATGCTTTTTCAGCAATATACTCACCTAACTTTGGATTGATACCAATATATATTTGAAAATTATTTTCTTTATAAACACTTAATTCTACTCTATGACTACATTTGGTTTTCTTATTATCTATTTTAGATAAGACAACAGTTGCTTCTTTATCTGCTAAACCACAACAACCTAATGATGGGGAATGACCCATTATTTGTGTATCATTATCATCTTCTAAAATTATGTCTGCAACATAAGGTGTTTTACAATGTAAAGATGGTCGTTTAACGACTAATCCCTGAACAGGATTTTCTATTTGATATAACATGTTTCTGACTCAGCAATATATGCGAATTTAATTTCAATTTTTATAATTTTTTTATATATTTATTTAAATATAAATATATAATAAATACAAGATGGTTTATTTTATATCTGAAGAGAATCAAAATTTATTATGGAATGTTATTCATAATAATTCATCAATACAATTATTTCTGAAAAACATGAGTACCCATGATAAAAATCGTTGGTTTCGGGGTATAATTGCGCAATTTTATAAAAAATATGGTCCAGTTGATTTATCATTTTATCAATTAAAGACTATAAATAAAGAAGTAATTATTTATATAATACAGTATATACAAAAAAAAAATAATCAAACACAAAACCAATTGCCCTTAAATAATATTCAACAAATACAAACTCCTCCTTATGAAAAAAATAATCGTGAAGAGGAATATATCAATCAATTTGAAATGAGACAAAAAGAATATAATCAAATGCTTGAAAAAAAGGCCCCGAATGAAATTAATTTTAGTGAAAACTTTGAAGAAGATAAACCAATTCATGATATGAAGGCTCTTATGGAAAAACATATTGAAGAACGAAACAAAGAAATATCCTGGCAAAATCAAAACCCAAAATTAACTATTGACGATCAAAACGTTTCTTTACAAACTGATACTATTGAAGAAATAAAAGATGAATCAAAAAATAGAAAGAGAAGAGTTTCTTGGGAAGATGAAAAAAATTATCAAGAAAAACATAATATTTTAAAAGAAAATCATCTTATGTTGTATGAAGAATACTTACAAATGAAAATTAATAAATAATATATTTAAAGTTATTATGATTTTCAAATTATGGATATTTTAAAAAATACTTTATACATTAATTTACAAACTAGGACTGACCGTCTTGAACATGTGCAAAGTGAACTTAAAAAATTAGGAATTGAAGGTGAAAGATTTAATGCTATAAAAACCTCATCTGGTGCTGTGGGTTGTACTTTAAGTCATATCAAATGCTTAGAAATAGCGAAAGAAAGAAACTATGAAGAAGTATTTATTTGCGAAGATGATATTACATTTACAAATCCAGAATTATTAAAAGAAAATTTACAAAAATTCTGCGATAATGAAGATATTATGTGGGATGTATTAATTATTGGTGGTAATAATGTACCTCCATATAATCAATATAATGATTACTGTGCTAGAGTATATAATTGTCAAACTACAACAGGCTACATAGTAAAACAAGATTTTTATGATATTATGATAAGAAATTTTAAAGAAGGTGTGGCTAAACTTATAAAAGAACCTAGTAACAAACGCGAATATGCAATTGATATACATTGGAAAAAAATACAAATGGAAAACTTCTTTTATATGATTACCCCTCCAACTGTAACTCAATATGAAAATTTTAGTGATATTGAAGAAAAAAATACAAATTATAACCATTTAATGTTAGACATGGATAAAAAATGGTTGTTTAATAATTCTCCGAAAATGCAGTTTCATTAATAAAAATATATAATTTTTTAGTATATATTTTTTACTTATATATTAGACCTGGCAATGTACCATTTGAAATATAATCTATACTGGCTCCTCCTCCTGTAGAAATATGATGAAAATTGTTTTCATAATCATTTACAAAACCTGCTGTATCTCCACCTCCAATAATTACTTTGGCTTTACATGAATTTAACAAATGAATTAAGGTCTCTGAACCATTTTTATAAAAAGGATCTTCACATATTCCCAAACTACCATTCCAAAATACGATATTTGATCTATTAATCAATATTGCTAATTCGTTTATAGACTTTGGACCCACATCAAATATTTTATTATCACCCAAAATTTTTGTATTTAATAAATTACCAAAGTATTTATGTTCTAAATCCGTATTATAATGATCAAATCCAGGATTAATATTACCAAATCCATCACTTGCATATATTATTTCTGCCTTGTTGGTACTAATCTTATTAAAAAATTCTTCGTTTTCTTGTATACTATTTAAATTATTTCCTGCAACAAATATGTAATCAACTATAGTTGATAATTTTTCCAACATTGGCATTTTATCACTAACTTTGCTGCCTCCTATAATCGCTGTCATAACCCCTCCATTATTTTTAAGAATCATATTAAAAGTGTCTATTTCTTTTATAAAACAATATCCGTAACAATGAACTGGGCTTTTGATTCTTGTAATACTGTAGTGATCTCGGTGTGAGGCAGAAAAGGCCTCATTACAAAAAATATCAATATGAAAATTAATCTTATCATTTTTAGTAGGTTTTGTTTCATGGTCGTGAAATCTTACGTTTTCCATCAAGGCTAAAATTGCATCATTTGATGATATTTCATCATTTGTTGTTAAAAAACCTTTTTCTAAGAAATGAATATTATCAATATTTAAATATGTTTTTAATGTTTTCAAAAAGATCTTTGTAGAATACTTTGAATCATATCCTTGAGGTCTACCGTAATGTGTCATTAAAATTAATTTTTTTGGTCTATCTAATAAAATTTTATGTATTGTTGGTAATGTACTAGTTATACGATAATCATCTGTAATTATACCATCTTCATCAACTGGACAATTAAAATCACAGCGAACTGCTACTATTTTATCAAAACAATCAACATTACTAATTTTCGTTAAAGATGTTTGATTATTTTTATAAAACATTGTTTTTACCATTTTAATCATTTGAGCAGCGTATGACCATTCATTATCGTACCATAACGTAAATTTTACACTTTTTTCATCAATTTGAAAAGTAGAATAGTAATCAACAATAGTTGGATGAGTTGTACCAATAAAATCACTACTAACCAGTTTTTCTTTATTGACTATAAGAACATCGTTTTGTAATTTTTCCAAATCACTTAATATTTTCTCTTTCGTTATACATTTTTCAAACGTAACATTTACATCAATCATAGAAACATTTGATGTTGGTATACGAACAGATGTTCCTACAATTTTATTTTCTAAATCGGGTAATATATATTTCAAACTACTTGTTGCACCAGTAGTATGAGGAATAATATTATTAAAGACACTACGATTGGTCCTTTTATTAAAATTTGCATTGTCTACAACACTTTGTGATGCTGTAGAAGAATGAATTGTAATAAAATTACTAGTTACAATATTATATTTTTGCAATGTTTTTAAAAAGGGAGCAATACAATTTGTCGTACAAGATGCATTTGATATAACTTCTTCACCATGATAATCATTATCATTAACACCATAACAATATATTGGTGTATTACCCAAATCTTTTGGAGGAGCAGATAAACAAATATAGTTTGCGTTGTGTTCTTTTGCCTTTTCACTAGTTAAATATGCACCAGTGGTTTCAAATAAATATTCTACATTATGAAGTTTCCAATCTATTTCATCTGCATTTTTTGATTTAAATATAAAAATACATTTTTTATTAATTCTAACTAAATTCTTTGTTACAATTTCAACAACGTAATCTTTTTTTCCATGAATAGAATCGTTATTTAAATAATGTTCCAAATCCTTTATCTCCAAGTTATTGATGTTTATAGCCTTTACACATACATTATCATCTGTAAATAACTGCATAAAACAACATTTTCCTATTCGTCCAAACCCATTTATTCCAATATTTATTGTGCTCATATAAATTGTTAATAATCTTTATTTTAAATCATTCCATCATATTATTTGTTTGTCAATCGTAAAAAATTAGATAAAATAGATTTATTTTTTTGCTCATATTCCATTGATTTTAATTTTGCGTCATACTCTTTTTGCATCATTTGTTGCTTATAAACAGCATTTTCTTGTTGTAATTGTCTTTCTGCATCTTGTTTTTCCATAGGGTTTAAAGACTGATTTCCACGCGCCCTAACAAATTGATCTACCGAGTTATATTTTGTTACTTTTTGATAATCATCTTCACTAACCGTCATGACGGTTTCGTCTTTATGCACTTTTCGTAAATCATCAAATTTTAATTTACTAAAAGGATCCGTTGAAATATAATCATCTTCATTTTCATATATATCATTAGCAGATGAATTAGATGTCATTGTTTTTACTCCATTATATTTTACCATTGAATTTTGCTGTTGTTTAATATTATCAAATACTTGTTTCATGTTTTTTGAGTTTACCTGTTCTTTTATTTCATAACTGCTATCAGTGCTTGTAAACCATTGATTTTTGTTAGGATCAGGTTTATTTGTCATATTTTCTTCAAATAATTGGTTAAATTTTTCTTGAAATACACCAGAACCCATTTTATCTAAAGTTTTTGTTACCTGTTTCGTATTGTTTTCATCTAAAGAATTATGTTTATTTGCATCGTATACTTGAGAGTTACTTTGTTGATCTTTATGTTGACTATTATGAAATTGCACTATCAATTCAAAAGCCTTTTTATAAAATAAAAAATATTTTGCATCTAATCCAGATTTATCTGGATGAGTCATTAATACTTTCTTTTTTGCACGTTTCAAACTTTCAATATCTATATCATATGTTAAATCAAATAAATTAAGTAAATCTTGTAAACTATACATATGTATATCTAAATTATGTGTTTTACTCATGATTATATATGAATGACAGAAAAACACATCAAAAATTAAACTATATAAATATATTTCTATTAATATTGTATATGGGATTACCTATTATTACTAAAATAGAAAACCGAAAACAATTTCAACAATATTTGGAAACAAATCCTGGTGTATTTGTTGTCAAATTTGGTGCTCCGTGGTGTGGACCTTGTAAATTAATAGAAGACAAAGTTCACGATTACTTTAATAATATGCCTGATACAGTACAATGTGCAGATATCAATATTGATGAATGCTTAGACGTATATGGATTTTTAAAAACAAAAAAAATGGTTAAGGGAATACCTGCACTTTTGGCCTATTTTAAAGGTAACGAACATTATATACCCGATGAATTTATTGATGGTACTAAAGACGATGATTTGAAATTTTTCTTTTCAAGTGTTTTGGAAGAGGCAAATAATTAAATCTCTACTAAACGTTTCTTATTAATAAAATAAGAATACATACTTTCTACATATTTGTCTTCTTTTCCTCTTTTAATATGAAGTGAAACAATTATATTTAAAACACTAGATATATCTGGATTTTGAATCACCATAGCACTTGAACTAGAGGTGTTTGATAATCTCTTTAAAATTGTTTGCACTTCGTATATATGCTTAGACGATATTTGTGAAGTTTTTAACATATTAAAGTTGTAAATATAGTCGTATAATATAGTTTCATATCCAAACCACTCGTAAAAACAATTTAAATATATTTTATCTTGGAATAATTTTAAATAATCATAAATAGTAGTCTGTATTATTTTTGCGCTATTTCTTTCAATATCGTTAGGTGCGTTTAAGAATTTTAGAAAAGTACTTATTATAAAATTATTTGAATCTATGTAATGATCAAATAATTTAGGAAGCAAGATATCTAAAAACTCTTCTAAAAAGTTTTTATCAGCATACTTATTTAATATAATACATTTACTATTCTTGTTTACTCTATCATCAATATATTCTAAATGATCTAATTTAGAATCTTCTGTTGAAATACGATCTATCATAATAATCAATTGCTCTTCTTTTTTTAAAAACTTAGGAAGTATTTGCACATTTGCATTTGTTTTTTGACTAAAATCTTTTATCTTAACATGTGATTGATTAAACTTGGAACCAATAGACACGTATACATACTTGTAAGGGAAATTTGATAAACTTTCACGAAAACTTTCTAATATATTATTCTCTATTATAATTGCCATATTAATAATTTTATTTATTTTATTTAAAATTTTAACTAATATTCAATTTTTATAGGTAGAGTAAATATAGTAATGGAATACGAATATTCTTTTAAATTAGAGAAATTAGAAAGTAACTTTAATAATTTATTGCTATTTAGCAAAAAATTAGATCAAGAAAAGTTATCTACAAACAATCTGCTAAAGCATTTCAAAGATACACATACAAATCTAAGTAAAACAAGTAATAAACAAATTTTTGTATTTTGTTTGGATTCGTTTTTATTTCAATACAAAGTATTTTCAATGGAAATTGATAACTTAAATAAGACCCATTCTATGATTAAAAACCGCATGTACTGTGATTATTACAAATTATACAAAATGTTATTAAAGTATATTTCAACAAATTTTAGTGAACTAAACATTCACGTAAATGAATTACCGAATGTACCCGTTTACAAGGATCTAGAACCAACTTACGACTATGGTTATACTAACATAGAACAAATACATAAAGCGTTGCTAGATTCTATCAGAAAAATTACTACTGTTTATTTAAAAAAATTGGAAAGTATCCGTGAATACAAAGCAAACTCAAATGTTGGTTTTGGTATTTCTAATTTCATAAATACAATGAATCATGAAAAAGATATGTTAAAAGGGAAAATAGATTTATATATTGATTACGTTTCTTTTTTTAATATTTCACAATTCAAATATATGAAACGTTTACATGTTGTATTTAATGAATTTGATAGACAACTAAAAAATACTGCTAATGATGATCAATGTTTTAGTTTTCAAGATATTTTGGATGAAAAAAATGGAAATATTATGATATTGGATGAAATGAACGACCTTATACCTAAAAAAGATGAAAACAATTTAGAGAAAGATGAAAACAATTTAGAGAAAGGTGAAAACAATATTAATCCAGATTCAAATGATAATAAAGATAAATCTATTACAAGGGATAATAAAGAAGACGTAAATGCTCTAATAAAAAAGAATGAATCAGATATTCCTGTTTTTCAGTCAATTGAAACAACTGAAAAAGATGAAAAATAAATAAAATTAATAAATAAACAATATATATATTAATAATGGAAACAAAAGATAATAGAAAGAATTTTACGACAAGAAAAGGTTTTATCTTTAATTTACCTGTTGATTATGATTTGGATGAATCAAACGGAGATTTATTTGGAATTATAGAAATTCCTTATGATATTTTTAATGATAAAGAATCAGTTGGAGGAACAGGAAGAGGACAGAGAAGAGGGCAGAGGCAGGGACAGAGGCAGGGACAGAGGCAGGGACAGAGGCAGGAAAGAGGTAATCAGGCTGCCCAGAATGCGCATTCTGATGTCCCTAATTTTCCATCTAGAAATTTGCCTCGTATTAGGGGCTTAAGAGGTGATGTTCTTGCTGGACTGTTACGGACATTAATAAATGGTGTATTAGGGACTGGTCCCATGAACCAGCAACTTGTTGTTAATGCAGGTTATACCGGAGCTAATCGTCAAGCAATAGTAAACAGTATACAACAGTTGTTACCAGAACTACAAGATATTGGTATAATAATTAACACCAATCACAATGGACTATATATTAATTTCTATTCTCAAAATAATAATCTATTTCCACCATTCCATCTAAGTGTCCATCATAATTATTATGAAATGAATAGGAGTTCAACATACGATAGGAGTCCAATTCATACTACTTTAGAACATACTTCCAATATAACAACA
>CEQD01032093.1_pt1 | contig 17047 bp, 16 predicted proteins | sample 530511 | NCBI WGS metagenome assembly CEQD01 (sample SAMEA2620230, study PRJEB7988) | marine metagenome | biome: marine biome (ENVO:00000447); feature: surface water layer (ENVO:00002042); material: "saline water (ENVO:00002010), including plankton (ENVO:xxxxxxxx)" | depth 5 m | reverse complement strand
GCTGAAGATACTAAAGCTGAAGCACCTGCTGAAGAAGTGAAAAAAGACAGCTAGAAAATTCTTTAAGACTTAATATTTGAATCTTTTAATAGCTCATACATAGCGCCTTCTCTTAATGCACCATTTGCTTTACTTAAAATACTAATGTCTAGAATAACCATTAAACTGTGTAATATTGACAACCCTGCTAAGAAAACTTTTAATCTTTCAGGGTTTATAACCGAAGTAATTTTTTTAAAGTCAGAATCGTAAACCTTGTCGTGTTGATTAAGTAAGATTTGCACAAGATAATCAATCTTCGAAATATCAATTTCATCTTGATCAATAAGTATAGCTTTTAAAGCCTTGTGAACTGCTTTAATTGTACCTGATCCGCCAAAGGCAATATTATCATTTGAATTAATTAAAAGTTTATCAATGGCTTTATTTTCAGAGCCTCGATATACATATTTACCTTGCAAGCTTGCAGAGTCGCTTGATTTGTTTATTTCATTAAAAACATGAAAACATGCTTTATACCATTGCCTTTTAATATCTCCTATATCAAAAAAATAATTATTAATAGTAGAACTTCCAAATTGAAAACTTGCCAAATTGGTAAGTTTTTTATCTTTTACGGTAATGACCTCTGAACTTGAACCCCCAATATCTATAATATAAAAATTTTTATAATTAATTTCTGTAGTGTGTGTTACGCCTTGATAAATAAGGTTAGCCTCTTCTAAAGGAGTTATAATATTAATTTTATTTCCAAGTGCTTTTTCTGATTGAGTAAGAAAATCATAATCACTAATTCTCCTAAAAGAATTAGTTGCAATGACTTTTAAGAAAGTTGGATTTTGCTCTTCAATATTGACTTTAAAACTATCTAAAGCCTGAATGGACTTATCAGCAAGTTTAGCTTCTATTGTGCCATCAGGTTTTAAACCACTTCCTAAGTACGTATACTCTTTTTTTTTATATTTTTTACGAAAAAGATTATCGTGATATTCTGAAATTACTAAATGAAAGCTGTTTGACCCTAAATCAAGCACACCAAAAGTATCATTCATAAATAATCTCCATGTTCGTTACATAGTATACTTTGAGCTGACACCTTTTTTCTACCTTTTCCAATATTTCTTTTTTTATAGTTTCCATTTTTATCTAATTGCCAGAGCGAGTAATTATCTCTTAAATGCATATCAAAACACTCTTTTATGATTCTATTTTTGAAACTATCTTTTTTAATAGGAAACATTAATTCAATGCGGTTGTGTATGTTTCTTGGCATCCAATCAGCACTGGAAAGATAAACATCTTTTTTACCATTATTAAAAAAATAAAAGGCTCTAGTATGTTCAAGAAACTTACCAATAGTAGAAAATACTCTGATATTTTCAGAAAGGCCTTGAATACCAGGCTTCAATATACATTCACCTCTTATAAATAAATCGATTTTTACTCCAGCTTTTGATGCCTCGTATAATTTTTCAATAATCTTGCTCTCTGTAAGTTGATTCATTTTTGCCATAATAAGAGCTGGTTTGCCTTTCTTGGCAAGCATAATTTCACGATTTATTTTGTTTTTAATTTTTTTTCCTAAGTCGAAAGGAGAGACATATACTTTTTTATATTTTGTTTTTTTTGAAGAGCCAGTTAATTGGATGAAAAAGTTATGAATATCTTCTGTGATATCTTTGTCAGCGGTAATATAGCCAAAATCAGTGTAAGCAGAGGCAGTTTTTTTATTATAATTACCTGTACCTAAGTGAGCATATCTTTGTAAAAACTTTCCTTCTTTTCTTACAACTAGAATTGCTTTTGCATGAGTCTTTAACCCAATAATTCCATAAGTTACTTGAACTCCGTTGGCCTCAAGTTTTTGGGAAATATCAATATTATGAGTTTCATCAAATTTTGCACTTAGCTCTATAACTGCAGTAACTTGTTTACCTTTTTTTACTCCATCGATTAAATTTTTAACTATTTGTGAATTTTTTTCTGTTCTGTATATAGTTTGTTTTATCGCAAGAACATTTTCATCCTCAACCGCAGCTTTTAAAAAATTTACAACCGAATCATAGCTGTTGTAAGGATGGTGAAGAAGAAACTCTTCAGATTTTATTTGCTTAAAAATTTCTTCAGGCTTTCCTTTTAAAGTATAATTTCCATCTGGTGTGTAAGTTTTGTATTTAAGACTATCGTCATCAATTTTTTTACCAAAATCAACCAGCCTATTTAAGTTCACTGGACCATTAACTTTATAAACATCATTATCATTCAATTGGTATTGCGCTTTTAAAAACTTAATAATGTCAGCAGGGCAGTCTTTTACAACTTCTAACCTAATAGCTTCATTATATTTTCTATCTGGAAGTTGAAGTGAAATCGATTGCTTAAAATCTCTTAAGTCCTCATCATCGATTTCAAGATTACTATTCATAGTCACCCTAAATTGATGGCAACCTCTTATTTTTAAACCTGGAAAAAGTTTAGATATGTTTTCATGAATGATAGATGACAAAAACATAAAGCATTTTTTTTGTTTGCTTAATTCTTTTGGCAACTCTACAAATCGAGGCAAGACTCTAGGGGCGGTAACAACTGCCATTTGTGAGCTTCTGCCATAAGCAGTTTTGCCACTAAGTTTCACCATAAAGTTTAAGCTTTTATTCTGAACTTTTGGAAATGGATGTCTGCTGCTGAGGCCAGGTTTATTGCTATCTAGCCCAACAGGCGTGAGAATCGGCAGAATTCTTGAGTCAAAAAATTTAGATACCCATTCTTTCTGCTTTAGATCAAGCTCCCGCCTTCTTAAAAAAACAATGTTTTTTCTCCTTAAAGCTGAGAAAACACTTTTTTGAAGAATTCCATATTGAGTGTCTAATATTGATCTTACTTTTCTTCTTGTTACTTTAAATCTTTCTTCGTGAGAGTAACCATCACGACCTATCTTTTGTGACTTAGATAAAATTTGTCGCCTCAATATAGCTACTTTTATCTCAAAAAATTCATCCAAATTACTACTTGCTATACAAAGAAATTTCAAACGCTCTAAAATAGGAACATTTTTATTAAGTGCTTGAGCTACAACTCTTTTATTGAATTCTAAAAGACTGAGCATATTACTAAAAAATTTAGGTTCTTTTTCCATAAATAAACACTAACTTCTAAATATTAAAAATTTATTTCATTTTTTTCTTGAAATCGAAAAATCAGCTAATTTTAAAAGTAAATCTTTATAATTATTATGCTTTAAGTATGAAATACTTTTTCTCGCAAATGTCGCGTGGTAATTTGCTTTTTTTATTGACATATCAATTGCTCCAGTCTTTATTAATATATCTTTCAACTCATTGAATGAAGCTTTACTTTTACTTTTTAAAATCCTTTTAATATTTTTCTTATCTGAGCTATTAGAAAATTTATAGCCATATATAATTGGTAGAGTAATTTTTCCACCCTCAAGATCATCTCCAATATTTTTACCAATCTGGTTAGAATTTTTTGCTGTAAAATCTAAAATATCATCGCTGATCTGAAAAGCTAAGCCAAGATGTTTACCGTAGTCTCCAAATTTATTGATATTTTTTTCATTTTTTTTTGCAAGAATTGCTGAAGATCTAGTAGAGGCTTCAAATAAAGTTGCCGTTTTATAGTTTATGACTTTCATATATTGATCTAATGTTGTATTTAATTTACCAACATTCATTAATTGCATTACCTCACCTTTAGCAATTTGATTGGTAGCATCGGCCAAAATTGAAAAAATTTTCTTATCTCCCAGTTTTACCATCATTTGAAACGACCGCGAATAAAGATAATCGCCTACCAAAACACTTGCTTCGTTTCCCCATATCTTATTTGCTGACTTTTTCCCTCGTCTTTTTTCTGATATATCCACGACATCATCGTGTAATAAAGTAGCTGTATGAATGAACTCAATTATTAAAGCTAATTGATATATTTTTTTATTAGGGATCCTAAGCATTTTACCAATGATGATCACTAGCAATGGCCTGATTCGTTTTGAAGGAGCTCCAACAATGTGTTTAGATACTTCCTCAATAAGAAGTATGTTTGACTTTAATGAGCTTTTGATAAGTTTATTTACTTGCTCGAGGTCTTTAAAGACTGATTTTTGTATAGATTCATAATTCATAATAGAACTTTATATACTATCAAAAATATCTTTAAATATTGACCTGATTTCGTCATATAGGTAGAATACAGCTCCTATTAATTTTTTTGGAAAATCTCGTGTTTGCTATAGTAGAGTCAGGTGGAAAACAATATAAGGTCTCAAAAGGTGACATTATTGAAGTCGATAGAGAGGGTTTAGAAACTGGTGAAACCATTAAATTTGATAAAGTTTTACTTATCTCTGATAAAAAAGATACTCAGATAGGTAAGCCTTTTATTGAAAATTCTATTGTGGAAGGTAAGATCAAAGAGCACTATAGAGATAAAAAAATTAGTATTATTAAATTTAAGAGAAGAAAGCACTATTCTCGAATTGCTGGTCACAGACAGAATATGACTAGAATTGAAATCACAAAAATAGGATAACTTAGATATGGCTCATAAAAAAGCTGGTGGATCTTCAAAAAATGGAAGAGATTCCGAGTCTAAAAGACTTGGGGTTAAAATCTACGGCGGTCAATCCGTAAAAGCTGGAAATATTATTGTACGCCAACGTGGAACTAAGTTTCATCCAGGTATAAACGTAGGCTGCGGCAAAGACCATACTTTATTTGCAAAAGCTAACGGTAAAATATCCTTCTCAATCAGAGGTCCCCAAAAGAAAAAAACTGTTAGCGTTATTTAGTCATTTCTTTTAAAAATTACCCATTAAAAAATGAAATTTATTGACGAAGCTATAATCGATCTTAAAGCGGGAGATGGCGGTGATGGTTGCTGCAGTTTTCGTAGAGAGAAATATATTGAATTCGGCGGCCCTGATGGCGGTGATGGCGGTGATGGGGGTTCTATTTTTTTAATTGCAAAGAGTAGTATTAATACCTTATATAATTTTAGGCATCAATCAAGTTTTGAGGCTGAAAATGGAGAAAAAGGAAGAAGTAAAAATATGACAGGTAAAAAAGGAGATGACTTATATATTGAGCTTCCTTTAGGGACACAGATTTATAATATTGAAACAAATTCTCTGATAACCGAACTTACAAAAAAAGATCAAACCTTTTTGATGGCTCAGGGTGGTTTTCATGGTCTTGGAAATTTACGATATAAATCCTCAAAAAATAGAGCACCAAGACAATTTACAAAGGGTTCAATTGGTGAGTTTAAAAAAATTAAGCTTGAACTTCGACTGCTTGCGGATGTTGGTCTGTTAGGTAAGCCTAATGCAGGTAAGTCTTCTTTCTTAAATGTAACAACAAATGCTAAGCCAAAAGTGGCTGATTATCCTTTTACTACAATTTCCCCTATGCTTGGAGTTGTAAAAGTTAATAATTTTCATGAAACTTTAGTAGTAGCTGATATCCCTGGGCTCATCGAGGGTGCATCAATGGGGCAAGGTTTAGGCATACAGTTCCTTAAACATATCAGTAGAACGAAAATTTTGCTACATATTGTTGATATTTCTCAAGTTGAAAGTAATAATTTAAGTAAGGAAATTGATGATATAAATAATGAGTTAAAAGAATATGATGAACAACTTCATAAGAAAAAACAAATACTGGTTTTCAACAAAGTAGACTTGTTAACTGATGGAGCCCTTGTTGATTTAAAAAATGATTTATCAAGACTATATAGTAAAGATGTTTTTTTTATATCAACAGTAACCAAAAAAGGTTTAGACGAATTACTGAACTACATAATGAAAATACATTCCGAGATTGAAATATCATGAGTAAAAAAAATAAATCGATATGGATAGTAAAAATTGGTAGCGCAATAATTACAAGGAAAAATCCTGGGCTAAATAGAAATTTAATAAAAAATCTCGCTGAGCAAGTTGCTAAATTAAATAAAAAAAATATAAAGTTTATATTTGTTTCATCAGGGTCTATTGCCGAGGGAATGAAAAAACTTAAGTTGTCAAAAAGGCCAAAAAGTATTACTTATCTTCAAGTACTCGCTTCAATAGGTCAAATGAGCTTAGTACAGGCTTATGAAACTGAGTTTAAAAAGCATAAAATCTTTACAGCACAAGTTTTACTTACACACGACGACTTAAATTTTAGAGAAAGATATTTAAGCATAAGATCAACCGTTAATGATCTTATTGATAGAAAAATAATACCGGTAATCAATGAAAATGATGTAACATCTTCTCAAGAAATTAAGTTTGGTGACAATGATACACTTGCAGCATTAGTAGCAAACTTAGTTGCAGCTGATAAGCTTATTATACTTACAGACCAAAAAGGATTGTACGAAGATGATCCTAAGCTTAATAAAAATGCAAAATTAATTAAAAATATCGATTTAAATGATAAAAAAATTCAGGAATATGCAAAATCAAGTTCAAGTATTTTAGGTAGAGGAGGAATGATTACAAAAATTGAAGCCGCTAAAAAAGCCTCTAAATCTGGAACTGAAACAATTATCGCCAATGGTAAAACTAAAGATATTTTATTTAAAATATTTGAGGATAAAAATTATGGCACATTAATAAAAAATAACTCCAATAAGATTAATAATAGGAAGCTTTGGATAATTAACTCTGCTGCTGCAAAAGGCAAGATATACATTGACGATGGAGCAAAAGAGGTACTCTTTAGCAAAGGTAAAAGTCTTTTACCAATTGGAATAAAAAAAGTAGAAGGTAATTTTAAAAAAGGAGATGTTGTAATTTGTTTTGATAAAAATAAAACTGAAGTTGCGCGAGGCTTAGTAAATTATAATAGTGACGACCTTCTTCAAATAATTGGGAAGTCATTGAAGGATATTGAAAAAATCTATGGATTATATGAGAGTAAAGAAGCTATACACAGAAATAATATGGTTATTTCTTAGCTAAGGCTTTCACTCGTTTATTTAACCTGCTTTTAGTTCTTGCTGCTTTATTTTTATGTATTAAGCCTTTAGAAACGCTTGAATCAATTACAGGTATAGCTTTGGTAAGCATATCAGAGGCATCTTCAACTTTTTTTGCATCAACTAATTTCTCAACATTTTTCACAAAAGTTCTAAGCTTAGATTTTTGAGAAACATTACGCTCTCTTCTAACCTCTGCTTGACGAGCTCTTTTTCTTGCCTGTATTGTGTTTGCCATATAATTATATTCCTTGCGTTAAAAATAAAGTAATATGCTGTTAATAGGGGCATTTGTCAATAAATAATATCAAGAAAACCAATAAACTATGGAAAACAAAGGAAAAGTATTCAAAAACACATATATTGTGTCTTTTTTTACATTTTTATCTAGAATTTTTGGATATTTGAGAGATGCTGCAATTTTCATATTTATTAATAATTCTCAAGGCGCTCTAGACTCTTTTTTTGTTGCATTCAGAATACCAAATTTTTTTAGAAGAATATTTGGCGAAGGAGCATTATCAGTTGCGTATATACCAGTACTGACTGAATACAAAGCACAAAACAATAATAAGGAATTAAAAGAGTTTGTGGATTCAAGTGTTTCAATAATTGCTTTAGTTCTTCTTTTAGTCACATTAATAGGAGTTATTTTAGCGCCGTTATTGATTTACTTAATCGCACCTGGATTTGTTAATTCAGTAAATAATCAAATGGAACTTACCACAACGCTCCTTCAAATTACATTTCCTTATATGCTTTTTATTTGCTTAACTGCTTTAGCTGGTTCAATTCTAAACACCTATAATAAATTTGCTATACCAGCGTTTACAGGAGTAATCTTAAATGTAGTTTTAATATTTGCTGCTGTATATGGTGCGGCCTTTTTTGAGGAACCAGTATTAGCTTTAGCAGTGGGGGTATTTGTAGCGGGTATCTTACAGTTAGGTTTTCAAATCTATCCAATTTATAAACTCGGATTATTTCCAAAGTTAAAAATAAGACCCAGTCATCCCGGCATAAAAAAAATTAAAGAATTATTTCTACCAATAATATTTGGATCTTCTGTCACTCAAATTAATATCATTATTGATACAATTATTGCTTCTTTCTTAATTACAGGAAGTATCAGTTGGTTATATATTTCTGATAGATTTGTCGAATTACCATTAGCCTTATTTGGTATTGCTATTGCTACTGTAATACTTCCAAAATTATCATTGCTTTTTGCAACTAAAAAAACAAAAGATTTTAATCAGGTGGTTAACTGGGCAATTAAAATGAGTATTATGGTATCAATCCCCACAGTTATTGGATTAATTATTTTGTCAAAACCAATACTTATTTCTTTACTTAATTACAAAGAATTTTCACTTTACGATGTAGACATGACCTCAATTAGCTTAATTGCTTTTTCAATTGGTTTGCCTGCTATGATAGGTGTGAAAATATTGATAACTATCTTTTATTCTATGAAAAAAACATCTTTTCCTGCAAAGGTTGCAGTGATAGCTGTTTTTTTTAATGTTACTTTAAACTTAATATTAGTTGTTTACTTAAGCCGTATCAATTTTACTGGGGTGCATGCTGGATTATCTATTGCAACAAGTTTTGCAGCATACGTTAATTTTTTCTTACTTCTTAGAGAGGCACTGAATCAAAAATATATTCAAATTGAAAAAAATACTTTTATATTTATTTTTAAAATTCTGATTGCTTCTTTTATAATGTTTATTGTTTTAATTAATTTTAATTTAGATATCAATGATTGGGCTAGCGAAAAATTTTATGTAAGAGTTATTAACTTACTAAGTATAATTTTTTCAGGTATTTTTGTATTCTTTATTTCATTAATCTTATTTAAAATAAAAAAATCTGAGATTATACCTAATAATATTTAAAGTGGACGTATTAACTAAAATAGAAAATAAAAATCAATCACCTATTGCTTTAACAATAGGAAGTTTTGATGGAATTCATTTTGGGCATCAAAAGATTATTAACGATTTAATAGCCTATTCAAAAAAAAATGGACTTCGTTCAGCTTTAATGACGTTTATGCCTTCTCCTAAGTCATATTTTACAGGCAAAAATAATCAAATTATGGGTTTACGTGAAAAAGTAAATTATTTGAATGAATTAAATCTTGATGTATTTATTTTATGTAAGTTCAACAAATTTTTTGAAAAGATTACGGCAGAGCACTTTTTAGATCAAATGTTAATAGATAAGTTAAATGTCAAATCTATATTTGTAGGAAAGGATTTTAAATTTGGCCACCAAAGGAGAGGAAGTATAGATTTACTGAATAAGTATCATGAAAATAAAGATATAGAATTAGTGACTTTTGAACCTATCACAAAAGAAAATGAAAGAGTTAGCAGCTCTTTAATAAGAGAAAAAATTATAAATAATGATTTTAAATCAGTAGAAAAATTGTTATGCCGAAATTTATCAGTATCTGGAAATGTTTTCCATGGTGACAAAATGGGAAGAACAATCGATTTCCCAACAATAAATATTAAATACAAAAGTTCATTGCTTAATGGCGTATATGAAGTTACAACGTTACATAAAGGAAAACAATATATTGGATTAGCAAATATAGGATTAAAGCCAACTGTGAAGGGAATTAATAGACAATTTGAGGCATACTTACTAGATTTTAAAGAAAATGTTTATGGTGAATACATGAAATTTGATATCCTTTCAAAAGTAAGAGATACAATGAAGTTTAAATCGCTAGAAGATTTACAATTACAGATAAAGACAGATATTAAAAATTTATTAGAATTGCAAAAAAAGAAATGATAGATCTTAAGAAAACCTTAAATTTACCATCAACAAAATTCCCAATGAAGGCTAACTTGCCGGTAAAAGAGCTTGAAATTCAAAAAGAGTGGAAGGAAACTGATATTTATAATGAAATGCAAACTTATAGAAAGGACTCCCCTTTATTTATTCTTCACGATGGGCCGCCATACGCCAATGGAAATATACACATAGGTCATGCCGTAAATAAAATCTTAAAAGACATCATTTTAAAATCAAAGTTTCTATCTGGCTTTAAAACACCCTATATACCAGGATGGGATTGTCATGGTCTTCCAATAGAACTTGAAGTCGAAAAAAATATCTCAAAAAAAGACGAGATATCTGACGAAGAATTTAGAAAATTATGTCGCGAATACGCTTACAAACAAGTTGAAAAACAAAAAGAAGATTTTATTAGATTAGGCGTTTTAGGAAACTGGGATAATCCATATCTCACATCAAGCCCTGAATTAGAAGCTGAGATAATTAATTCACTTAAAAAGATTTACGAAAAAGGTCATATTAGTAGAGGAGTCAAACCAGTTTACTGGTGCCCTGTATGTAAAAGTGCTTTAGCAGAAGCAGAAGTTGAATATCATGAAAAAGAATCCACCTCAATAGATGTCAAATTTGAAATTACCGATGAACTTAATTTTCTAAATACTGAAGATAAAAAAGTAAGTATCGTCATATGGACAACTACACCTTGGACCTTGCCATCAAATCAAGCAATTGCTATTAACGAAAATATTGATTATGTATTAATAGAGCGAAATAAGGAATTGTTAATTATTTGTAACGAACTTTTTGAAAAATTTAATTTAAGGTCTGGGGAAAATTGTAAATTAATAAAAAGATTTGAAGGAAAGAAGTTAATAAATATAAAAGTAAAACATCCCCTTTTTAAAAATAAAATAGTTTCAATTCTTCATGGTGACTTTGTAACCACCGATACTGGTACTGGCTGTGTTCACATTGCTCCTGCGCATGGAGTAGATGATTTTGAACTTGGTAAAAAGTATGACCTAGAAATATTAAATCCAGTTACCTCATCAGGTTTATATGTCGGTGAAATTGAAGAAATAAAAAATATTCATGTGTTTAAAATTGATCAAAATATAATAGATATACTAGAACGAGAATCTGCACTGATAGGTAAAGAAAAATTTAGACATAGTTATCCTCATAATTGGAGAACTAAAACTCCATTGATATTTCGAACTACACCTCAATGGTTTATTTCGATGTCAAAAAACAATTTGCGAAAAAATGCTTTACAAGAATTACCAAAAGTAAATTGGATTCCCGATTGGGGCTATAACAGGATAAAAACTATGATTGATGATAGGCCAGACTGGTGTATATCTAGGCAAAGGAAATGGGGTGTGCCAATTACACTTCTAATAAATAAAAAAACACAAGAACTACATCCAAATACTTCAAAAATTTTTAATGCAGTATATGAGGAAGTAAAAAAAGATGGTATTGAAGCTTGGTTTAAGAAAGATATTAAAGACTTAATAGATGACCATAATGATTATGAGAAAGTAAATGACACACTCGATGTGTGGTTTGATTCTGGAGCAACTCATTCAGCAGTTTTAAAAGAAAAGCATGGTTTAGATTTTCCTGCTGACCTATATCTTGAAGGTTCAGACCAACACCGTGGTTGGTTTCAATCATCTTTTTTATCATCTGTTTCAATTTCTGGCAAACCACCATTTAAATCTGCAATGACTCACGGATTTACAGTTGATGCTAAAGGAAACAAAATGTCGAAATCAAAAGGAAATGTTGTCTCGCCTCAAAAAGTAATTAACAGGCTTGGTGCAGATATTTTAAGATTATGGGTTGCAAGCACTGACTACACTTCAGAAATTTCAGTTTCAGACGAGATCTTAAATCGAACGTCTGATAAATACCGTAAAATTAGAAATACCATTCGTTTTTTGCTTGCTAATATTTCTGATTTTGAAGAGAAAGACTATGAATCGGAAATTTCAAATGAACTTGATAAATGGATTTTATGTCGAGCTATAAATACTCAAAAGAACATTATTGAAAATTATGACAAATACAATATGCACAATGTCGTTCAAATCATTCATTCTTTTTGTGTAAACGAATTAGGATCTTTTTACCTAGATATTATAAAAGATAGAATTTATACAATTAATAAAAATTCGTATAGTAGGAAATCAGCTCAACAAGCAATGAAACATATTTTGAACATGCTAATCTTGTGGCTAGCTCCAATATGTCCTCACACAGCTGAAGAATCCTGGAGTCATTTTACCAACACCAATAATAATTCCGTATTACTTAATAACTGGTATGACACAAATGAAATAAAATTTGGAAATAGGAAAGTAAATGATGAAGATTGGGAAAGAATATTAAATATAAAAAAAATTGTCACGAAGGAGATTGAATTAAAGAGGGAACAAGGAGTTATTGGCTCATCTTTAGAGGCGAAACTTGACATTAATTGTACTAATCATGATTTTTTACTTCTTGAAAAATTTGAGAATGAAGTGAAATTTTTATTTATTGTGTCTGAAATTTCACTATCCAATAACAATGAATTAGAAAGTACCGAAATTACAATATCTAAAACAAAAAATAAAAAATGTGAAAGATGTTGGCATTATGTAGAAAATTATTCATCTAATCCCTTATATAATAATATTTGCTCTAGATGTGTTGAAAATATAGAGACAGATGGAGAAATTAGAGAGTATGCGTAGACAAATTACTGTAGCCATACTCTCTATATTTATTTTATTTTTAATTGATATATTTACAAAAAATCTTGCTTTTTTAAATTTACAATTAAACACACCCTTGCCAGTAAATAATTTCATAAATTTGACACTTGTATATAATTATGGTGCTGCTTTTAGTTTTTTAAGTGATCAAGGAGGATGGCAAAGATATTTTTTCATTGCTGCATCTCTAATTATAATTTTTATTTTATTTGTTCTTTTAATTAAAACTGAAAATTATAATAAAACAAGCCTGATTTTAATTATTTCTGGTGCACTTGGAAACTTATACGATAGAATTTCCTACGGTTATGTTATTGATTTTATCGAGCTGCACTATGATAATTTCTATTGGCCTATATTTAACTTCGCCGACATTACTATATCTATAGGCACTGTGATATTATTAATTAATATAATATTTGAAAAAAAATGAACATTTTGATTGCTAACCCAAGAGGCTTTTGTGCTGGAGTTGATAGAGCCATAGAGATTACTGAAAAAGCTTTAAGTATTTTTGGTGCACCTATCTATGTCAAACATGAGATAGTGCATAATAACTATGTTGTAAAAAATCTTGAAGCAAAAGGAGCGAAATTTATTGAAAATATAGAAAATCTTAAAGAAGGCTCGATTTTGATTTTTAGTGCACACGGTGTTTCTAACGATATTGAAAATAAAGCTCAAGAAAAAAATTTAAAAGTTTTTGATGCAACATGCCCCTTAGTAACAAAAGTTCACATGGAAGTTCAAAAATATTCTGACGATAAAATTAATACAATACTAATTGGTCATAAAGGACACCCTGAAGTTGAGGGTACAATTGGAAGGTACAAATCTACAGACCAAGCAAGAATATTTTTAGTTGAAAATATTAATGACGTGAATGCATTAACTTTAAAAAATGATGAGCCAGTCGCGTATGTTACTCAAACTACATTATCTCTTGATGATACAGAAAAAATCATTGACCATCTTAAAAAACGATTCAAGAACTTAGTGGGGCCAAAAAAAGAAGATATTTGTTACGCAACGCAAAATAGACAAAATGCAGTGAAAAAACTATCTAAAAAATGTGACATTATTTTAGTAGTAGGTTCAAAAAATAGCTCCAACTCTAATCGTTTAAAAGAGATTGGTATAAAGGCTGGTGTAAGTACAAAATTAGTCGATTCAGAGAATGATTTAAAAGTTGAATGGTTTAATAATAAAAATAATATAGGTTTGACAGCAGGTGCTTCTGCTCCCGAAATTTTAATACAAAGTATTGTATCAAAACTTAAAGAATTTGGTGCTTTAGAGGTAACTGAAACCGAGGGAGTTGTTGAAAAAACAACTTTTAAAATTCCTAAAGAACTTAGTACTCTACATAGGTAATTCAGCAATACCTAAGTAAACAGAAACAGCAACAATGATTACTCCTAAAACAAGTGCAAATATTCTGAATGCGTCCATATAATACTCCTAATTATTTATGGATGTATTTTGCCATATTTTAAGTTTTTTTTAAATGAAAATGAGCCTGTGGTCAGAATTGAACTGACGACCTTTTCATTACGAGGGAAATGCTCTACCAACTGAGCTACACAGGCAAACTTAGCTTAGAAAATTAATTTTCGTTTATTAAATTGTAAACGATTTGTGCTGAAGCAAAAGATGTTAATACTCCATATCTATTATGACCAAAATTATATATTATTTTTGGATTATCATTACACTTAATTATATGTGGATAATTATCTATGGTAGTAGGCCTAAATCCTACCAAGTGATCTAAGAAAGTATAATTTTTATCAAATCTTCTCTCATATTGATCAAGTAATAATTTTTTTGCTTCTTCTGTTTTTTTCAAATCAAACCCTACATTTTCAACTGTTGCACCAATGATTGATATGTTATCAGGTCTTTGCATGATATAAATACCGTTTTCAAGAATAATATTTCTGACTTTTTGACTTTCAGACCTTACCTTAATAATTTGCCCTTTAATTGGATATAAACTAATATTTTTATTTGTAATACTTTTACTCCAAGCACCAGCACAAACTATAATATGATCAAATTTTTTCAATTCACTTGTTTTATTAATCTTTTTTTTAATAAATTGAACATTAGCTTTTTTTAATTCAACCTCCATATACTTCATTAAGTTAGAAGTATCTATACAGGAAATATCTTTTACAACAATAAAATCATTTTGATTATAATTAATGCAAGGCTCAAAATTATTAATATCGATTTTTTGGGATAAAAAATTGATTTTACTTTTTTGATAAAAATTTAAAGCCTCGTTATTTTCATCAAGAAGAATTAGATTTTTTTTTTGGTAACTAATCTTCTCTTGTTCTTTTTTATTTAAATTTTTAAGATAATTATCAAATAATACTTTACCTTGTAAACAAAGCTGAACCATGTTTTCACTATTTTTCCAAGGATAAAGAGGAAACAATATGCCTGCTGCAGCTTTACTTGCTTCACCCTTAATATTTGAACTGAATATTGTAACTTCGTATTCGTACTTACTTAATGATAATGCGGTAACTAAGCCGGTCATACCAGATCCAATAACGGCTATCGTTTTAGTCATTTGTTTACTAATGTCCCAATACCTGTATTAGTAAATAGTTCTAATAAAACTGCATGCTCTACTCTTCCATCAATAATATGCGTTTTTTTAACACCACCACCAAGAGCTGTAATGCATGCATTAACTTTAGGGAGCATACCCCCAGAAATAATTTCTTTTTTGATTAGTTTCTTTACTTCAGCTACGTCAAGATTCGTTAATAATTCACCATTATCATTCAAAACACCTTCCTGATCTGTCATTAGGATTAATTTTTCAGCGCTGATACTTGCAGCTATACTACATGCTACATCGTCTGCATTAATATTAAAAATTTCATTATTTTCATTGAATCCAAGAGGAGCTATAACAGGAATATAATTACTTTGAAGCGCGTTTATTAAAAAATTAGTGTCAACGTTCTTTATTTGCCCAACATAGCCCAGATCTATTTGGCTTGATATTTTTTCTGTTAAAAGAATTTTTTCAGAGTCTTTATTTATGTTAATTGTAATACCGCCAAAAGAATTAATCATTTCTGACAATTCTTGATTGATTTCATCACTTAAAACTTTTGCAACTATATTCATAGAATCTTTATCAGTAACTCTTAAGCCATTTATGAATTTTTTTTCTATATTCACTTCTTTAAGAGCTCTATCAATCTGAGGACCGCCACCATGGACCACTATTACATGAATTCCAACTTGTCTCATTAAAGCTATATCTTTAGCAAACTCTTCTTTCACTTTATTAATTGTCATTGCTGCTCCACCAAACTTAACAACACAAATTTTACTTGCGAATTTCTGTATATAAGGTAAGGCTTCTTTTAAAATCTCTACTACTTCTTTTGCTTTATTTTTATTCATAATTTAGATCCGGTGAGATTTTTTTTAACTGGTTATAAAAATTATTTTTAATCACAGAGAGTTCTTTATGAGTATTAGCCTCGAATCTTGCAACTATATTAGGTGTTGTATTTGAAGCCCTAATTATCCCCCATCCAAAAGAATAATCAGCTCTTACACCATCAATTTTAGAAATTCTTGCTCCCTCAAAATTGCATTTTGCTGAGAATAACTCAATTATTTTATGCTGCTCCCCTTCCTCTGAAACCGGAATATTAATTTCTGGCGTAGAAAAAGAATTAGGAAGTTTACCAAAAAATTGGGAAGATGTTTCACTTATTTCTGATATTATCTCAATCATTCTTGCACCAGCATAAATTCCATCATCAAAACCAAACCATTTGTCCTTAAAAAAAATGTGGCCAGACATTTCTCCTCCTAATATTGCTTTTTCTTCTTTCATTTTCTTTTTGATAAATGAATGCCCAGTTCTACATATTAAAGGGATACCGCTATTTTCCTCTATAATTTTATGAAGATTATTGGATGACTTTACATCATAAATAATTTTAGCATTAGGATGATGTTTAAGAATCGATGTAGAAAAAATCATCATTTGCTTATCAGGCCATAATGAATTTCCGCAATCATCTACTATTAAGCATCTATCACCATCTCCGTCGAATGCCAAACCTAAATCACATTTATTTTTTAATACAGCTGTTTTCAAGTCTTCTAAATTACTTTCCTCGCTTGGATTTGGATGGTGATTTGGAAAATTCCCATCTATGTCACAATATAAAGGTATAACTTCGCAGCCTAGTTTATTATAGAGTTCAAATGCAGTTGGTCCTGCAGCTCCATTACCCGCATCAATAGCTATTTTGAGTTTTTTCTTTATTTGTATCTTACTAAGTACATCACTTAAATATTTTTTTTGAATATCAGAAGAAATAATGTTGCCATTTTTTAATGTCAAATTACCTTTCTGATTTTTACAAACATTGTATATTTCCTTAATTTCAGAGCCAGATATAGGAGCTCCACTCATTATCATTTTGAAACCG
>CEQD01024874.1_pt1 | contig 17461 bp, 17 predicted proteins | sample 530511 | NCBI WGS metagenome assembly CEQD01 (sample SAMEA2620230, study PRJEB7988) | marine metagenome | biome: marine biome (ENVO:00000447); feature: surface water layer (ENVO:00002042); material: "saline water (ENVO:00002010), including plankton (ENVO:xxxxxxxx)" | depth 5 m | reverse complement strand
GGTAAATATAGTGATAAAAAGAAGTTAATTTTTTTTATTCTCTTTGTAAGCTACTCTTTCCCTTAATTCTGAGCTTGAGAAAGTGTGAGGTCGTTTATTGAAATAGCATTTATCGAGATATTGGTCTCTTCCTGTAAATTCTTTATCTTTGTATTCGTCGCCTAAAATTCGTACATCCCAATCTGTTTCCTCGAGAATCTTCAGAAGATCGGCTTCAGTATCGTAGACTAGAACTTCATCAACATATTTACATGCCGTCACTTGTATTTCTCTTTCAATTAAAGATTGAACCGGAGTATTTTTAGATTTTCTATCAATACTCGGGTCAGTTTGAATACAAACGATAAGATAATCACAGACAGTTTTGGCTTCTTGGAGCATTAATACATGCCCAGCATGAAATAAATCAAAGGCTCCAAATGTTATTCCTTTCTTCATAATTACCTAATTTTTGATCATAATTATAACTTCAATCTATGTTGAGTGTATTTTTGTAAGTAAAGATAATGGAAAAGCTTTTAGTTAAAAAAACAGGGGCGGCACTCGGAGCCTTTGTAGAAAACATTGATCTGTCTGGACCAATAAAGGAGGAAGTATTTCGCAGTCTTCATAGTGCACTTTGTGAAAATGAAGTTTTATTTTTTAGAGATCAAAATATAAGCCATGAAAACCATAAAAAACTAGCCTTGCTTTTTGGAGAACTTCAAACACACCCAGCTTATCCGACTGTTGAGGGATATCCAGAAATTACTATTCTAGAAAATGATCGTGATAACCCTTCAAAAATTGAAGAGTGGCATACGGATATGACTTTCAAAAAAAATCCCCCCTTAGGTAGCATCTTGGTTGGAAAAATAATCCCTAAAAGTGGAGGTGATACTATGTTTTCTAGTTTATCTGCAGCTTATGATGATTTATCTAGAGAGTGGAAAGATAGACTTGAAGAAATGCAAGCTGTTCATAGCTTTGAGTTTGGTTTCAAAGAAAGTCTGGAAGAAGAAGGTGGCCGAGAAAGACTAGCAGACGCTCTTCTAGAAAATCCCCCAATATTGCACCCAGTTATCAAAGAACACCCTTTTACGGGTAGAAAAATAATTTATGTAAATAAACTATTCACCTCAAATATTAAAGGTGATGATGAAGGCAATATATTGAACTTTTTATTGGATCACATTCATCAAGAAAAATATCAATACAAATTCTCTTGGGAAAACAACTCAATAGCTTTTTGGGACAACAGATCTGTACTTCATAAACCGGTGAACGATTATTGGCCTCAACTCAGAAGAATGGAAAGAATAACTATTGAAATTGATTCTTAGATTTAAAAAATTCTAACCACCAGTTCGTAACCTCTAAATAATGTGTTTTTTCATTAAGCAAACTAAATTCAGCCTGTTTAAATTTATCTTCACCCAAAACATCACGTCTTTTGCATAGCACATCGTAAGCATAAGCATTAGTAAACTCTGGATGTCCTTGCATACACATAACATGATCTTCTATATAGTACATTGAGTTAGGAACATAATTATTAGAAGCCACTAGTGTTGCCCCTTCAGGTAAACGCATCACTTGATCCTGATGGGAGTGAATTAACTGAACATCTTCATTCATATGTTCAAGCCAAGGGTAATTGGTTTTAAATTCGTAACTTTGTACGCCTAACACCCATCCAATATCTGCTTTTTTAACTTCCCCTCCCAATGCTTTTGCAATCAGTTGATGCCCAAAACATACCCCAAGTAATAGTTTTTTATTTAAAAACAGATCAACAATGAACTTCTCTAAAACTCTTATCCACCTCTCATCATCATAAACGCTGAGCTTACTGCCTGTAATGATGTATCCATCACATTCATCAAGAGATTTAGGGTAAATGAATTGGGTTACATCATATATCTCTAAACTAACTTCTTGGTCTGTTTCATTGAATATTCTTCTATAAAAATTGTCTTGGTCGTCATGCTTTTTTTGAAGATCTTCAAGAACGTGATCAGTCAATAAAATTCCAATTTTTAGAATACTCATTGGGTTGAATCTTAACCTATAAAGCATGACTCATCATCGAATGCCTGATATTCTTTATCAAAAATTTAAGGAGAATTTAATGAAAACTGATTATGAGTTTCTAACCACAGAGATAAACGGTCATATCTTAGAAGTGACCATAAACAGACCTGATGTAATGAATTCACTGCATCCACCTTCACACAGAGAATTTGATGAAGTCTGGAGTGAATTTACAAATAATGAAGATCTATGGGTAGGAATTATTACAGGAGCTGGAGATAGAGCATTTTCAGCGGGTAATGACCTTAAATACCAAGCTTCTGGTGGCGATAGATCCGGTATGCCTGAAACCGGATTTGCAGGACTCACCAGCAGATTTAATTTAAATAAGCCAATAATTGCTGCCGTCAATGGTGTTGCTATGGGTGGAGGAATGGAGATTGCTCTGGCGTGTGATCTCATTATTGCTTCCTCTAATGCAAGGTTTGCTTTGCCGGAACCAAAAGTTGGATTAGCTGCTCTAGCTGGTGGTATGCAAAGATTACCCAGACAGATAGGAATGAAAAATGCTATGGGAATGATGCTCACCGGTAGACATGTGGAAGCTGCAGAGGCGAAGGAGCTCGGTATCGTAAATGAAGTTGTTGAGTCACAGGCTGATTTAATGGATAGAGCGAGAGACTGGGCAAAACAAATAGAAGCTTGTTCACCAATGTCAATTAGAGCAACAAAACAAGTTGCTTATGAAAGCTTAAACGAAGCAAATTTGGAGAACTCGATGAAGGGACAATACACTGCTGTACATGATTTATTCACGAGCGAGGACTTCATTGAAGGTCCGGTAGCATTTGCTGAAAAGCGTGCTCCTAACTGGAAAGGCAAATAAGTTCAATCCTCATCAATATTTTTTGTAATCAACAAATATTGGTGAGGACCAAGCCCTTTCTTGAGTATTTGCTAAACAATCCTCTTCTCTAGGAGTTTGTAAAGGACTTCCATAACAAATATTAACCTCTATACAATTTCCAAATTGATCCAATTCACATCTCAAGTTATTTGCATTTACAGCTTTAGATTCTTTTTCTATGGCTCTTACGTAATACAGTGCATCTCTTTTATCTTTACTAAAATTATAATCAGAAAAAGTAATTACACATTCCTCTGTTCCATCGCAATTAAAGACCTTCCAGGGATCAATGATTAGGTTATCGAGATTTTCATTTTCAAATTTTTGAGGAAGAATTTTTATCACTTCTATCCTCTCTATCTCTCTTCTTATGTTGCTTGGGTTGTAACATTCATTCTTACAAAGTAGTTCAATTCTTTCTTTTCCCAAAGCACTGACGGCATAATCTGGGCATCCTGGCTTTTGTTCAAAAGATCCCAAGGCTCTCACAATAAATCTAGGGTTATCTTCCAATTGAGTCTCTGAACCCATTGGTAACGAACCCTCATTTCCATTTATAAGATCGAACCACAATAGTATTCGCGGTCCGCTAGTTGCATAAACTTCCTTATTTTTAATTGATCGCCAAATAGACTCTCTAGTTCTTTCGTCTGAATGAGTTGCTATCAAGCCACCTGTATAAAAATATGACATTATCCTGTCAACTTCTATAGGACCGGGTGGGGGACGACCTTTAAAATCTTTAGAGGTAGATTTTCCATAAATACCCTCCCCTTCATTGAAACCAAAGATAAATCCAGCTGATTCTGTTGGTCCTGCAGCGTCGGTAAAATCAATTCTATTTATGTCTTTATATCCATTTCCAGGACGAGCAGAATGAGTATCGCTTGATCCAATAAATCCAAATTTAAATCTTTCAGTCGTATCCTTTGGGTCAAAATTACGCAGAGCAAGGATATACTGAGCACTGCCTTTTGGTCTTAAATTAAACGCTGGCAAAAAACAATCTTGGCATTGATTTGAGTCCAACCATTCTTTTGGATCTTCTTTGGAAACTGTTGCTTGGCCATATATCCCAGCATCTGCATAATTTTTTCTAGCTTCTTTGGCTCGTTTATTACACTCTCTTGAAGATTCACCTTCCTCTAGACATCTTTTCTCAATAATTATTCCTGCTTGCCAACACCCCGGAAGATAATTTTCAGTCGGTTTTGGACATATAGCATCTCCATTCTCATCATAAAGGACACTCCTCCATCTTTTGTAGGGCTCAGTATTTCCATGACCAGAATATATTTCAATTAACGACTGGTAATTTGGATCATGATAATTTTCACTCAATTGTAATTTCCAATCACTTTCAGGAGGGGTATAGCTTCCCCATGCAGTACCATGGGGAATAACTATTGCTTCATGTCCCCAATCATTTAATTTATCAAATAATTCTCCAGGATCTCTGGCATACTCTTTGCAATCAAATGATAGCTCTCTAACTGACAAATCTGATTCACAAGGCCTGACAACTCCGTCTCGCGCATAAGTCATTAAATCTTGAATTCTTCCATCAAAAGCTCTTAATGCAGATAAACCAACTCTTGCATCAAATGGCATGTTGGCAAAGCCAACTTGAGGCGAAGCTATTGGCCTCGCAGGAATTTTGTCATCATCAAGGTCTTTAAGGATGATGTTCTTATGGCCAAAATGAGGTTCATCAAAACCACCTTCCTGTGTCCATTCCCAACCCAAAAATGCTATGGTGTCTTGCAAGCCCTTGCCGCTGACATTATTACATTGTCTCACTGTGTCCTTAATTTCTTGCCAGTCTTGAGGAGTTAAATCCTCTGCATGATCAGTGTTTGACCAAAAGTCTAGGGATGAACAAAATCTTGCAAAATCGCAAGCATCTGCAGGAGGATGAGTTCCCTCACCTGCCAACAGAGGTAAACTCATCAAGAACGCATCAGAAGAATAAGTTGTATGAACATGCAAATCACCGAAAAGAATCAATTTTTCATTTGTTATACCCAAGTTTGATATTGCTTCAACTTGCTCCTTTGTTCTTTTGAGGGTTATCTCCTCGGGGATTTCTGAAGTTGAAATTTTACCTGGACCCTCGTAACTACCCAATGTTCCTATTGCAACAAGATAGACAAAACTAGCATATAGGGCTAAGGATATAAAAATCGTATAAATTGATTTTCTAATCATTTATAAATGTTAACAAAACTGTATAAATTTAGTTCTTTTAAGTATTTTTTCTAGTCAAAATCTAGAGTAGACTGCTGTATAACAATAGGGAGAATATATGTTTGACTTAACAGGAAAAACAGCAATTATTACTGGTTCCTCGAAAGGAATTGGTAAATCAATTGCTATGCAAATGGCTCTTCATGGAGCGCAAGTTGTAGTTTCTAGTCGAAAAGCTGATGCTTGTCAGGTGGTGGCTGATGAAATAAATGAAGCTTGTAAGGATAGTGAGGGAGGAGCAATAGTTGTTCCTTGCAATATTTCAGACAAAACTGCTTTGCAAATGCTAGTTGATGAAACTAGAGCACAGTTAGGCAAGATAGACATCTTGGTTTGCAATGCCGCTTCAAATCCATTTTTTGGTTCCATGATGGATATACCTGAGGAAGCTTTTGACAAAGTGATGAACAATAATATAAAAAGTAATCATCTTCTTTGCCAAATGGTCATACCTGAAATGACTGAAAGAAAAGATGGCAGTATTATTATTGTTTCATCTATCGGTGGTCTTAAATCAAGCACTGTCATTGGTACCTACAATATATCTAAAGCTGCAGACATAATGCTTGTTAAAAACCTTGCAGCAGAATTTGGACCACATAATGTAAGAACAAATGCAATTGCACCAGGCCTATTTAAAACTGATTTTGCAAGGGCGCTGTGGGAAAATCCGGAAATCTTGAAACAATCGACCGCTTCATGTCCACTCAGAAGAATTGGTGAACCAGATGAGATTGGAGGAGCTGCTGTATTTCTAGCTTCTGATGCTGGAACATTCGTTAATGGACATACACTAGTTATTGATGGTGGGTCTACTGCTTAAGGAGTGAAAATGAATGATGCTGTTTTATTAAAAAAAGAGGATGGAGTAGCTGTAGTAACCCTCAACAGACCAGATAAATTAAATTCTGTTACAGCAGAAATTAGGGCTGGTTTAAGAGAACGTATGGATGATGCCTGTAAAGATGACGAGGTAAAAGTTATTGTCCTTACAGGTGCTGGAAGAGGATTTTGTGCTGGAGCTGATATGGATGGATTGGCTGATACTAGCCAAGGAAAATCAAGAGAAGAAATCAGTCCAGAAGAAAGAGACTATGCAAAAAATAATGTGGAGGGTTTTGATGGAGGGTTTAGTTATTTTCCAACACTTCCAAAACCAGTAATTGCAGCAATTAACGGTCCTGCTGCAGGTGTTGGGTTTATTATGGCCTTATATTGCGATATAAGGTTTGCTAAAGAGAGTGCTATCTTTACTAGTGCTTTTTCAAAGAGAGGTCTAATTGCAGAATGGGGTGTGGGTTGGATTCTTCCTCGTCTTGTTGGTATTGCAAGGGCTAATGATGTGTTGTTCTCTGCAAGAAGAATTTCTGCTAATGAAGCTACTGAAATGGGTATAGTTAATAAAACATTTAAAGATGAAGAGTTTGAAAATGAAGTAATGACTTATGCAAAAGAATTGGCTAAATCAGTCTCTCCAAGATCGATAAGGATAATGAAAGAGCAAATTTATAATGCGCAAAAAGAGACTATTGAGGAGAATTTGAAAAGTTCTATGACAGCGATGCTTGAAAGTTTTGATTCAGAAGATTTCAAAGAAGGAGTTAGTCACTATATAGAAAAAAGGGAACCAAAATTTACAGGAAAATAAAATTATGGATATAAAAGATTTCGTTAAAAGAGAGAACCGAGAAAAACTTGCAAAAGAATTTACCAAAGAAGGTCTATTTGAATTAAAAGAAGAGACTATTAGAGGAAATAAATATCATGTTTTTGCAAATCTTCCCCAAACGCTCAGAGATTATTTTCAATTTCCACTTATTCACGGTGAATGGGACTTTTTAGCATATGAGGATGAATCGTACACCTATCAAGAAGTTTTAAATAATTCAGCGGGATTAGCTCATACTTTGATGGATAAATATGGAATAAAGAAAGGAGATAAAGTTGCGTTTTCAATGAGAAATTATCCAGAGTGGATTAATTCATATATTGCCGTTACTTCTATCGGAGCTGTGGCTGTTCCATTGAATTCTTGGTGGCAAGGAGAAGAATTAGATTATGGATTAACACACAGCGAGTCGTCTGTTTTTATTGGGGATGAAGAAAGATTACAACGCCTCCAAGGTTTTGTTGAAGATATTCCTAGAATTGCTGTTAGGTGTGATGCTTCTAAGTTTACTAATGCATCTAATTTTGAAGATATTGTTTCTCCAGCAGAAACTTTTCCAGATGTTGAAATCGACCCAGAAGAAGATGCAAGTATTATGTACACTTCCGGAAGTACAGGATATCCAAAGGGAGTTGTTTCTACGCATCGAGCAGTTGTGTCTGCACCTATCACATGGGCTCTGATGGGGCAACTGGCAACCCAAATTGAAGTTGATGGAGAACCTTTGGCATCACCAATAGCGGGTGACAATCCATGTACGATTGCTGCCGTCCCTTTATTTCATGTCACTGGATCGCACGCTGTATTTTTATTGTCACTGGTTACAGCAAGAAAAATTGTATTCATGTATAAATGGGATGCATTAGAAGCTTTGAGGCTCATTGAAAAGCATAAAGTTACTGACATGACTGGCGTGCCCACAATGTCAGCGGAAGTGCTTCAAGCTCATAAGGAAAATCCAGATATAGATATATCAAGCTTGAAAGGTCTTGGATCAGGAGGAGCAGCAAGACCTCCAGAACAGATCAAAGCTCAAGAAAAAGAACACCCAGATAAAGTAGCTACAGTAGGTTACGGTCTCACAGAAACTAATGCTCATGCAACCAATGCAAGTGGAACGACACTTTACGATCGACCAAGTACTGCTGGATATCCCACTCCATTTCTTAATTTAATTAAGATTGTAGATGAAGATGGAAATGAACTTGGTCCAAATGAATTAGGAGAAGTTGCCATTAAGTCTACCTGTAATTTCAGATGTTATTTAAAAAATGAAGAAGCAACTAATGAAGTCCTTGATAGTGAGGGATGGTTTAGAAGTGGTGACGTGGGAATCATTGATGAAGATGGTTTTCTCTATATAAAGGACAGAATAAAAGATATCGTGATCAGAGGTGGTGAAAATATTGCTTGTCTTGAAATAGAGGCGGCGATCTATGAACATCCTTCAGTAAGAGAGGCATCCGTATTTGGCGTTCCAGATGAAAGACTAGGAGAAAAATTAGCAACTCGAATTTCCCTTAATCCTGGAGCAGAATTATCAGAGGAAGATTTGTCTGCATTCCTAGCAGCAAAAATTGCTAAGTTTAAAATTCCTGAATACACCTGGTTTCAGGCTGATGAACTACCCAAAGTTGCAGCTGGTAAAATCGCTAAAAAGCAAATGCGAGAAGAGGCGATTAAGGAATTGGGGCTTGGCTAATGGAAGTTAAAGACAAAAGAGTAGTAGTTACTGGAGCTGCAAGCGGTATAGGCAAGGCTTTATGTGAAGCTTTCAAAGATGCTGAAGCGAAATCAATTGTATGCGTAGATATGAATCTTGAGGGTGCTAAGGAAACAGCTCAAGATGTTAATGGGTTGGCAGTTCAGGCAAATGTTGGAGTAGAAAAAGATATTATCAATGTAATAGACAAAGCAAATGAACTTTCTGGTGGAATTGATATATTTTGTTCAAACGCAGGTATAGGCGGTGTGCATGGTTTTTTTGAAGTAGAAACTGCAGACTGGCAAAATATTTGGGAAATAAATGTGCAATCGCATATTTTCGCGGCTAAACATGTTTTACCTCAAATGCTAGAAAGAGGAGAAGGATATCTGATGAATACCTCATCCGCTGCTGGCCTTCTGACGCAGATAGGTTCTGCAGGTTATTCTGTAACGAAAGCTGCAGCTGTAAGTTTTGCTGAATGGATAAAAATTACATATGGCAATAAAGGAATAGGAGTTTCTTGTCTATGTCCTCAAGCTGTAAGAACTGCAATGACAGCTCAAGGTGCTGGAGTTGCTGGGGTTGATGGAATGATTGAAGCTAGTGAAGCGGCTGCTGATGTTTTAGATGCAATAGAAAATGAAAGATTTCTCGTAACTCCTCATACTGAAGTCTTGGAATACGTCTCAAGAAAAGGAAATGATAGAGATAGGTGGATTTCAGGCATGCAAAGATTGCAAGAGCGCTACGAAGACTGGAAACCGGGGGACAATTAAACTTGGAAATATATCATTTACCTGCACACGTATTAGCAAAAAAAATTCAGGAAAAAGAGATAAGTTCTCTTGAAGTGACAGAAACATTTATTGAGCGTATAGAAAAATACGATCATAAAATTAATGCTGTTGTTGTAAAAACATTCGAAGAGGCTATTGAGGCCGCTAAAAGCGCTGATAAGGATATCTCTCAAAATAAAATCAAAGGGCCTCTTCATGGTGTACCAATGACCATAAAAGAGTCCTATAACATAAAAGGTGAAAGTACCAACTGGGGGATACCAGATTTTAAAAATAATATTGCTAAAAAAGATAGTTTAGCTGTTCAGAGATTTAAGAAAGCTGGTGCACATTTTATCGGCAAAACAAATGTTCCTTTAAATTTAGCAGATTTTCAAAGTTACAATGATATTTACGGTGTTACAGGAAACCCATGGGATTTAAAAAGAACTCCAGGGGGATCCTCCGGTGGAAGCGCTGCTGCACTAGCAGCAGGATTTTCATCGCTTGAGGCTGGATCCGACATTGGTGGGTCTATCAGGAATCCTGCTCATTATTGTGGGGTTTTTGGACACAAGCCAAGTCATGGAATAGTTCCCTCCTCCGGCCATGAATTAATACCCAATGTTCCTGAACCAGATCTTTCTGTATGTGGTCCGCTTGCCAAAAGCGCTAAGGATTTAGAGATAGCATTAAATATTATGGCAGGCCCTACTGATAGAGAAGCTAAAGGATGGAGACTGAACCTACAAGAATGCGAAAAAACATCCCTCAAAGATTTCAAAATAGCTATCTGGAATGATGACGAACTAGCACCTGTTTCAACAGAGATATCGAGACGCTGCACTGAAATAGGAGAAAAACTATCTTCTGTGGGTGCGACAGTCTCTTTCACAGCAAGACCACAGCACGACATTCTCAAGGCTGAAATAAATTATCAACTATTACTTCAATCAGTTATGCAGTCGGGTATGTCTGATGAAGAATTCGCTCATATCGAACAACTAGCTGCTAATTTAGAACCCAATGATGACTCAGTAGAAGCTATCCTTGCAAAAGGAACTGTTTTATCACACAGAAACTGGATTAGACAAAATTATAGGAGAGAACAAATAAAAATTTCTTGGTATGAATTCTTTGAGGATTGGGATTTATTGATTTGTCCGCAATTGGCGACAACAGCGATAGAACACAATCATAAAAAAATATCTGAAAGGACTATAACAGTTGATAACCATGAACAAAGATATTTTCAACAAATCTTTTGGCCTGGCTTGGCTGTCAATGCTCATCTTCCAAGTACTGTATTTCCAACTGGACTATCATCTAATAATCTCCCGATTGGATTGCAAGCGATAGGAGGTGCATACATGGACAAAACGACAATTAAATTTGCTGAATTGTATGAAAAGGAATTTAATTCATTTGTCTTGCCTGATTTAGAGAAAACATTATGAAATATACAAAAAAATATATAGAAATAAATAATAAAAAAATGGCTTTCATTGATGAAGGTAATGGGGATGTCTTTCTTTTCCTACATGGCAACCCTACTTCATCATTTCTGTGGAGAAATATTGCACCTCATGTAGAAGATTTAGGTCGAATAGTTATACCTGACTTAATAGGAATGGGTGACTCAGAAAAATTAGATGGTGAGGATAATGAAGGTTATCAATATCATGGACAATATGGTTATCTTACAGAACTACTAGATCAGTTAGATTTGGGTAATTCTATAAATCTAATAATTCATGATTGGGGTTCAGCTATGGGTTTTCAATTTGCTCGAGAAAATCCTGAAAGGATTAAGTCCATAACCTACATGGAAGCTATTGTAATGCCTCTGACTTGGGAACAATGGCCAGAAAATGCAAAAAATATATTTAGTTTATTTAGATCTGAAGCAGGAGAAGAACTCGTCCTGCAAAAGAATTTTTTTGTAGAGAGGATTTTATTAGCTGACTCAGCAACAGGTTATACCGACGAAGAAAAATCAGAATATATAAGACCTTTTTTAAATGAAGGAGAAGATCGAAGGCCTACACTAACTTGGCCAAGACAAATTCCTCTTGATGGTGAACCGGCTGCTGTAGTTGAAGAAGTTAGAAAAAATGCGGAATTTCATAAAGTTTCCGAAATACCTAAACTTTTTGTAAATGCAGATCCAGGTTCAATACTTGTTGGTGATCAGAGAGAATTCGCTAGAAGTTGGAAAAATCAAAAAGAAGTAACTGTGCAAGGTAGTCATTTTATCCAAGAAGACTCTTCAGAAGAAATAGGAACTGCTTTAAGGGATTTTATTCAGAATCTTTAATCATTTACCAAATATGATTCTAAATCATCTATTACATTGTCTGTGAATTCCATGGGCAAAAAATGAGTAGCTTCATCGTAATACTTTCCTCGCCAATTTTCACCTAAACTAAAAAGAGATTCTCTAGCCTGTTGTGAAAAAGTTGACCCTTTAGATCCATAAACTACCCTTACATTCATTTTAATTTTTTTCAGATATTTCCATGTATCCATCGAAGAAGAACGAAAAGTTGCAGCTTCCCATGCTGGGGTGCATGATAATTCAATTCCTGATTCAATATTCTTAGTTCCACCTTCAAGATAATTTTGAATCCATTCCGATGACCAAGTAGTGAAGGCACCTCTACCAGTGTAAGAGCTAACTGCAGCATCAATAGATGGAAAATGAGATCTTCTCTTTGCTGCACCTTCGGCTATCATGAGTTCTCTATTTATTCGTAGAAAAGATTTAATTCTGAATTTTAAGGATTCTAATGGCCCATAAAGAACAGGCTCAATCATAAATAAGTGAGAAACCTTTGAAGGATTGAGAGAAGCTAATTTTGCAGCAATGATTGATCCCATAGAATGTCCTGAACAAATAACCTCCCCTTCTATGCTTTCAATAAATTCTTTTCCATCATCAACAAATATATCCCATGATTTCAAGTTATCAGGTTCAGATTTAGCATTTGTCATACCATGACCTCTTTGGTCAATAGCATAGATATTTATCTCATTATCAAAATGAATTTTGATTTTATTAAACAAAATTTTATATGTTTCAGCATTAAAACCAGTTGCATGGAAAAAAACAAAATTCCTAGATCCTTTTTTTATATCGCTTGCTAAGTAAGAAAACTCCTCTCCGGTTTTAGTTATATATTTTTTTCTTTCCATAATTTAAATCAATATAAAGCTTATAAAAAAATTAGAATTGCCTATAATCAAAAATCTAACATAGGAGAATAAATGGCATTCAAAATAGCCAACATATCTGGAAAAGCAGCACTTGTTAAAGGTGAACATTATTATGATCTAAAAACAATATCAAATAATGTTTTTGATGACGATACATTGAATGCTCTTTCGAACACTCCTGAACTTGATGCATTGTACTTGACCCTTGACGATCTTGATCCTACTGGACAAATAAAAGATGCTATCCTTGATGCTCCGATTTCCTCCCCTAAAAACTGTTATGCAGTGGGCCTTAATTATAGAAATCATGCAGAAGAAGCTGGAATGGAAATTCCTAAAGTCCCTATGATTTTTACAAAACACACTACCTGTCTTGTTGGACCACATAGAGATATAGAAATGCGAAGCGATCATGTTGATTATGAAGCGGAGCTCGTTGCTGTAATAGGTAAATCAGGCAAAGATATTTCCACAGAAAATGCTTGGGATCACATAGCTGGACTGTGTGTCGGACAAGATATTTCTGATCGTGTCGTGCAATTTGCTGCCAAACCTCCTCAGTTTAATCTAGGAAAATCATTTGATACATTTGGACCAATGGGGCCATATTTAGTTTCTCCAGATTGCTTAGAAGATAAAAATAATCTCAAAATTGTTTGCAAGGTGAATGGAGAAATTAGACAGAGTGATAATACTAATGACTTGATTTTTGATATTCCTGCAATAGTAAAATACTTATCAGAGATAGTAAGCCTAAACGTGGGAGATGTTATCTTCACTGGAACTCCGGGAGGTGTTGGGGTAATGGAAGGTAAGTTTCTCAAAGAAGGAGATGTTTTAACTACTACCATTGAGGGGTTAGGAACATTGGAAAACAAGTGTAAAAGAGTAAAGAATCATTCGGGAGTTGAGGAATAAAAATTCGCAAAAATATAATGAGATCAAAGGATAATTAAGAAATGCAATTAGGATGGTCTCACACAGTTCTCAATATTAAAGATAAACAAAAGATATTAGAATTTTATGTTGATCTTTTAGGCTTTAAAGTAAGCGATAGTGGTCCCGTCTTTGAAAACGGACCTGAAATAATTTTCATCAGCTACAATCCAAATGAACATCACCAACTTGCTTTTGTTCTTGGTAGAGAGGATATTTCCTCTCCTTCAGCCCTCAACCACATTTCATTTAGAGTAGAAACTTATACTGAGTTACAAAAATTCAAAAAGAAGTTCGATTCAATTAATCATGACTATATGCCCCTATGTCATGGCAATGCACTATCTTTTTACTTCAATGACCCAGAAAATAATGGAATGGAAATATTTTTTGATACACCTTGGGATGTCGAACAACCTCAGGGAGAGCCCTGGGACCCTGAGTTAAATGAGACTGAAGCCCTAAGATGGGTTGAAGAGACTTTTAAAGATAAACCAGGATTTGTATTGCGTGAAGAGAGTACAAAAGAATTTGTAAATAGATAACTAATAAAAACTTAACATGACTAATAATGAATCAAGCAAAGTAGCGATAGTAACTGGCGGTAGCAGAGGTGTCGGCGCTGCAACTGCAAAGTTACTGGCATCAAAGGGTTGGAACGTCACCATCACGTGTACTAGTTCTATGGAGGATGCTAATGAGGTAGTAAAAGAATGTGAACAATTTGGAGTTGAATCTTTAGCCATAAAAGCAGACGTGTCTGAAAATAAAGATTGTGTTGAGACAGTTGAGAAAACTCTGGAAAAGTGGGGTCGAATTGATTCACTTGTAAATAATGCCGGGACCACTAAGTTTGTATTTAATCATGCAGATCTTGATGGCTTAGATGCTGATGATTTTTTACACATTTACAAAGTTAATGTTGTTGGACCTTTTCAAATGGTTAAAGCCTGTAAAGATACTTTAATGAAAAGCGAAAATCCCAGTGTAGTAAACATTTCCTCTATTGCAGGGATCAAAGGGATAGGAAGTTCTCTTGCATACGCCTCCTCAAAAGGTGCTCTCAATACAATGACAAAATCTATGGCTAGAAACCTTGGGCCAATAAGAGTAAATGCAATATGCCCTGGCTTTATTCAAGGAGAATGGTTGCGTAAAGGAATGGGTGACGAACTTTACAATGCTGCTAAAGACAATCTAACAAGTTCTACACCATTAAAACTTACAGTAACACCTGAGCAAGTTGCTCTAGGGATCTATAACTTCATTGAAATATCAACAGTAGTGACTGGGGAAACAATGCTCATGGATGGCGGACACCACCTGATCATCTAAAAGAAAATAGAATCTACCGAAAGATGCTCATAGGTCTTCAAGATTATTTAGTTGAGGAAACCTCCGCAGAATGGACACTCTATCATAATGATTTCTCTTTATGCTCTCGGAAAGTAAGAATTTGCCTTCATGAAACAGGTATTGACTACGTGTCTAAGCATATTGATTTAATTGAAACTGGAAAATATGAAGTTGCATCGGAAGCATTTTTAAAGATTAATCCTGGTGCAACTGTTCCTGTATTGCTGAATATGGGAAGACCGATTTATGAATCTCATGAACAAATCAAATTCATATTTGATAGTAAAAATATCCAAAAAAATAATGTGGAATCTCAAGTTTTAATAGACTACTGGACTGACAAAGCTTCAATGGTTGGAAATCCAGTAGAAGGTCATAAAAAATATGCAGGTAATACCATAGGCCCCTTAACATTTCCTCTTTTCATATCAATGATTCACTATGTCCCCATCAAAGAGATTTTGAAAGGATTGATAAAGCATCCTATGAAACAAAGAGTATTAATTTTTTTGATGATGAAGATATTGGGGTTTAATCTTTTAAAAGTACCGCCAATCCAAAAACTCATTAAATCTTCCTTCAGTGCCCTCAATTCTCATCTTAAAGAGTTAGAAATAGAATTATCTACAAATAACAGAGAATGGCTTGCTAGTGATGACTTCACTCTGGCTGATATTAGCTGGTCAGTCATTCTTCATCGTCTTAATGAGTGCGGATGGTATGCTCTTCTAATTAAGGATAAACCATCAATTAAAAATTACTATGACAAGATTGTAGAACGGCCTTGTTTTAAAAAAGGAATAGTAAATCAAAGCAATCCGAATCTTGAGAGAGGTATAGATGACCTTAAGGAAGTTATTGAAAACAACTCATTTATTAGGTCATTTCATCAGGAGATTAATGAATTAACTAAATGAATCATTACGATGTGATAGTAATCGGTCTTGGCCCTTCAGGCTCTATGGCTGCTTTAATGCTTGAATCCTACGGAATAAAGGTTCTTTGTATTGATAAAGAAAAGGAAATTTATAATTTACCTAGAGCAGTCACAATAAGCGATCAAGGTTTTAGGATGGCTCAATTAGCTGGAATTGAGGATATATATGAAAGAAATAGTACAACTTTAGGTGGTGCCTATTTCACAGATAAAGACTTAGAAATTATTGGGGGGGCAATAGATTTAAATAATTTCATAACGCAAAATGGATGGCCGCCTTCAAGTTTGTTCCATCAACCGTACACCGATCAAGCTATACGCGAGAAATTACTCAAAACTAATGTGGAGATGCTTTTGGGCCATGAATTAATAGGCATAAATGAAAATGAAAATTGCATAGATTTGAAATTACATAATCTTGATAATCAAGAAAAGGTAGAACTTACTTGTAATTATTTAATTGGCGCTGATGGAGGATCAAGTTCAGTTAGAAGAATTTTGGGTATTACTCAAGAAGATTTAAATTATAATCGCGATTGGGTTGTTATTGACGTAGAACTTAGGTGTGACAACAGGCTTGGAGACTGTTTGATACAAGTTTGCGATAAAGAGAGGCTTGCAACTTTTGTTCCATCACATTTACCTTTCCGACGGTGGGAATTCATAATTCATGAACATGAAGATAAGGATAGTTTTCTGGAGGATAGGAAGATTCATGAATTGATAAGCAAATGGCTTCAACCTAGTGAATATAAAATTATTAGAAAAGCGGTTTATCAATTCCATTCTGTATTAGCAGAAAAATTTCAAATGCGTAATTGTTTTTTGATAGGTGACGCTGCACATCAGGCACCGCCATTTATGGGGGAAGGAATGATGTCAGGTTACAGAGATGCCATAAACTTATCTTGGAAAATTGCCCTATCCATAAAAAAGAATTTGAGTAGTAATTTACTCCAAAGCTACGAATTAGAGAGAAAACCTCATTCAAGATTTGTTGTAAAAAATTCTGCTGGCATAGGAGAGTTAATGGAAGCTTATGCGGAGGCAGAGAATCCAGAGCAAGTTCCAAGTGATTTGGTGGATAAAGGCTATGGTTCATTTATCATACCGAATCTTTTAGAGGGTCTTTTTTATAAAGGTAAAGCGAATAAATCTAAGCATTCAGGTGAAATTTTTCCTCAACCTATTCTGTATCGCAATAAAAAAATTTATAAAAGATTGGATCATTTACTAGGGAAAAACTTTGCAATTTTATCAAAAACTCCTTATGAAATTAGTGATGAAAATCAAGACTATCTTAACTTCTTAGGTTGCAGTTCGTTGATTCTTGAAGAAGAATATTTAGAAGATAATCCTTGGCTTGAGTCTTTTATGAAACAAGAGAAAATTTACTTAGTGAGGCCTGATAGGTATATATTTGGATCTACAGATTCAAGTATTTCTCTAGATCAGCTCATTGATGATTTAAAAAATAGGATAGGTATCTAATTTAACTTGTACGGATAAACTTATTTAACTCTTCCAAAATTTCACCATATTTATAGTTGTGAGATCTTTGGCAATAAAATGATGATACAAAGAGGCAAAAATATGAATTCCAATAAGGACAATAATCAAATTTGTAAATATTTCATGAAATAATCTCAAAACGTTATATGTGTCTGTATCTGGATAGTCAATTGTCAAATTTATA
>CEQD01135142.1_pt1 | contig 17866 bp, 14 predicted proteins | sample 530511 | NCBI WGS metagenome assembly CEQD01 (sample SAMEA2620230, study PRJEB7988) | marine metagenome | biome: marine biome (ENVO:00000447); feature: surface water layer (ENVO:00002042); material: "saline water (ENVO:00002010), including plankton (ENVO:xxxxxxxx)" | depth 5 m | reverse complement strand
CTCCTAGTTTGATAGACAAAAGTTTTATCATTATTACTTGGATCATAATTCTTGTAAGAAACAGAATTTTCTCTTATGAAATTTTTTACGATTCTGTCCTCTAAAGAATGAAAAGAAATAACAATTAATTTCCCGCCCTCAGATAGAACTCTTTCAGCCGAAATAAGTGCATGATATAAATCTTTTAATTCATGATTTATGTATATTCTCAAAGCTTGGAATGTCTTTGTAGAAGGGTGTATTTTTCTATTTCTTATTTTTTTTACTTTTAATATTACTTTATTCAGATCAAAGGTAGTTACGATTTTATTTGTTTTTCTTTCATCAATAATTGCCTTTGCAATTTTTCTTGATTTTCTTTCTTCACCAAAGTTATAGATTATATTTGCCAAAGAACCCTCGCTTAGAGAATTTACTATGTCATAAGCCGTTTCTCCGGTTTGTGACATACGCATATCTAAGGGAGAGTTATATTTGAAAGAAAAACCTCTTTCGGGGTTATCTAATTGCATAGATGATGTCCCAAGATCTAATAAAATACCATCAATTTTATCAAAGCCAAGGGATTGAAGATAATCAGATAAATTTGCAAAACTTCCATGAATTGATATAAAATTATCATATTTATCAGAGAGATGTTTACATAATTTAATTGCGGTTGGGTCTTTATCTATACCAATAACACTACATTTAGCGCTTTCTAAAATTTTTTTTGAATGACCGCCTGCACCTAATGTACCATCGATATAAACACAATTATCAGAGGGTTTAAGTATTGATAAAACTTCTTCACACATTACAGATTTATGATGAAGATCTTTAGTAAACATCACCCTTCAACCTTTGAATTGTTTGAAAATTTGATTACCGGACCAATTAAATCACGATTTTGAAAAGCTTTTACTCTAGACTTTTTCTTAAAACTCTCAAAAGCTGAGGGTTCCCACATTTGAAACTTTTGTCCTATTCCGGCAAATGTAACTTTATCTTTTAAGCCAGCATGGTTTATCAATGACTCAGGGAGAGATATTCTACCATCCTGATCATAATTGAGTTGATATGTTTCAGAGAAAAGTGCCGTCGCAAGCGCATCGGTTTCTTCAGCAAAAAGTTTCATAGTCTCTATACTTTCAGCTAACTGATTAATTAAAACTTCGCCTCCTCCATCAATAGATTGTGATGTAAATGATGGATATAAATAAACTCCTGCAAAACCTTGGTTCTCTAATACTGATCTAAATTGAGAAGGAATAGAGACTCTTCCCTTGGAGTCGATTTTATTTACAGTATTTGACAAAAAAATATTCATATTTAAATTCCTTCAGACGCACGCATGGCGTCATATTATGGGTTAGCATGGGATTTTATGGGAGTCAATGGATAAATATGTGAAAATGTTAATGTATATGATTTCATTAAATAAATCTTTATTAAAGCCATTACATATCAAAGATTGTCAGATGGTCTATAAGCCGGGTTCTGTAACCACAAAGTGGTGATGATCATTCATCTTGAATTTATGTTACCATAAATTTCTAGCGACCTACCCGAATAACAATTAAAGAGACATTTATATAGTTATTCCTATTTGGTCTTGCTCCCAGTGGGGTTTACCTTGCCGAATATGTTACCATATTCGCGGTGCGCTCTTACCACACCTTTTCACCCTTACCATATTTGGCGGTATATTTTCTGTGGCACTTTCCCTAAGGTCGCCCTCGCCGGATGTTATCCGGCACTGTGTCTCTAGGAGCCCGGACTTTCCTCACATTGTGCGATCATCCGACCATCTGACATTATTTATTTATTTAAAAACAATATTTTGGTCAAGAATTAACTTCTTCTTATGCTTTTGCACTTGGTCTTGAATTTAATCTTTCATAATAGTTAGATAAATTTATACAATCATCTGGTATTTTAATTTTAGGCCATTTAGCGAAATCAAAACAAACTAATGCAGTTATGTCAGCAATTGTATATCTATCAAGGCATACAAATTGTTTACCCTCCATTTGATCATTAAGCCATTTCATGACTTTAATAACATTCGATCTACTTACTTCAGACCATTCTTTTACTTGTATTTCTTCTAGTGCAGCCATCGCTGGATGCCCGTGTCTATAGGTATTCGCGATTCCCGCCATAAGTAATAATTCTAGTCTCCGCTGCCACATTTCAATTAACGCGCTTTCCTCTGGATTATTTCCCATGAGATTAGGTTCCGGACATAAATTTTCAAAATATCTGCAGATTGCAATGGACTCTGTTACGCATATTCCATTATCTAATTTTAGAGTTGGAACTTGTGAAAGAGGACTTAACTTTTTATACTCTTCTCTTTTATGCTCTCCCTTCATAATATCAATTTGTTTTATGGGTACCTCAATACCCTTTTCATCAAGAAAGATTCTTACCCTCCTTGGATTTGGCGCATGAATATAATCATATAAAATCATCCTACTACCTTTATTTTTAATTTAATTATTTATCCTATTAGAAAAATTTAACTTGACCATAAGTTTTTCAAAATATTAAGAATATGTATTAATATGGAGGATAAGATGACAATAAGCTTCGAAGATAAAGTTGTTATAGTAACTGGAGCTGGCGGAGGTTTAGGTAGAAGTCACGCTATAGAATTTGCAAAAAGAGGTGCTAAAGTTGTTGTGAATGACCTTGGAGGTTCAGTAGACGGATCAGGAGGCTCTTCAGAGGCAGCAAACAATGTAGTAAAAGAAATTACTGACTCAGGTGGTACAGCCATTCCTAATGGCTCATCTGTAATCGATGATGATGGAGTAAAAAATATGGTTGATCAAGCTATGAGTGAGTTTGGTCAAATAGATATATTGATAAACAACGCAGGAATATTGAGAGATAGATCATTTTCAAAAATGAGTATGGAGGACTTTACCCTTGTGAATGATATTCACTTAATGGGCTCTGTAAAACCAACAAAGATGGTCTGGGAAATAATGAAAGAGCAAAATTATGGAAGAATATTAGTCACAACTTCCTCAACTGGTTTATATGGAAATTTTGGGCAGTCAAATTACGGAGCAGCTAAGCTTGGTTTAGTTGGATTTATAAATACATTAAAACTTGAGGGACAAAAATATAACATTAATTGCAATGTCCTTTGCCCGGTAGCTTATACAAGAATGACAGAAAACTTAATGCCGCCTGAAGCAGAACAACTTCTTACACCAAGGAGCGTTACACCTGCAGTTATTTATCTTTCAAGCGAAAATGGTCCAACAGGAATAATCTTATGCGCTGGTGCAGGAGTTTACTCAGTCGCGAAAATAATGGAAAGTGAAGGCGAAAATATAGGTTTAGATGCAACTGCTGAGGATCTTGAAAAAAATTGGGAAAAAATATCAGATTTTTCTAAGGCTAAACCTTTCTTTAATGGTGGTGAACAAACTGGTAAAGTATTAGAAAAAGCTATGAAAGGAGTTTAGTTGAATATCAACTACTCAAACCCTGTTAATTATGAGCTTAAAAATTATAGTGAAAAACCTAAAATATATGATTTAGGTTTTCGAGAATATGATGCTCGATGGTTATATCCTGATCAAATAAATCTCCCAGGTATTCAAATGATTGGGCTTGGTCTAGGATGTCTTATCAAAAAAAATAAAAATAATAAACAAATATGTGTTGGACATGACTCTCGATCATATTCATTAGAAGTAAAAGAATCTCTCATTAGCGGTTTGATAGCTTCAGGCATAGATGTTATTGATTTAGGCTTAACAATATCCCCTGCTGCCTATTTTGCTCAATATTATCTTAATTGCGATAATGTAGCCATGGTAACTGCAAGTCATAATCCTAATGGTTGGACTGGTATAAAAATGGGTAATGAAAAGACTTTAACTTTTGGACCAAAACTTATTGGAGAACTTAAAAATATAATAAGAGAAAAAAATATAAAAACTGATAAGCCAGGTACTTATACTTTTAAAAATATTAATGAAGAATATATAAATGATATTATTGAGCGTTATAGTATAAGTAGAAAAATTAGAGCAGTTGTAGCCTGTGGAAACGGGACGGCAGGAATATTTGCTCCAAAGGCATTAAAGTGTATTGGTATTGAAGTTATACCTTTGCATTGTGATCTGGATAATTCTTTTCCAAATTATAACCCTAACCCTGAAGACCTAGTAATGCTTAAAGATCTTAGTAAAAATGTTCTGAAATATAATGCTGATATAGGTTTTGCATTTGATGGAGATGGTGATCGATTAGGGGTTGTAGATAATGAAGGAAAAGAAATCTTTTCAGATAAAGTTGGATTATTAATTGCTCGAAATCTAGCAAGAGAAAATTTTAAGTCTAAATTTGTTGTAGATGTTAAATCAACATCACTATTTAAAACTGATAGAGTTCTTAAAGAAACGAATTCAGAGGTCTTTTTTTGGAAAACTGGACATAGTTATATAAAAAGAAAAACATTTGAGATACGGGCTTTAGCAGGCTTTGAGAGATCTGGACACTTTTTTTTCAATCAACCAATTGGCCGAGGGTATGATGATGGACTTATATCTGCACTTGAGGTAATAAAGATATTAGATAATAATAAAAATAAAACATTTTCTGATTTATATGATGGACTTCCAACCACCTTCTCATCTCCGACTATGTCTCCAAAATGTCCTGATGAAGTAAAATATGAAATTATAGAAAAAATTGAAAAGATTTTTAAAAATAAGAAAATAAATAACAATCTAATAGCAGGTCAAAGAATAATTTCTGTCCTCACAGTTAATGGTGTAAGAGTAGAACTTGAGGATGGTTCATGGGGTTTAATAAGGGCATCTTCAAATTCACCTAATCTTGTGGTTGTATGTGAAAGTTTGGAGTCAAAGGAAAAAATGAAGAAAATATTTAGTGAACTTAATTGCGTTCTATCAGAATTCAATGAAATTGGTGATTATGACCAAAAAATTTAGAATAACTCGATATACATTCTGATAGAGGTAATTAGTAAGAAAAATGCAAATATTTTAGTCAAAGTTTTTTTGGGGAGTGAGTGAGCATACTTTGCGCCGAATGGAGCGGATAACGAAGCTAGAGGTGCTATTAATACAAGACCAAAGAGATTGACATACCCTAATGAACCAGGTGGTAAATCACTTGCAAACATTCCTGTAAGAATAAAAAATATCGTTCCAGGTATTGATAAAAAGAATCCAAGACCTGCTGAAGTACCTACCGCTTTGTGAATTGATGAACCATAAAGCGACATGATTGTTACATTAAAAGTTCCCCCTCCAATACCAAGCATGGATGACGTAGAACCAACCAATAATGGAATATTAAAACCTAAAAAACCGTCAGGTAATTTATCCCCAATTTTCAAATTATCATTTTGAATAAATAGTTTTATACAAACTATTAACGCTATTGTTGCAAAGAAAAATGTAAGATAAAAACCTGATATTAACCCAGCAATGATTGCTCCAATACCCGATCCGATCAAAGTAGGTAACAACCATTTTTCAAGAATATAGACATCAACTGCATTGTTCTTTTTATGAGTAATGTAAGAACGCCATCCAGTAGGTATTATTATTGCCAGAGAAGTTGCGACAGATACATGCATAATTATTTCACTTGAAAATCCTAAAGATGATAATACATGGTACAATATCGGAACAATAATTATTCCTCCACCGACACCTAATAAACCAGCAATAAAACCTGAAGCTAATCCTGAGAAAATTAAGGCAAAAAGAAATGGTAATAAACCAATACCATTGTAATACATCAAACTACCTCTTTGTGAATTTCTTCAATTTTTAATAAAGCTTCTTTAAATATATTAATATCATCTTTTCGCTTAGGGGCGTTCTCTGAAAGATAATTTCTCCATAATTTTGCTCCTTTAATACCATGAAAAAGACCTAACATGTGCCTCGTAATATGGTTAATAAAAGTACCTTGGTTTATCTCCTTTTCAATATAAGGTATCATTTCTCTAGCAATATCAAATCTAGATTTTTTTATTCTTTCTTCACCATAAAATAATTTATCTACATCTGACAGCATATAAGGATCTGTATAAATTGCCCTCCCCATCATAATTCCGTCAGGATTATTTTTAAAGGAAACTAATTCCTTTTGTGCATCAGCAATAGAATTAATGCCGCCATTTAAAATTATATTTAATTCAGGCCAATCTCTTTTAATTAATCTTACTAGATCATAATCTAGTGGCGGTATTTCTCTATTTTTTTTTGGATCTAAGCCGTTTAAGATCGCTTTCCTTGCATGAATTATAATTGTTCGAATTCCAATATCTTCAAGACGATCGACTAAAGCCGGTAAAACTTTATATGGATCATCATCATCTAAACCTATTCTACATTTCACAGTCACTGGGATATTAACTACCTTTATCATACCTGAAAGACATTTCTCTACTAAATCTAGATCACTCATCAAACATGCTCCAAAATTTCCCTCTTGTACTCTTCTAGAAGGACAACCTAGATTAAAATTGATTTCGTCATAACCAGATTCTTCAGCACATTTAGCAGCATAAGACAAATTATAAGGATTACTTCCCGCTAATTGTAATGCTACCGGGTGTTCTTTATCATCAAATTTTAAAAAAAAGTTTTTATCTCCGTAGACTATCGCATCAGCAACAACCATCTCACTATACAAATATGCTTTTTTTGTCAGTGTACGAAAGAAATATCGACAATGTCTATCAGTATAGTCAATCATTGGAGCTACACAAAATTTGTGATCAAACATTTTTTTCCTCAATAAAATGAAATCAATATCACATTTTTAATATTTTTGCTTATGATTAAAATGTTAAAATTAAATAACCTCCAAAAATAAGTGTTATGAAAACAATCATGTAAAAATAATATATTGGTTTAGTACTTAGTAAAAAATTAAGTATCTCCAATATTTTATGTTTTCTTTTTATAAATAAATTATATTTATATAACTTATACATTTAAAATAATTTTATATTAATTTCATAAAAAATTATAAAAGTAATGCCAATTATATGATAGGAATCTTAAGATATAAATTGTAAGATTTATCATCTTATAAATTAACTAACTAAACAGAGGATTTTTATATGTTTATCAAAAGCAATTATAAGTTGTTTTCTAGCATAACAACTTTATCTTTTACCTTTATTGTAATTTCTATCTTTCTTGTTGCCAATTTGAGTGCTGAGCAAACTACTGGTTCTATTAGAGGTTCTGTATTTGATAGTTCTGGAAACCCTGTTTCAGGTGCGTTTATTCAAATCACTCATGTGCCTTCAGGAACAAAAGCATCTACAAGCACGAATAATACTGGTTCGTTCTATTCAAGAGGTTTACGATTAGGTGGTCCATTTGATATTAGAGCTACTAAAGATGGCCAATCATCTTTGCTTTCGGGCGTATATACAAGTCTGGGTGGTGAATATAATTTAAGTATACAGCTTGGTGTAACTGATATTGAAGAAATTGTTGTAACTGGTCAGTCAGTTAATTTTGATACTCTTGGAGTAGGACCTGGAACAACATTTACATCTGAAGATTTAGCAACTCTTCCCTCAATTGATAGAGATATTAAAGATATTGCAAGATTAGATCCTTTTGTAACTGTTGATAATGAAGGAAGATTATCCTTCGCAGGTGGTATGCCAAGATTAATTGGTTTTATTATTGATGGTGTAAGCGCTAATGACTCTTATGGTCTCAGTAGTAATGCATACCCAACAAATAGAATGCCTATTTCAATTGATCTAGTTGAGCAGGTGTCAGTGAAAGTAGCAAATTACGATGCAGAGCTTGGTGAGGCATTAAGCGGAAATATCGTTTTAACTACTAAAGCTGGAACCAATGATTTTCATGGATCCTTTACTGTTGAGTCGTCACAAAAAAGTGGTGATGAACCATTTGGCAAAAAAACTGATCAACCTGATCCTGATACTGAATTATTTTCTTTCACATTTAATGGGCCCATTATTAAGGATAAATTATTCTTTTCATTAGGATATGAAAAATATGAAGCCTCAGACCCATTATCTTTACTTGGATTTCAATCTGGTTCAGTAACTAAAGCTGAAGCTGATGCGGTTATTAAAGCTGCTACGGATGTAATTGGTTATGATGCAGGTACATATAATAAAGCACGTGAAGAAGAAGATGAAAAAATATTTTTAAGACTAGATGCAAATTTAAATGAAAATCATAATCTTACTTTTTCCTATAATCTTACAGAAGGTTTTACTGAGTCTGCATATTTTAATAGAACTTGGGGTCTACCATTATCGAGTAATTGGTATAGAATTAATAAAGAATATGAGTCAATGAAGTTGGAGTTAAACTCCAATTGGACAGATAATTTTTCAACTAAAATTTTGATTTCAGATACCGATGTGAGTAATCCTAATACTCCAGTAGGAGCAACAACAATTGGAGAAGTTGGTATAAGGGTAGCCTCAGGAGGTACAGTATTTTTTGGACCTGATCAATATAGACATGCTAACCAGATTGAAACAAATAGAAAACAATATGAAATCGCTGGTTATTATGACATTGGAAATCACGCATTAAAACTTGGTTATAAAGTTGTCGAAAATGACATGTTTAATATGTTTTCAAGAAATAGTCTTGGAGAGTATGATTATAATTCTATTGATGATTTTATCGCAGGTAATCTAAGAGAATTGGATTATAGAAATGCCGATACAAATAATCCTCTCGATGCTGCTGGTCGATTTAATATGGATTTCACAATTATTTATTTTCAGGATACTTGGGATATCTCTTCTGACTTAACAGCTAGAATTGGTTTCAGGTACGAGGAAATTAGTATGGACTCAGTTCCTGAGAAAAATACTTTTTGGTATAATTGGACAGGCGACACTTATAGATTAGCACCTGAAAATGATGTGAATTTAGATGGTGAAGATATTCTTATGCCTCGTTTCTCATTAGATTGGCAAGCACAAGATAATGTCTTAGTTACATTTGGTTGGGGTGAGTTTAGTGGAAATCTTCCACCTGTTTGGTACGGAGGTCCTTATATTGATACAGGCTTAGGCTTACCGGGAAATAAACTTAGAGCAAAAAGTAATAACTTACCAACTCCTGGAACACCAGAGAGCTATCCTGGTGATGCTGCTTTAGCCCTTGTAAGAAACGAAATTGGCGATACTGGCGGTTATACCAATATGATGGATAAAGACTTCGGTATTCCATCTATAACAAAATTACATATTGGAGTAACAGCAGACTTAGAGTTTAATTTAATTGGTCCTTTTACTTTAAGAGCCAATTACATGCATATGAAAGAAGAGGATCCTGTTGGAGCCTATATAGGTGGTTGTGATCCAAGAGGAAAAGCACTTGCAGATAATAGACCATTGTATGGTGGATGTAGTTATGTTGGATATTTGACAACTTTCAAAGATGTTGAACCTGAAAGTGATATTTATAGTATTTCATTTGAAAAAACTTTTGATAATGGAATTGATTTATATCTATCATATGCTCATCAAGAAAGAGAGATGGCTCATGCAATGACAAGTTCTATAATCTTTTCAAGCGCAACACGATTTCCGATATTTGACCATTTAACACCTGTAAATTCTCCTTCACATTATGAAATAGAACATGCCTTTGATTATAAACTAAGTTGGCAAGGTAATATTTTTGGCGAGTTAGAAACAAGCATTGCTTTAAATGGCTTTAGACAGTCTGGTACACCCTTCAGCTATACTTTTCTTGGAGATTTGAGTGGTTACAGAACTGATGGAGAAAACATTGATCTTTTATATGTACCTAGCATAGATGATCCAAATGTTCTTTATGCAGATGGATTTGATATTGATGCATTTAATCAGTTCTTAGATGATTCTGGATTATCTGGTTACAGAGGAAGTGCAGTGCCAAGAAATAGTTTTAACAGTCCATGGGAGGGTACATTTGATGTCAGAATTGCTCAAGAACTTCCTACTGGCGGTATAAATGGAAAAGCAACTTTCTTTGTTGATATTGAGAATGTTTTAAATCTCATAAATTCTGATTGGGGTGGATTTGAGAATTATGCTGGCGGAACAATGAACTCTAGGGGTGTTGTTGAAGCTGAAGTTGATGATCAAGGCCGATATCTATATAAGAAATTTGATATTGATGGTGATCCAGTTAGAAAAATCGGAAAATCAGTATGGCAACTCAAAGTTGGTCTTAAATACGAATTTTAATTTAAATAATAATATCTAATTTGGGGCGCTATTAATTGGCGCCCTTTTTTTATATAATAAATTATGAAGAAAAAACCTACTTCCAATATTAATCGAAGAAAATTCCTTTTTGGGAGTTTAGCCTCCATTTTTGCTTCTTTATTACCACTTCATAAATTATTTCCTGCTCAAAAATATATTGAGAAAATTGCGTTTGGGGCATGCGTTACACAAGAAAAAGATCAGCCAATATGGAAAAGTATACTCAAAGATAGATCTGATATTTTTATATTTATGGGAGATAATGTATATGGAGATGATAGGATAACTGGTAAATTAGATAAATTAAGTAAAGCTTATACAAAACAAAAAACAAAAATTCCTTTCGCAGAACTTAAGGAAACAAATGAAATTCATGCTATATGGGATGATCATGATTATGGAAAAAATGATGGTGGTGCGGAATATAAATATAAGCAAGGAGCTAAAAATCTTTTCCTAGATTTTTGGAATATTTCTTTAGAAGATCCAAGAAGAAATAGGGATGGTATATATTATGAAACTAAAAAAAATACAAAAAAAGGACTTTTACAGATAATTTTTCTTGATACTAGATACTTCAGATCACCTCTCAAAAGGACAGATGAGAGGGGAGCTCCTGGAAAAGAGAGATATTTGCCCGATAACGGCCCTGAAAAAACCTTCTTAGGAAAGGAGCAGTGGAATTGGTTATCAAATAAATTAGATGATGATGCAGATATTCGAATAATAGTTTCCAGTATCCAGATTATTGCTGAGGGACACGGATATGAGAAATGGGGTAACTTGCCAAGAGAGAAGAAAAAATTATATGACCTTATTAATGAAAAAAATATTAAAGAAGTAATATTTTTATCAGGTGATAGACATTCTGGTGGTATTTATAATCAAATTACTAATAAAGGAGTTAGATTATATGAAATTACTTCTAGTTCTTTAAACCTTCCAGGTGCAGCATGGGTAACAAAATATAAAGGTAAAGAAAGACCGAATGAACCTGGACCAAACAGAATAAACTCTTTGTACCAATGGGAAAATTATGGATTTATTGAATTTACTGAAAATAAAATTCAACTATCCTTGAAAGACATAAAGGGTAAACCCGTCAATTCTATAACTATTAATTAACGCCCGCTAGGTAACTCATTGAAAGGTACAGATTTATCTACCCTAACATCCTGAGGCAAACCTAATACCCTCTCAGCAACAATATTTCTAAGTATTTCATCTGTTCCTCCAGCAATTCTATAACCAGCTGCACTAAGCCACTGACTCTGAAATATTGAGTGCAACAGGGCAATTTCTGAATCATTTATAATCCCTGCAGCCCCCTGAAGATCCATAGCAAAAGATGCAAGGTCTTGCATTTTAGGTGCAGAAACAATTTTTCCAATAGAACTTTCTGGCCCAGGTGTTTCACCCTTTGATAAGGCTGTTAAGGTTCTCATTTTAGTATATTTAAGACCTTCAGCCTGAATATACCAATCAGCAATCTTCGACCTAACAAGATCATTTTTAATTGCTGGCTGATCATGCAAATCTATCTCTTTTGCTGCTCTAGTTAAAGAATTGTAATCTGCAGATTTAGGCACACCAATAGCAAGTCTCTCATTCATTAAAGTTGTTAGAGCAACTTTCCATCCTTGTCCCACATCACCCAATCTTTGTGAATCTGGAACTCTTACATCAGTAAAGAAAACTTCATTAAAGTTTGAGCCTCCGGAAATTTGTTTAATAGGTTTTACTTCAATACCCTCTAACCTCATGTCTAGAAAGAAAAATGATAATCCTTTATGTTTTGCGACAGATGGATCTGTTCTTACCACTATAATTCCATAATCAGAAAAATGAGCGCCTGAAGTCCAAACTTTCTGGCCATTAATTATCCAATCATCACCATCTTTTTCTGCTTTAGTTCTTACACCTGCAACATCTGATCCAGCTGATGGTTCTGAAAAAAGCTGACACCAGACTTCCTCTCCATACAATGCAGGTTGAACATATCTCTCATTCTGCTCTTTTGTTGCCCAAGCCATCATTGTGGGAATACACATTCCAAGACCGATCTCAAAAAAACCAGTTGGAACATTATATTTAGCTTCTTCTTGAGAATAAATAACTGATTGGATTGCAGTACCACCTAGACCACCAAATTCTCTAGGCCAGGTAATAGCAGCATAACCAGCTTCAGCTTTTTTTGCTTGCCAATCTCTTGCTCGTGATAAAGCATCTTCTTGAACATCAATTGCATCGTATCGTCCGCCAACCTTTTCACTTTTTGTAGCATTTTCTTTTAACCAAGTTTTTACTTCTGCTCTAAATTCTGCTTCCTCTTTAGTATCGCTAAAATCCATTAATAATCTCCTTAACTAATATTTTTTTCTTCTAACTGATTAACAAGTTTATTCTTCCAAGTTATTGAACTTCCCAAAGCTAATCCAAGAACTTGACTTCTTCTATAAAAAAATTGTGTGTCTGCTTCCCAAGTAAATCCAATACCACCATGAGTTTGGATATTCTCCTGAGCTGCATAGTTAAATGCATCCGTTGCAGCAACTCTTGAGGCTGCAGCAGCTATTTTTAAATCAGCACCACCATCATTTAGCATCATTGCTCCATAATAGCTATTTGATTTTGCCAATTCTATTTTTACATACATATCTGCTAATTTATGTTTTATTGCCTGATAAGAACCTATTTGTCTACCAAAGGCAAATCTGTCTAGTGCATAATTTTTAGCCATATTTAATGATGCCTCAGCACCACCAATTTGCTCAAAAGCCATCAAAACGGCAGCAGAATTCATGATATTTTCTACCGCACCCCAGCCTTCGTTATTAGTATCCATAATCTCTGCCTCAGAATTATCAAAATGGATCTCGGCATGATCTCTTGAAGGATCAAGCGTGCTAATTGGTTTTCTAGAAATATTATTAGATGTTAACTCAGAAATAGCTAGCGTAATTTCATTATTATCAACATTCTTAACTACTACTATAGCGATATCTGCATAACTACCATCAGCAACAGGGATTTTTTTACCGTTTATTTTTCCGTTTGAAAAAATCGTTTTAATATTTTTTTCTGTTGGCTCAGAATTACTTTCTGGTAAAGCAAAAGTTGAAATTATCTCGCCTGAGGCAAGTTTTGGTAACCATCTTTCTTTTTGATCGCTTGTTCCATACTGAACAATTGACTCAGTACCTAAATAAACTGAAGATGAAAAAGGGACTGGAGCTGCTACCCTACCTAGTTCCTCTGCTATTACACATAATTCAAGAGCGCCCAGACCCAAACCACCATATTCTTCAGGAATTGCTGTACCTGTTAACCCAAGCTCAACTAGACCTTTCCATACTGCATCAGAATAGCATTTTTCGCTTTCAAGAATTTCTCGGGCAATATCTAAAGAACAGTTATCAGATAAAAATTTAGATACTTGCTCTTTAAGAAGTTTTTGGTCTTCAGAAAAATCAAAATTCATGTTTACTTCCACAAAAAAACTAACTTAAACAAAAATAACTAAAATAGCAAAACTTAGAAGATACAATTTTGATAAATTTCAGTAATATTTTTATTCCAATCTCTACTAAAATTATTAATAAGTTTGTCGGCAGGTGACTCTTTTTCAATAATAATATCATCTAGATATTCAAGATAAACACTTTCATCAACATTTTTTTTATTTTTGCAATCTCTTCTTTTGAGACCATCCCGAGAAATATTCACAGACTCAGCCGCCAGATTAAAAATTTCATGCTCACCAACTTTACATAGTAAACCTTGGTGAGGTACAAGATTTCTTAACTCTATGAGCTCTTCTATTGAAATATTTTTAGTAAGATCTAATGCATCTTCTAAAGACTGTTGATCATACATTAAACCAACCCAAAAAGCAGATAATGCGCATATATGATTAATATTTCCAGTATCCGCACCTCTCATTTCTATAAAGTGCTTTAACCTTGCTTCAGGAAATATCGTTGTTAAATGAAGCTCCCAATCATCAATCGTTGGGAAGTAATTTCCCTCATTACCAACATCGCCATTCATAAAGTCATTAAAAGTTAATCCAGTAAAATTTATATATCTCCCATCTCTGTTTATAAAATACATTGGAACCTGAAGAGCATAATCAACATATTTTTCATAACCCATGTCATCTTCAAAAATAAAAGACAAAATACCGGTTCTATCAGGGTCAGTATCTTTCCATACCTCACTTCGATAGGACTTAAAACCATTAAGTGAACCATCGCTAAAAGGGGAATTAGCGAATAATGCTGTAGCAACTGGCTGTAACAGAAATGAGACCCTTAATTTTTTAATCATATCTAATTCAGATGAGAAATCTAAGTTCACCTGGGAAGTACATGATCTAAGCATCATATCAAGGCCATGCTTACCTTTTTTAGGCATATAGTCTCTCATAATATCATATCTTTGCTTTGGCATTATTGGCATTTGATCTCTTGGCCAATCAGGAGTGAATCCGATAGCTAAAAAATCTAAACCCATTTCAGTTCTTAATTTTGATAACTGATTTTTATGTTCTAATAATTCTAAATATGTCTGATGAACATTACTTAACATTGCGCCCGATAATTCAAATTGACCGGCAGGCTCAAGAGTTATAGAACCTCCACCAGACTTTTCATCCCTTGAAAGAGCTATAATTTTTCCATTCTCATTAATTGGTTGCCATCCAAAGTTTTGAAAAGCCTTTAAAAGACTTTTGATACCATTCTTACTATCATATTCTACTGGACTGAAATCACTAATATTAAAAACAAATTTCTCGTGTTCTGTACCAATTTTGAAATCTAATGGACTTTTTTCTCCTTTAGAAATTGCCTCAATTAACTCATCTTTTGATTCGATTCTTTGCATAGTATTTTGTAATTAATTTTTACCTTTAATGCTATACCCAATCCCCAATTACTGAGTGAAATAGAGTTAACGCACTAACAATAGCTGTATCCGACCTAAGTATACGAGGGCCAAGCGAAATACTCTTCAAATTGGTAATTTTATAAATTCTATCTCTTTCCAAATCGCTAAAACCTCCTTCAGGGCCTATAAGAAGTGCCCATTTGTCGATCTTTTTATCTAATTTAAGTTGTTCAAGTATTTTTTTCGGGTTATTTACAGATTTCTCATCACAAAAAATTAAAGTCCTCCCTGGAGCAATTTCATCCCAATGATTTAATATAGAATTTAATTTTTCTAATTCATTTACCTTTGGTATAAAAGTTAATCCACATTGCTCTGCAGCCTCAATTGCATTGGATAAAATCTTACTTGTCTTAATTGATTGATATTGAGTTCTGTCAGTAATTACTGGCCAAATTAACCTAACACCTAGCTCAGTGATTTTTTGAGCAATAAAATCAACTCTTAATTTTTTAACTGGAGCGAAAAGTATCCAAATATCACTTGGCTTATCCTTAAAGCCAATTTTTTTTATTGTCTTAACTTTTGATATTTTCTTATTTGTTTCAAGAAGCTCAACAATCCACTCACCGTCATTTTCGTTAAAAATATTAAAATTATCTCCAATGTTTGATCGCATAACATTTTTAATATAGTGAGTTTGGGATTGATCTAACTCTAAAAACCCATTTGTTATTTTTTTATTTATATAAACTCGTATATTTTTCATATTTCAATATTATAAAGTAAAAAATAAATGTTAGGTAACTTTAAGAAAATTAAAAAAAACAATGAATGATAATCTTTTAAATCAAATTACACCATTTATTAAGCTTGCAAGGTATGATAGGCCAGTCGGTTTTATGCTTTTGTTCTGGCCATGCATGTGGTCATTACTTTTATATAGCTTATATATAGATCAACCGGTTCCTATTGGTTTTTTCGTTCTTTTTTTTATAGGTTCAATTATTATGCGAGGAGCTGGTTGTACATGGAATGACTTTTTGGATAAAGAATATGATAAAAATGTATCAAGAACAAAAGATAGACCACTTGCCTCCAATAAAATAAAAACGATAAACGCATTAGTTTTCTTATTAGTTCAGCTTTTAATTGGATTATTAATACTTGTTCAATTTAATAAGCTGACAATAATTATTGGCAGCCTTGCTTTGATACCTGTTTTTATTTATCCATTAATGAAGAGAGTAACTTGGTGGCCTCAAATTTTTTTGGGTATCACATTTAATTGGGGCGCATTGCTTGGTTGGTTATCTCTTTCAAATGATTTTTCATCCATCTACCCTATTTTACTCTATCTAGCATGTATATTTTGGACTGTTGGATATGACACAATTTATGCGCATCAAGATAAAGATGATGATATTGTATTAAATCTAAAATCGTCTGCGATTAAATTAGGTGAAAATACTAAAAACGCTTTATTAATATTTTATGCAATTTTTTTCATAATATTTGCAGTTATACTTTTTAGTCTAAGTAATAGTATAATTATTCATTTAGCTATTTTATCTTTGTTAATTCACCTAGTTTTTCAAATTATTTATTTAGATATAAATAACAGTGACAGATGTTTAAAAATATTTAAAAGCAATAATTTACTGGGACTTCAGATTTCTTTTTTTCTTATATTGGAGCTAGTAATTAATTAACTTTATTAGAGTTAATAAAATTTGTTCTCAAATTGTCAATTAATTGAAGCTCACCATTATTTTCTAAATGCCAAAAAGTCCATCCATTACATGACTCTTTGCCTTGTAATCTAGCGCTAATTTGATGAATAGAGCCCTTTTCACCCTTGGAGTAAACACTACCATCTGCTCTAACAGTTGCTGAAAATTTTTTAGCCTTCAAACTCTTTGGGCCCTTTAAAACACTTCCAGGCTTTATTATTCCACATTCAACTAAACTTCCAAAAGGAACACGAATTTGATTTTTCTTTGACTCTGTGATCTCTAACTCCTTTTTACCTAATAGTTTTACTTTCTTAATTCTTTTTTTAGCCTCTTTTATGTAGTTTTTATCTTGTTCTATACCAATATAATCTCTGCCTAATTTTTTTGCCACTGCTCCAGTAGTTCCAGTTCCAAAAAAGGGATCAAGAATTAAATCTCCTGGACTTGAAGAAGACAGTAAGACTCTATACAAAAGTGCTTCAGGTTTTTGTGTTGAATGTATTTTTTTACCAGATGTATCCTTAAGTCTCTCTTTACCAGAACAAATAGGTATTTCCCAATCAGAGCGCATTTGAATTCCATCATTCAATGATTTCATTGCTTGATAATTAAAATCATATTTAGCATCCTGACCTTGCGCAGCCCAAATCAATGTCTCATGAGCATTTGTAAATCTTGTTCCTTTAAAATTTGGCATTGGATTGGATTTTCTCCAAATAATATCATTTAGAATCCAAAACCCTAAATCTTGAATAATTTTACCAATTCTAAAAATATTATGATAAGAACCTATAACCCAGATTGTTCCATCCTGTTTTGTAACTCTTTTTGCTTCCGTTAGCCAATTAACTGTAAAATCATCATAGTTTTTAAAACTTTTAAACTGATCCCATTTATCATCAACAGCATCTACCTTTGAAGAATCAGGGCGTAATAGTTTATTTTTAAGTTGCAAATTATAAGGAGGATCAGCAAATAT
>CEQD01006308.1_pt1 | contig 18087 bp, 17 predicted proteins | sample 530511 | NCBI WGS metagenome assembly CEQD01 (sample SAMEA2620230, study PRJEB7988) | marine metagenome | biome: marine biome (ENVO:00000447); feature: surface water layer (ENVO:00002042); material: "saline water (ENVO:00002010), including plankton (ENVO:xxxxxxxx)" | depth 5 m | reverse complement strand
AACAGCACCGCCACTAGGGCACGGCTCGCCATGCTCCTTGATGCGCGTCCCCTCCAAAAATCCATTGTGGGCAGGGTTGAAGACGAACAGTTCTAGCGGAAGGTGTGTCTGATGCGCGTCACCCCCTCTCGCGCCTCCTCAACCAGATGAAAGACCAGAGGGGAGCCATCATCCTGGCATCGATTTGCTCGGTCCTGAACAAGATCTGGGATCTCGCCCCCCCGGTGTTGATAGGGATGGCAATAGACGTGGTTCACCAGCAGGAGGAGTCCTTCCTGGCGGACTACGGCTACACCGACCCATGGGTGCAGCTGCAGGTCCTGGCCGGGATCACCGTGGCGATCTGGGTCCTCGAGTCCCTGTTCCAGTACTTCTACGGGGTCCTGTGGAGGAACCTGGCACAGACCGCCCAGCACGAGCTCAGAATGGATGCCTACAGGCACATCCAGGATCTAGAGATGCAGTGGTTCTCCGAGCAGAGCACCGGTGGCCTGATGGCGATAATGAACGACGACGTGAACCAACTCGAGAGGTTCCTCGACCACGGGGCGAACGACCTGCTGCAGGTGGGTACAACCGTGATAGTGGTCAGCGGCATCATGTTCTTCCTCGCCCCAGAGGTCGCGCTCCTCGCAATCATCCCCGTTCCCGTGATAGTCGGTGGGTCCTTCCTGTACCAGAGGAGGATAGGGGTAAGGTACTCAGAGGTCCGAAAGGAGGTTGCAGAGCTGAACGCCATACTGAACAACAACCTCCAGGGGATCACCACGATCAAGTCGTTCACCGCCGAGGAGCGGGAGGCCAAGAGGGTCAGCGACGCATCCCAGTCATACCGGGACGCCAACAGATCCGCCATCAGGCTCTCCGCATCCTTCGTGCCACTGATCAGGATGGCAATCCTCTTCGCGTTCACAGCCAACCTCTTGGTGGGCGGGAAGTACGCCCTAGAGGGCAAGATCGGCCTGGGTGAGTACTCCGTCATCGTGTTCATCACTCAGAGGCTCCTTTGGCCGCTCACCAGGCTCGGCGAGACCTTCGACCTGTACCAGAGGGCCCTCGCATCCACCACCAGGGTGCTTGACCTACTCGACACCGAGGTCGGCGTGGTTGAAGGCGACACCAGCATCGAGGAAGTAGAGGGGGACATCAGGTTCGAGGACATCCGGTTCACGTACCCGGGTAGGGAGGACGTCCTCAGGGGTATCGACCTCGAGGTCCCTGCTGGGAAGACCGTCGGGTTGGTCGGAGCCACTGGATCGGGCAAGACCACCTTGGTCAGGCTCCTGCTGAGGTTCCACGACCCCCTAGAGGGCAAGGTGTCCTTGGATGGGAATGACGTCAGGACCCTGAAACTAGACTCATTGAGGGGATCCATCTCCCTAGTTAGCCAGACCACCACCCTGTTCCCGGGAACAGTGAGGGACAACGTGCTCTACGGCAGACCCGATGCATCGGAGGAGGAGATGGTCGAGGCCGCACGCATCGCTGAGGCAATCGGTTTCATTGACGAGCTACCCGAGGGTTGGGACACCAACATCGGCGAGGACGGACATCGACTCTCCGGGGGCCAGCGCCAGAGGATAGCCATCGCACGCGCGGTTTTGAAGGACGCTCCCGTTCTTGTCCTTGACGAGGCCACAAGCAATGTGGACAACGAGACAGAGGCAGCACTGCAGAGGTCGATCGAGAGGATATCTCGTGACAGGACCACCCTGATCATCGCTCACAGGCTCTCCACTATCAGGAACGCCGACACCATAGCGGTGATGGAGAAGGGGCAGATTACGGAGAAGGGTAGTCACGACGAACTAGTCTCGCAGGAAGGGCTGTATGCGAGGCTATGGGCCGTCCAGACCGGGGAGGCGTCCGAATGAGCGGTGAAGGTGGCGTACCAAGGCTTACTAACCTCGCAGAGTCAATGGGGATGGAGATAACCGAATTCGGTGAGGGCTTGTGTGTGGTGGAGCTTACCGTCGGCCAGATGCACCTGAACTTAGGCGGCATGGCACATGGGGGAGTGCATGCAACCCTCCTGGACACGGCAATGGGTGGGACTCTGATATCCATGATGTCCAAGGAGGAGTGGTCCGCCACGGCGCAGCTGGACATATCCTACCTAAACGCTGCACGCCCGGGTGACCACCTGGTCGCTACCGCAGAGGTCGTAAGGAGGGGGAGGAACCTCGCTCATATCGAGGGCAGACTCGTCACAACAGAGGGCGAACTCGTAGCCACAGCCAAGGGCACATGGGCCATATGGGAGAGACGGCCCAAGAGCAGAGGCGGATGATATTCTCACACGCAGGGGTCAAATTCAAGAGGGGGTTTCTCCTCATGTGACATATGGCACGAAGAGACTCCATCATGTGGTTCATGATGGGAATAGCGCAACTTCTGATTGGTAATGCCCTGTTGGCAGATGAGGGAACCTCAGACTGGATTGCATACATGATCCAGGGTACCGGAGGCGGTACCATGGCACTCGGATTGTATTTCCTCCTGTTCCTAGCAAGGAATGAATCCGAGTTCTCGGAACTTTACAGCAAGGCTGAGAAGACCATTCTAACGACCGATCCGTCGACTGGGAGGAAGAAAATCGTGGACGACTCCTCCAAGCCCGTGAAAGCCGCTTGGTACTCTATCCCCGTCGTAATTACGATCTTCGGGATGTTCCAATGGCTGGCGACACTTGGTTAGTAGCAATCCGAGTTGAATGCAATGTCCTCCAGGGATAAGGAAAACATTGTGGACAAAGCCATTGGGAACCCTGCCTTCGACCAACTCTTCGGTTACCATATCTTCTTTCGGAGGGCAGCAATTCCAGTCATCCTCTTCCTCATAGGAATTTTTTCTTATACGCTCATAGAGACGTTATTCAACCTCAGCTCTGACACCATTCTAACCATCTCGTTCATCATCGTCGGACTCTCGCTCGGCCCTATCCTGAACCTAGAGCGATACATGGGCGTACTACTTTCAAAGAAATGAGTACTTATCCAGTCTATTTCCGCCGAACAAGTCAAAAATTAGACTTAACACGCGACAGCAATGGTTGAGTTCAGTTTGTTCGAGTTGGTAGGGCTAGGAGATGTTTCAGGAATTGACATGCTATTCGCGTCAAGCGCCTTGATTGGGGGCATCCTGTTCGTCCTGTACTTCTTCCTACTGATGATTGGCGGAATTGCCACGGACATATTCGACGGGCTATTCGGAATAGACGTGGACATGGGTGCGGATGCATCGTTCAAGGCTCTCACGTTCCAGGGGATCATGGCATTCCTGATGTTCTTCGGCCTAGCCGGGTTGTACGTGACCAAGTCCGGTGGCGGGGCTTCGCCAGCCATACTAGCCGGGGCCATTGCAGGGGGGGCCTCGATGTACTTCACAGGCAAGCTGTTCGAACTTTTCGTCAACCTCCAACAGGATGGGACGGTGGAGCTCTCCGAGGCCATAGGATCCAAGGGGCAAGTGTACCTCAGAATATCAGAAGATGGAGTCGGACAGGTTACCGTCGAGGTCAACGAGGCACAGAGGACCTTCAACGCCAAGTCTGAGGACGGGTCAGGGATAGCTACAGGCGACTTCATCGAAGTCGTTGACATAATCGGCGAGGTCCTGGTCGTCAAGAGAGTATAAGCGAGAAAAATCATTCTCTTGACCGACTAAACGGTCGCGGCGGGTAAGCATTCATACGTGACTGCGGCGTCTTATGGGATGAGTTGAGCCAATGGCAGAAGCAGAAGACGTACTAGGAATAATGATATTTGCAGTCGTATTGATTCTCGTAGCTGCTGTGATGTTTTTCGCACAGCGCTACAAGAGATGTCCACCGGATCAGATAATGGTTATCTACGGTAGGACGGAGAGGACCGCAGACGGACGCCCGAAACCATCCAAGACCCTCCATGGAGGCGCCTCATTGGTATGGCCCCTGATACAGGACTACGCATACATCTCGCTCAAGCCAATGACAATCAATATCGACCTCAGGGGCGCATTGTCTCTCCAAAATATCAGGATTAACGTTCCAAGTACATTCACCATAGGTGTCTCGACGGAGCCTTCGATAATGGCTAACGCAGCTGAGCGTCTACTCGGTTTCAGGGTAGAGGACATAGAGGAGATGGCCAAGGAGATCATCTTCGGACAACTCCGTCTCACAGTAGCCACTCTGACAATCGAGCAGATCAACCAGGACAGGGACTCCTTCCTAGAGCTGATTCAGAAGAACGTCGGACAGGAGATGAGGAAGGTCGGACTGTATCTGATCAACGTTAACATAGCTGACATCACAGACGAGTCTGATTACATCGAGAGCATCGGTAAGAAGGCCGCATCCACTGCCGTAGAGCAGGCTAGGGTCGATGTCGCTAACGCAGAGAGAGATGGAGCCATCGGTAAGGCAGAGGCAGACCGAGTCAGAGAGATTCAGGTAGCCCAGAACAACGCGGAGGCAGAGAAGGGAAGGAAGGCAGCGCAGGCCGATCAGCGTGTCTACGTCGAACAACAAGAAGCAATGGCAGTTGGCGGTGAGAACGCTGCTCAGGCAGAGATCGCTAGGGCAAACGCCGATCTCGCTGAGGCAGAGGCATCGGCCAAGCAGAGAGCCGATGTGGCCACGGCTCAAGCCGAGGCCGAGATTGCTAAGGCGAAATACGACGAGGAAGAACAATCTCTCAGAGCGAGCGAGATCGCTAGGGAAACAGTCGCCAAACAGCAGGTAGAGATAGCAGCTGAGGCCGAGGCAGAGAGGCAGAGGAGAATCGCCCGCGGTGAGGCAGACGCCATCCTCGCAAAGTACGAGGCAGAGGCCGAGGGTGTTAAGCAGGTCCTGGAAGCAAAGGCCCAGGGCTACAGCAACCTGGTCTCGAGCGCGTCAGGAGATCCGAAGGCCGCGGCAACCCTACTCATGGTTGAGAAGATAGAAGCCATGGTGTCAGCTCAGACCGAGGCAATTCGCAACCTGAAGATAGACAAGATCACAGTGTGGGACAGCGGAAACGACAAAGACGGAAACTCCGCAACTAGCAACTTCGTCAGCAGCCTAGTTCAGAGCCTACCTCCAATCCACGACGTCGCAAAGATGTCGGGCGTCGAACTACCGGACTACCTTGGCTCGATGACGGAAGAGTCAGACGAGTCCTGATCGAAGGAAGTAATCAGATGACCGAGGGAGCGGTTGTCGTAGGAGGGGCGAGGACTCCCTTCTGCGAATGGTTAGGAGGCAAGAGAGGCGATGGAGGCCCCGGTGGAAGGCTGGCATCCGTTTCAGCAGAGCAACTCGGCACGGTGGCAATCAAGGGAGCCATGGAGAAGACCGGGACGGACCCCGGAAGCGTGGAACACGTGGTGATGGGGCACGCCCTGCAGACCTCCGGGCAAGCAATCTTCGGAGCTAGGCATGCAGGCCTCAGATCGGGGATCCCCGAGGAGGTCCCGATGCTCACACTGAACAGGCTCTGTGGTAGCGGAGCCCAGTCGATTATCAGTGCCACTCAGATGATAATGCTCGGGGAGGCCGATGTAGTGGTGGCCGGCGGAATGGAGAACCTCAGCCAGGCACCTCACGTCTTGAGGGGTATGAGGGACACCTACAAGCTCGGGAGACCCCCTTCCGCAGGAGAGGAGCTAGCACAGGATATGGAGGACTACCTGTTCACCAACCTCGTGGACGGGGTAAGTGGCATGTTCATGGCACAAACCAGTGATGAGCTGTGCAGAAGGAAGGGCGTTGAGCGTGAGCAAGCAGATGAGTACGCGGCAATGAGCCACCAAAGGACAGAGGCCAGTGTCTCATCGGGAACCTGGGAGCAGGAGGTCGTACCGGTTGAGGCCGCTGATGGCACTGTCGATCACACACATGAGGATCACGTAGTTCTTGGAACCACCTTGGAGACTCTTTCAGGTCTCAGGACTCACTTCGGCCCACAGTCTCTGGTTACAGCAGGAAATGCATCCGGGGTCGTGGACGGTGCTGCCGCAGTGGTAGTCAAGTCAGCATCCCGAGCGGAGGCTGATGGGGACGAGCCTCTCTCGAGAATCGTCTCTTGGGGGGTGGTGGGCCTCGAGCCGAGCATCATGGCATACGGGCCGGTTCCATCCAGCCTAAAGGCGATAGAGAAGGCAGGACTTTCTGTTACCGACATTGATCTTTGGGAAATAAACGAAGCCTTCGCAGGACAGGCAGTGGCTTGCATTAAGGATCTAGGGATATCGTATGACATCGTCAATATCAACGGCGGTGCCGTGGGAATCGGTCATCCGCTTGCAGCTACTGGTACCAGATTAGTCCTCACCTTATCCCACCAACTCAAAGAAACGGGTTCAAGGTATGGGGTGGCAACAGCCTGTATCGGCGGCGGACAAGGAATCGCAGTCGTGATTGAGTCCATCTAAGAGTGGTAAGTCGCTGTCCGGAGATATTATGAAAAATAACCTCTTGAAAGGAGTATGTCAACTGTAGCAGGCGGAGGCCACGCTAACAGGAAACGCAGTCTTGCGAAGACACTCCTCTGGAGGGTTATCGCCACCACAGATACAATTCTCATCTCCTTTTTTATTACGGGAAGCTTTGCGAAAGGTTTGGCAATCGGCTTTACCGAAGTCATGACGAAAATGGTACTCTACTACCTCCATGAGAGAGCTTGGAGCGCATCTGATTGGGGCTTGGGTGAAGTCGATGGGGAAGATGGCAAATTGCCGGGCGAAGGCCATGCAAACAGGAAGCGAAGCGTAACGAAGACATTCTCCTGGAGGGGAATCGCCACTACCGATACGATACTCATCTCCAGGTACATCACAGGTAGCTGGACGGCAGGATTTTCAATCGGAATCATCGAAATCTTCACGAAGATGCTACTCTATTACCTCCATGAAAGGGCATGGAGTTCCACGGACTGGGGCCTAGATGATCCGGACGCCCCAGATATCAGTCCAGCCCACTGAGAATAGAACCATTTAACAGCCTATTCGGCGAAATCCCAACCCTATACTAATTGCAGTTTGACAGTCAGCCAATACCGTGCATGTTATTTGCTCATAGATTAGGCCAACTTCCTATGGCGATGGGAATGTACACTAGAGAGAGAGTCCTTGCGAAGACATTCGCTTGGAGAATAATTGCAACTTTGACCGGTGCGGCGGTTGCAGGCCTCCTTACGGGAGAGATAGAGACAGCGGGATGGTTCATAGTAATCGAATTCCCGTTGAAGATGGGATTCTATTACTTCCATGAGAGGGCTTGGGAAGCCGTCGAGTGGGGGGTCGCACAAGAGACGCCGGCAGTGTGATATCAGCCGCAGCTCACTCGATAAATTCGAAATTCCTTTCAGAGGAACAAGTATATCGAAATTAGGCTGAACAGTATCATCGCCGCCGATGAGATAGCCCCGATTGCGAATATTTTCCTACCTTCATTTCCGACTCCCTCAGTAGAGAGGAAAAACCCGATAGAGGCCATTATTGGTGCCAAACTAATTTTAGCGAGAATAGTCAATGTATCAGAATAATCCTCTGGCATGAACCAGGTTGCCAGAACTGCCGCCAGTATGAATCCAGGTAAGAAGTACGGGATTTTAGATACTGGGTTTTCCAACAGACCCCCTTCATCGGACCTGCCTCCGACCATTGCGCACAATGGAATCACTACGACAAGCAAAGCCACTCTGGAGAGTTTAATCGTAGTGGCCATGATTACCCCTTCCTCTCCAATGGCTTCACCAGCAGAAATCGCTTGTGGGACCGCATGAATTGTCGACCCTGCCCAGATGCCTGCACTAGCCTCTTCTAAACCGAGTATTGTGGAGAGTAAGGGTATGGAGATGAACGTCACGACCCCGAGGATATTTATCGTCGCGAGAATAATGGCAAGAACGTCTTGCCTGATTCTTAATGGGGAGGAAACGGCGACAACGGCGCTGTTGCCACAAATTGCACCTCCACAACCAATGGCCAACGATGACTCGGTCGCCATGCCGAGCGCCCTGCCTATGAAAACACTAGAAACAATGCAAAAAAAAGCCGATGTAACCCCAATCATCAGGCCCATTCTGCCTGCTGCGTCACCGAAGAGTAATGTCAGATCGAGCCCGAAACCTAGGCAAATTATTGTAATTGGAAGTATTTTTTTTACAACCCAGTCGCCACCTGGCTTTATTCCAGCAATCAATTGTGCACAGATTGCTCCGAAAATAAAAGCCAGTGTCCCCGATCCGAAACTGAATAAATCACTAGATCGCAGCCAATCATCCAGCAAATATGCAATTGCCCCTAAGATGACGCACAGGGCAACTCCTCGATTCAAATCCCCCCCCTCTAGAGAAATCTTTCCAGCCCCCCCATATTCCTGCCTCAGTCAAGTAATTAGCATGCCAAGAATCGATGCTCCCGCCAGCCACGCTCCAACCATCGAGCCAACATTGCCAAGTGCAGTTACCAGCAGCACCCTCCCCACTCTGTTCTTCCAGAATAGCGAGGTCTCGTCCAGCTTCAGGAAATCCTGGGCGTCCTTTCCCGTCGGGGAGGCTACCTTTAGCTGGGTGTAGCCCGCGAACCAGCCTGCCGCCAAGGTCGGATTGAGTGAAGTGATTGGTGAGGCTATTGCGCCAACCAGTATAGAGAGCGGGTGGCCCCTTGCAATTAGTACACCCAATCCAGCGAGTAGGGCATTGAGGGCGAGCCAGGTTTGAGCGGTCTGCTTGAGCTCCTCCATTTCCCCGTTGTAGGCCATCCACCCCACAGTCCCAAGAAGGAAGACGGGTATGGCCGCCATCAGTGCGACCGGCCAGACAGACTTGGGCGGCTCCTCAGAGAGCTCCGCTAGTCTCGAGGTAGTCTCAAACGCAGGCTCGCCGAGGTTCTGGACAACTCCACTGAGATGCCCCGCTCCAATCACTGCCAGAACCTTCCCCTTTCCTCGAATCTGCTGTATCCTGCCAGCCAGGAATGAATCCCTCTCGTCGATGAGAACCTCGCCAGCTCTAGGTGCGACCTCTCTGGCCTCCTCCATCATGCTGCTCAGGAGATCGGAGTCGCCTAGAATCTCGTCTATGGAGACCTCTTCATCGTCTTCCTCCCAAAGTATTGCATTGAGTATCCTCCATTTCTCAACCATGCCCATCTTCTTCCATGCTCTTCTTAGCGTGATTACAACATCCCTATCGATCATCTCCACTGGAATGTCCGACTCCTCAGCCGCGTTTACCGCGGCGAGGAGCTCCGCTCCGGGCTTCTCTCCAGAGGAAATCCCCATCCTTCTTTGCTGAGCGGCTAGAGCTGACTGTAGGAGGATCATGGCCGACCTACCCTCCTTGATTATCTTCAGAAGGTCCTCTGATTCTAGTGACTCGGGCTCTGTCAATGCAGCCATCCTGGAGGGGCACAGCTCCACTGCAACTAGGTCAGGCCCCCACTCTTCTATTTGATTTCGAACCAGCTCCACCGACTCGCTACTAACATGTGCGGTCCCTAGGATTCTCAGTTCGTCATCAATTTCGATGATATTGTTGACACTCATCGGATCACCGCACTGCCTTCATCGCCTTGAACGAGTCCGAGTGCTCAGCCACATCGTGGACTCGAAGGATATCCACTTTCTTCTCCGGAGAGATCGCAGCGACACCGAGAGTCCCGGCTAACCTATTTTCACTGTCCTCCCTACCTAGGAGGTCCAGGAACATGCTCTTCCTGCTTACACCCCACATCAGGCCCATCCTTTCATCTGGGACTATTGCTCTTCCTGAGGATAATAGGGCGATGTTGTGTTCTAGGGTTTTACCGAACCCAATTCCCGGATCTGCTACGATTTGGCTCGGTTTCACACCTTCATCTATGAGCAATCCAGCAACTTTCCCAAGATATTCCCTAACCTCTCTGACCACGTCGTCGTAGCTCGGGTCATCCTGCATGTTCTCGGGTAAACCTTGCATGTGCATAATACAAACGGGGCAATCGTGCTCAGAAACGACACTCAGCATTCCCGGATCGCTCATTGCAGAGACGTCATTTACCATATCAGCTCCTGCATTCAGAGCCTGTATTGCCACCTCGGACCTCCTGGAATCTATAGATATGCAGACATCTGGAAGTTGAGACCTGATAGCTTCTATTGCAGGGATGACCCTGGACAGCTCGTCGTCAACTGTCACTGGACTGGCTCCAGGCCTTGTTGACTCTCCCCCTATATCGATCCAGTCCGCACCTTCCGATGCCATCATCATCGCGGTTTCTACTGCATGATTGATATCAGAGGATCTGGAACGTGCATGAAAAGAGTCCGGAGTGACGTTCACCACGCCCATAATACGTGGAAAACCGTCTTCTCGGCGTTTTAGCATGGGTCGCCAGTCGGCCATATGAGCCTCGCAAACGACGATTGCTTTATGATGTGACGGAGGGGCAATCGAGCGATGGTTCTGGGAGAGGATGCTTCTCTTGAGGCCTCTGAGCCTCAGTCCGGAGCGGACCCAGGAGAATCCCACGATCCAGAGACGCTATTCATTCTGGACTCCATAGTCCAGAGGCTGAAGCCCCGTGACGCCCACCATGTCAGGGACATGATAACAGAACGGGCGAGGACTTCTGGGGCCCTGTTCATATCAAGTGCGTTGTGGTGGTGGATTGCTATTAGCGAAGGATCAGACCAAGTGGACGACTCTCTGATTCCCAACTCAACGCTGGGGTCATTCGACTTCGGAACAGTCAGCCTGATAGTCCCTCTTCTGATTATTGTGGCTACTCTTTTCACGGGGATAGGCAGGGAGAGGGGAAATGCCACGATGAACCTGATCGGAGGGGGGCTTGGCGTTCTAGCAGCATTCTACATACTCGAACCAGCAATGATGCACTTTGGAGATCTGGAGGGGGATGCTTTGTTCGCGACCGGAAGGGTCCTCGTCCTCGCAGTCATGGTTGGTTTTGCCTCACACATGATGTTTGATGCATTACTGCTTCAGTGGGTTAGAGCCAGCATGTTGAACATGGGGGTTGATGTTTTTCCCTCGACCGGAGCCGACCCCATGGAGGGTCATGCTGATGAGTCACCTCCTTACGCATGAGCTATGGGTCGTGATGCCCCTCCCAGGCTATCCGTTCTTCGACTGGGCCATCGTCGAGACAGAGACAAGAGAATAACGTCCCACTTAGGGCTGACAGCCAGGGCATTCGGTGCAGACGAGGTAGTCCTCGCCGGAGACAGAGATCCGTCTGCTCTGGAAACCTGGGATTCTGTTACCGAAAGATTTGGCGGGAACTTCGAGAGCAGATACGAGGAAAGCCCACTTTCTTGGCTCAGACGCATCTCCAAGTCCGGTGAAGCAACTATAGTTCACCTGACGATGTATGGAGAGGCTTGGAGGGAAGCAACCCGCTCAATCCCTACTGACAAGCCAGCTGTTGTTGTAGTGGGAGGTACGAAGGTTCCTTCAGAGGTATTCCATTTGTCGGATTACAACATCTCCGTGGGAAACCAACCTCACTCAGAAGTAGCTGCTCTAGCCGTATTCTTGGACTCATGGCTGGGCTCCCTCGATTCAAAATCTATGTTCGAAGGCGCCCAGATCAAAGTCCTCCCATCCTCTAGGGGCAAGGTCGTAATCAATGATGATGAAGAGTGAAATTGCATAGCCAAATTCCCCACATCTCTGTCAACCATTAAGAATCGTACTTGGGCAGCGTTGCTGATGTCGGAGAGTTCAGCGCACGGGGGCTTCTGTCCCGGGGCCGGAATTCGTGGCGTTGAACACCCGCCTACCTTTCCAGACGCCGCGGATCCGCTTCTCAACTCAACTGGCTCAGAACAGCCCAGCGGTTCGAAGGGAGTACTTCTCCTAGCAGATGGAACCCGCTTCGAGGGGACCCTATTCGGCTCGGAAGAAATAGCAGAGGGGGAACTAGTGTTCACAACTGGGATGTGTGGATACCAGGAGAGCCTCACAGACCCGTCCTTCGCTGGTCAGGTTCTAACTTTCACTTATCCTCTCTTGGGAAACTATGGGGTCCATCCGGGCATCTCAGAGTCCTCCTCAGTTCATCCTAGAGGAGTCGTATGCAAACAGCATATGACTTTCCCCGATCATAGAGACTCCGTTGGTAGCGTGCATGATTTACTAGTTGCGCACAACATACCCGGGATAGAAGGAATCGATACCCGGGCACTCACTCGGAGAGTCAGGGAGCACGGCACATTACTATGCGTTTTCGGACCAGCAGAAAGGGCCGACGAAATGGAGACCATTCTGCGAGAAATGACTCCTCCGGATGCAGACGATCTGGTTGCCGAGGTAACCTGTGATGAACCAAGACTACTGAATCCCGGAGCCACAGATGAAAAAGGAGAATCACTCCCTCGCCTTGCCGCCATAGATTGTGGAGTCAAGCATAATATCCTGAGGGAGTTATGTCGAAGATTCGAGGTTGTCTGGTGTCCAGCGAGCATGACTCTGGAGGAGATGAACAGGAACTGGTCCCCTGACGCACTATTCGCCTCGAACGGGCCTGGAGACCCGGCTCATCCGGGAGAAGCTACCGACGCCCGTAAGACTCTAGCAGCTGCGGTCCGCCAAGGCATGCCGGTGATGGGGATATGCTTGGGACATCAACTGATGGGGCTGGCAGCCGGTCTGAGGACATACAAGCTACGATATGGGCACCGAGGCTCAAATCAACCTGTAATGGACCTAGAAACCAGAAGGGTCCACATCACCAGCCAGAACCACGGATTTGCTGTAGAGGACCCCATCCAAGGAATGCTGGCACCACATCCCAGCGGTGCATGCTCAGATGTGACTGACAATGTTCTAGGGGCCGAATTCAAAGTCAGACATGTCAACTCTAATGATGGGACCGTAGAAGGGCTTGATCTTCTGGACAAACCAGCGTTCACAATCCAGTTCCATCCTGAGGCCTGCCCTGGCCCTCATGACGCATCTCCACTTTTCGATAGGTTCCAGAATATGGTGGCTGAGCACCTGAGTAGAACAGGGACAGAGATCGTAACAAAGGACGGCGGTGCTTGATGCCTCGTCGCGATGATCTGAAGAGAATCCTCATTCTCGGAAGTGGACCCATCAGGATTGGACAGGCAGCGGAGTTCGATTTCTCGGGATCTCAGGCATGCAGAGCTCTACGCTCGGATGGTTACGAAGTAATTCTGGTCAACTCTAATCCAGCAACTATCCAGAACGATCCTGAGATGGCAGATAGGATATACATCGAGCCATTGCTCCCTGAGGTAGTCAAGAGAATTATGGAATCAGAGAAGCCAGATGCCCTTCTTGCTGGGATGGGAGGACAGACCGCACTGAACATAGCATCTGCGCTTGCAAAGGACGGGACTCTCGATGAGTTGGGCGTCGAGTTAATCGGGTGCAATCTCGCAGCTATTGACGAGGCAGAAGACAGAGACTTGTTCAAGAAGGTCTGTGAGGAGATTGACCTGCCAGTTTGCAAGGCTCTTGCCTGTGACTCAATCCAAGAGGTTATTGCTGCAGCAGAAGAACTAGGCTCCTTCCCCCTGCTTATTAGACCTGCATTCACACTAGGTGGCCTAGGCGGTGGAACCGCTTTCAATATGGGCGAATTAGTGGAGATCGCAAGCCAGGGGATTCTACACTCTGCTATAGGTCAGGTGCTAATCGAAGAAAGCATACTTGGATGGCAGGAGCACGAGTATGAGGTGATGAGGGATGGCTCGGATAACGCGATAATCGTCTGCACAATGGAAAATATCGACCCAATGGGCGTTCACACCGGAGAATCAATTGTCGTCGCACCTCAGCAGACGCTGTCGGATAGTGACCACCAGGGCCTGAGGGATGCGGCACTGAAGTTAATCAGGAGATTGAATATTAAGGGGGGTTGTAATGTACAGTTCGCAGTTGAGCAATCAACTGGCGACTACAGAGTAATCGAGGTAAACCCCAGGGTATCCAGATCATCTGCTCTGGCGTCTAAGGCCACTGGCTACCCAATAGCAAGGATGGCCGCACTAATCGCGGTAGGATACACCTTGGATGAATTGCCAAACCCAATTACCGGTGAAGGTACTACTGCAGCTTTCGAACCCACGCTTGACTATTGTGTGGTCAAAATTCCACGTTGGCCTTTCGATAAGTTCCGAACCGCAGACAGGAAAATTGGTACCTCTATGAAGTCTACAGGGGAGGTTATGGCTATCGGGCGCTCTTTCGAGGAGGCGTGTCTGAAGGCATGGGCCAGCCTAGAGTACGGAAAGCCCCATCCTCGGCCACTTACAATGTCCGACGCTTCTGATGGGGAAACTATGGATGAGAGGGCCTCCGAGAAGCTTCCTACTGCACTTCTAGAAGACTGGCTCAGAATTCCTACCGACAGAAGGATGGGTGCCCTAATCGAGGCATTTCGAAGGGGATATTCGATAGAGGACGTAAGGGACCTTACTGGGGGGATAACTCGTTGGTTCCTCAGGAGGTTCGAGAAAATCGCCGCAATAGAGACTGAGATCAGGGCTGCAGGAGAGATAGGAATGAGGCCCGCTGGAATACCGGAATCAGAGATGAGGTCTTGGAAGGGAGCAGGATTCACCGATCTACACATCGCTGACGCTCTGTGCGGCTTCCCAGAATCGGGATTCAAAGATCTTCCAACTGGTCAGAACGAGACTGCTCTGAGGATGAGGAGACACGAATTGCGAGTCCATCCACGTTACAGGATGGTCGACTCTTGTGCCGCAGAATTTGCTGCTGTTACCCCTTACTATTACTCGACTTACGAAGGCGGCTCTGCTGAGTCAGGCGTAGATTACGTTCCAGGCCTCTCCTCATCGGTAAAGCAGAAGATTGCAGTAGTCGGATCAGGTCCAATAAGAATCGGACAGGGCATTGAGTTCGATTATGGCTGCGTCCATGCTGCCGGTGCAATCCAGGATTTAGGCCATGAGGCTATCATAATCAACAACAACCCAGAGACAGTTTCTACAGACTTCGACACCAGTGATAGGTTGTACTTCGACCCGCTTACACTAGAATCAGTATCTGAGATACTCCTCCGCGAGGATGCCAATGGGATCCTTCTCCAGTTCGGGGGCCAGACGGCGATAAATCTAGCACTCCCACTCGCAAACGAAATGCCACATCTTTCAACCATGGGTCTGGAGTTGATGATGGAAGGGACATCACCAGAGTCCATTGATGAAGCCAGCGATAGAGAGAGATTCGAGGAATTCGCACTAAGATGCGGATTGAGGATGCCCGATGGAGCAACGGCAACCACGCCAGAGGGAGTCAGGCACGCGGCAAACGAAATCGGCTACCCCGTCCTAGTTCGTCCCTCATACGTCTTAGGGGGAAGAGGGATGGAGATTCTAGCAAATTATAAGCAATTAGAGTCTTACATGAGGGACGCATATCTTTCCTCAGATCGACCTCTCTTGATAGACAAGTACCTAGGTAACGCGATGGAGCTAGACGTTGACGCAGTGTGTGATGGTGAGGACGTGCTAATAGGGGCTATAATGGAGCACCTAGAGGAGGCAGGAATTCATTCTGGGGACTCCACTTGCTTCATTCCACCTCAAAATGTGCCCGATGAGATTCTGGAACAGGTGAAGGAGTGGACTAGGGTAATCGGATTGGAGCTGGGAGTTCGCGGATGCTATAACATCCAGTTCGCAATTCATGATGATTTACTGTACGTATTGGAAGTAAACCCCAGAGGTTCCAGAACATTCCCATTCGTCGCAAAATCAACTGGAATCCCACTCGCTAGGATTGCGGCTCGGGTCGCTCTCGGGGAGAGGCTTAGCGATCTCGATATCCCCGAACCCCAGACTGATGCAGTGTGCGTAAAAGCCCCGGTTTTCCCGTTCATCAAACTAAGGGGCCTAGATCCAGCGCCAGGTCCGGAGATGAAGTCGACAGGAGAAGTAATGGGCTCACACTTAAGGGCATCAGCCGCCTACCTTAAGGCCAGACTGGCCACTGAAATCCCGGTTCCAACTCAAGGTGGCGTGTATATCACAGTGAAGGACGAAGACAAATACTCGATGATTCCTCTAGCAAAAAAACTGAGAGATATGGGATTCACAATATATGCAACAAGAGGGACATCCAGAGTTCTCCGAAGCGAAGGTGAGCTTGAGGTCAAAACATGTTACAGAATTGCCGAGGGACAATCTCCAGACGCTCTAGACCTAATGAGGCAAGGCAAAATCCAACTTGTAATAAATACTCCAAAATCTACCGGAGGGGCGGTTCTAGACGGGAACATGATGAGAAGACTTGCAGTCGAGCTGAACATCCCGTTCGTGACAACCATGGCAGGAGCAAGGATGGAGGTTGAAGCTATCAAGGAAGCCTTGGATGGTATACCTGAGCCAAGACTTCTGGAAATCAAATCACTGAATTAGCGTTGCACCCGTTTCGGTTCGGACGATTTTCCCGTCTTTGATTGTGTGCACTGCCATTACTGCTTCTCTAGTTCCATCTGGGAAGTCCATCATTGAGTGCTCCACAAGAATCTCATCATTCTCATAGATGCATCTAGGCTCATCTATCACGACATCTGAATTTGCCATCATCCCTCTCATCATCTCACTTACTTGCTCCTTATCCATGGTTGTTCCAGATTGGTGTCGCACGAATTCGTAGTCATCGTGCAATGCCTCGATGTAATGTTCTGCGTTCCTCTCTTCCATTGACCTCATTAGTAGTTCGTAGACTGCCATATCTGCCCGTCAGTCAGTTACGATTTCATAGTTTCCTATTCAAACTATGAACTTCCAAGAAGGGATACAATATCTCCCCTATCCATTTCGAACAGTAGTGATGAGGCCTTTGGGCCATGCCTTCTGCCAATTACTGCCCAGTATATGGAGGAAAAACCCTCCTTTCTAGAAAATCCAGTGGAATCGCATGCTTCCGATATTGACTCTCCGATTCCTGCATCGGTCCACTCACACTCAGAAAGTAGGCCCGATAGGATTCTGAGGAAAGCGATACCATCCCTGCCAATCTCAGCCCTTGCATCATCACCGATCTCGCTTCGAATCTCCAGCTTTGCATCCTCAGGGAAGTGGGCCCCCCCTATCCAACTCCTCATCCGGGCAAGCCTCACCCTCAGGGAATCACTAGGATCTCCTTCGATATGTCCGGATCTATTCAGAGACGACCAAACATCTCCGTCTGACGACTTAATCTGAGCTAGCATGGATAGATGCCTGAAAGAAACCCCTCCAACGGAGTCAGTAGGGTCTGAATCAGGGTTGACTTGGCTTAGTCTGATTGCTCCACGCTGAGTCTCAGCCGCTACCAACTGTCGCTTGGTCATTTCTTCCTCATCCCGAATGGGGTTGGCAACCAATCTTTCGTACTCGTCTGCAGTCTGGAAAAGCGCACTACCGGTATCGAACTCAATGTGCCGGTTGATCTTACTTCTTGCAATGACGTAGCGGAGTATCTCTGGAGGAACCAGAGACAAGGCTTCCATCGGTCCAATCGTTAGGCCAGAGGAGCTTGACATGGGGCCCATCCCCTTTAGTTGGATCCACTCATAGACAATTTTGTCTGGGGGGTTCCCACCTAGTAATCTGCATATCGGGATACCGGTGTCATAACTCCCTCCAGCAGCTCCGTGGTCCTTGCCCGCAGGCTCACAGGTTATCCCATGAATCACCCATCTGGCGGCCCAATCAACCCTCCAAGGCATCTTGCCATGTGCCTTTCTTATGTCCGATTTACCCTCATTTCCCGAGGAATCTCTCCAAACCACGTATGGCTTCTCGTATCCTGTTACGGTCACTCCGTCCATACTGCCCCCAGATCCCATCGGATTGTAGGGAAACCAGTCATGGGGCAACTCTCTACCTGAGATTTGCTGGATTATACTCCTTATCTCTTCCCTATTGGTGATGGCTGAGTCGATATATTCCGCGAATAGTCCCCTCTCGTAGGTCTCATGATTCATGACTACTTCTGGCCTGACTCCAATTTGTTCAAGTGAGTCAAGGAATGGAGAGAGGAAGTGATCGGCATATGTAACGCTCCCATCTCCCGGGCTCCCGTCCTCATCAGGAGCAGGGATGTATGCTAGGGGGCAACCGATGAACTCCTCGTA
>CEQD01015316.1_pt1 | contig 18319 bp, 16 predicted proteins | sample 530511 | NCBI WGS metagenome assembly CEQD01 (sample SAMEA2620230, study PRJEB7988) | marine metagenome | biome: marine biome (ENVO:00000447); feature: surface water layer (ENVO:00002042); material: "saline water (ENVO:00002010), including plankton (ENVO:xxxxxxxx)" | depth 5 m | reverse complement strand
CCTGGTGGTACAAACTTAGGCGAGATTGATGACCTCAAGTTCTTTACAAATAAATTGTTTAGAGGTTTAAGAATACCAAGTTCATACTTGCCAACAGGAGCAGATGATTCAAACAGTCAATACAATGACGGTAGAGTGGGCACAGCATACATCCAAGAGTTAAGATTTAACAAATATTGCGAAAGATTACAAAACTTAATAGTAGAAGAGTTTAATCAAGAATTTAAAAGATACTTGTTAGAAAAAGGAATCAATATTGATACATCAATGTTTGATTTGAAAATGCAACCACCAATGAATTTTGCATCATACAGACAAGCAGAACTAGATAATCAAAGAATATCAACATTTACACAGTTGTCAGCAGTGCCACACGTAAGCAAACGTTACGCATTAATGAGATTCTTAGGCTTGACAGAAGAAGAAATGGCTGAAAATGAAAGACTGTGGAGAGAAGAGAATGATGATACTTTAGGTGCTAGACCTACTGAAAGCACAGGTGAATTGAGAAGTGCAGGAATCAGTGGAGCAGGCATACAACAAGATTTAGATAACGTAGATCAAGAAGCAGAAACAGGAGATGAACCTGCAGGCGGACAATCACCAATCGGTGGTACTGGTACAGCAACACCAACACCTGATCAAACAGGCGGCACTGGTGGACAAACTCCTCCTACTACATAAATATTGTCATGATACTGAGAGAACTTTTTTATTTCGATAAAAATACATTGGAGAATGGAGAGAACAAAGGTTATTCTCCAAGCGATGACCAATCTATTGTGTCAAAAGATGATACACGTAAGACAAGATTAACACTGAAGCAGATCAACAGAGCCAGAATGGCAGGCGAATTTCATAAAGAAGAGCAAGAGAAAGAATTAGAATTCATCAGAAAAATGTATTCTGCGGACCAACAAGCAGAGATTTAACCATGTCAACAGCATTTGTGCTAGGCAACGGCACAAGTAGGCAAGGAATTGCCTTAGAACCATTGCGAGATTATGGCAAAATATATGCCTGCAATGCCGTGTTCAGAGAGTTTGATCCCGATTATCTAGTGGCTGTTGATGCCAAGATGATATTTGAGATATGTGGGGAGAACTATCAATACAAAAAGCCGGTATGGACCAACGAAAACAGAGCCTTTAAGAAGTTTAAGAAGTTGAATTACTTTTCACCACCCCTTGGTTGGAGTTCTGGACCAACTGCCTTGCACCTTGCCACTAAAAATGCCCACACAAGACTATATCTATTGGGTTGGGACTTCGTTGGCACAAGGGAAGGCAAGTTAAACAACCTATATGCCGACACCAAGAACTACAAGAAAAGCACAGACGTTGCAACCTACCACGGTAATTGGATGCGTCAAACTTGCATTATTCTGCAGAAAAATCCACTAAAGAGATATATACGTGTAGTCAGAGATGGTAAATCGACGTTCAAGGCGCAAGATTTACACAAATACGCGAATTACAGTGAGATTACTATTTCTGAGTTCAAGAATACACACAACCTGCCATAAACAGGGCCATTTTGGGCCTATTACCTACCGTTTTGACTAATTAAAACTAAATAATATTTGACAGTACTATAATCTTAACTTACGGAGGAAAAACAGATGTCAGAACAAAAAAATAAGTTCGAAGCAATGTTAGAAAAACTCGTAGCCGATGACAAACAAGGCGCAGAAGAGTTATTCCACGACATTGTTGTAGAAAAATCAAGAGAGATTTATGAAAATCTTCTTGAAGGCGATTTAGAAGATGCTAAAGTTGAAGAAAAAACAGAAGAAACAACTGAAGCAAAAGCCAAAGAAGATAAAAAAGATGAAGCAGTAGAAGAGAAAACAGACGCTTCTAAAAAAGAAGAAGATGCTGTAGAAGAAAAAACTGAAACTTCTGAAAAAGAAGAAGACGCTGTAGAAGAAAAAGCAGACGATTCTGAAAAAGCAGAAGACAAAGTTGAAGAAGTATCTACTGATGAAGCAGAAGAGAAAGCAGAAGAAACTGCTGAAATCCCTGCTGAGCAACAAATTTCGCCAGAAGCACACGGTGGAGATGCAACTGATGATATGATCGGTGATATCGAAGCAGACAAAGGCGAAGAAGGCAACGATGAAAACGGTGAAGAAGACATCGAAGACAGAGTTGTTGATTTAGAAGATGCTATTGATGACCTTAAAGCAGAATTTGAAAAAATGATGTCAGACAAGGAAGATGGCGAAGGCGACGACGAAGACTCTGAAGGCGACGAAGAGAAAGAAGACGAAGCAATCGCAGATCAATCAGCAGAGGGAGAAGTAGAAGTTGCTCCCGAACTTGGTGACCAACCAGCAGTTGAGTCAAAAGAAGCACCAAAAACTGCAACAGAAGAAATTAGAGAGTATGTGAACAAAGTAAGTGCATCAAACACTGACGGTTCAGATAATTCTAAATCTCCAGTTGCTGGTAAAAATGACATGGGTGGATCTTCAAGCAATATAGCACAAGGTGGTGAAGAAGCAGGTTCTAAAGCACCAGCGGCTAAAGAAGAAGATGCAGGCAATGTTAACAAACCAGGTGCAAAGGCTAAAATGAGTGCGGCACCAAAGGCTCAGACTAAAGCAGATGATGACGGTTCTGCTTCAAAGTCAACATTGGGCAGTTAATAACCGTTAGGATATAAAGGATGTTATCATTACGTGAGACGCTGACCTTCGACCAAGCAAAAATAGTCGTTGAGTCCAAAGATGAAAACAACGGAAAATCCCTTTACATGAAGGGTATTTGTATACAAGGTGGTGTGAAGAACGCTAACCAGAGAGTATATCCCGTGAGTGAGATCAGTAGGGCTGTCAGCACACTTAACGACCAAATAACTGGTGGATATTCAGTGTTAGGCGAAGTTGATCATCCGGAAGGTCTTAACATTAATTTGGACAGAGTAAGCCATATGTTAACAGATATGTGGATGGAAGGTCCAAACGGATACGGAAAATTAAAAATATTACCGACCCCTATGGGAAAACTAGTTGAAACAATGCTACAAAGCGGAGTTAAACTTGGTGTTTCTAGTAGGGGATCTGGTAATGTTAAAGAAGACGGATCCGGACAAGTATCAGATTTTGAAATTATTACAGTAGATGTTGTTGCACAACCAAGTGCACCAGGAGCCTATCCAACTCCAATCTACGAACAGTTAATGAATTCTAAAGGTGGATATAAGGCGTTACAAACAGCAAGGGACACAAAGGCACAAAAATATCTAAAAGAGGCGTTGGTTAACATAATCAACGGACTCAAATAGTAGGAGAAAATAAATGTTAGATGCACTGAAATCACTCTTCGAAAACAACGCAATTTCAGAAGAGATCAGAGCAGAGATTGAATCCGCTTGGAATACCAAAGTGGAGGAAAACAAACACGCAGTAACGTCAGAACTTCGCGAAGAATTTGCGAAGAAATATGAACATGACAAAGCACAGATGGTAGAAGCCATCGATGCTATGGTTAATGAAAAGTTACAGGCGGAAATTGCTGAATTTGCCGAAGATCGTAAACAGTTGGCTGAACAAAAAGCCAAGTATGCGATTGCAATGAAGGAAGATTCAGCGAAGTTGAAAGGCTTTGTGTTTGAAAGACTTAAATCTGAAATCAGCGAATTACACGCAGACCAAAAAGTTATGGCAGAAAACTTCCAGAAACTTGAGGAATTCGTAGTTGATGCTCTATCTAAAGAAATCGCAGAGTTTAACGAAGACAAACAAGACGTCGCAGAGACGAAAGTACGTCTTATCAGAGAAGCAAAAGCACACTTTGAAAAAGTAAGAACGAAGTTCATTACAAAGAGTGCTGAAGCAGTGACTACTATCGTTGAGAAAACATTGAAAAATGAAATTTCTCAATTGAGAGAAGACATTGACGCGGCTCGTAAAAACGACTTTGGTCGCAGACTGTACGAATCTTACGCTCAAGAATATTCACAATCTTTCTTGAACGAAAAAGGTGAGACAGCAAAACTTCTAAAAGTAGTTGACACAACAAAACTACAGGCGGAAGAAGCGAAAAAGACTGCTGAAGAGTTCAAGGCACAGGTTGACGCCAAAGAGGCTGAAATCAAATCGCTAAAAGAATCAGCAGAGAGAGAAAAAGTAATCAACGACTTGGTAAAGCCGTTGAATACAGAACAAAAAGATATAATGACAAATCTACTGGAGAGCGTGGAGACTGGAAAGTTGCAAAAGCAATTTGAAAAGTATATGCCAGCGGTTATCAATGGTAATTCTCCAGCGAAAAAACAGGCATTGAAAGAAGGCACAGAAATAACAGGCGACAAACAAGAAACAGTTAGTAAACCCGTGGGTCAATTCAACGGTAACATCGTTGATATTAAAAGACTTGCAGGGATATAACATTAAGGAGAAAAAACAATGTCAGAACTAACAGAAGCTCGCTGGCAGGATACAAAGACAGCATTACTAGAAGGTCTTTCTGGTAATCAGAAGTCTGTAATGGAAGTGACTTTAGAGAATACAAGATCGTATTTGAACGAAGCCGCTACGGCAGGTGCCACTTCAGCAGGTAATGTTGCAACTTTGAACAGAGTGATTCTACCAGTAATCAGACGGGTTATGCCGACTGTGATTGCTAACGAATTGGTTGGTGTACAACCGATGACTGGCCCAGTTGGACAAATCCACACTCTAAGAGTAAGATACGCTGACACAACATCAGGTGGTGCAACAACAACCACTGCTGGTGAAGAGGCGTTATCACCGTTCAAGATCGCAGAAGCATATTCTGGAAACGACGGCAATCCGGCAAAAGGTGGCGCAACAGCGGCATTAGAAGGATCTGCAGGTAACAGATTATCAATCCAAATCTTGAAACAAACAGTTGAAGCGAAAACTCGTAAGTTATCAGCAAGATGGACTTTTGAGTCTGCTCAAGACGCTCAAGCACAGCAAGGTATCGACATCGAAGCAGAAGTAATGGCGGCATTAGCCCAAGAAATTACTGCTGAAATCGATCAAGAGATCTTAGCATCTTTGAGAGCATTAGCGGCTACAGAAGAAACATTCGACCAATCTGCTGTGTCAGGTACGGCAACATTCGTAGGTGACGAACACGCGGCTTTGGCTGTATTGATCAACAGAGTAGCGAACAAGATCGCTCAACGTACAAGAAGAGGCGCAGGTAACTACGCAGTAGTATCACCACACGCTTTAACTGTACTTCAATCAGCAACAACTTCAGCGTTCGCAAGAACAACTGAAGGTGCATTTGCGGCTCCAACTAACAACAAAATGGTTGGTACGTTAAATGGTGCTATGAAAGTATACGTTGACACATATGCCTCAGACGCAACACCAGTATTGGTAGGTTACAAAGGTGCATCAGAATCTGATGCGGCGGCGTTCTACTGCCCATACATTCCGTTGATGTCTTCAGGCGTTGTTCTTGATCCAACTACTTTTGAGCCAGTAGTAAGTTTCATGACTAGATATGGTTATGTAGAGTTATCAAACACTGCATCATCACTAGGTAATGCGGCAGACTACTTAGGTGAAGTAGCGATCAGCAACGTTTCTTTCTCATAATAGAGAGCGAAGCAAAAATTTAAAAGGGCGGCTTTATGTCGCCCTTTTTTATTGACTGAATATCCACATTTTTTTCAAAAAACGGTTGACTTTTATTTTTTTGATGCTATATTGTAAACATAAGCATTAGGAACGTAATTAATTCCTAATTATAGTGCAAGGAAGAGGCCTTTACCAGAAGGGTCGAACTTGACTAACCAGGGGTGGTACCCAGGCATTATCCGGAGAACGGAAGGTGTCACATCGCAGTCACTGGCGGGGTTAGGTTGTACGTATTAGAATGGTATTCGGGTACGTGCTTGTAGGTGTAACCAAGTCCTACCTATTTTGCTTATACTTTCTTATACTACCATTTAATTTTTTAGTTGTCTTTTATCTTTCTCAACAACCAATCTAAATACTTTTATGCATTGGTTAGTAATCTACTTTTACATACAAGGTAGTTGGATAGCAGGTGACTTTGTTCGTCCTGATGGTTGGAGCAGTATTGCTTACGACACTAAACAACAGTGTGTTGAAAAAATGTATATGGCTAATGAAAACCTACAAAATACTGAAGGTTTACAAAATAAGGCTATTGCAATTTGTCAAGAATATAAACCTGGACCGTTCACAGCAACACCAAAATTCTAGTTGACTGTTTACCAAAATTGTTGTATAATGTGCATATGGATTTTATACAACCAATATTTGTAAATCAGACTAGTGACATCGTGCAGGGAAAATTAGGACCTGACAATGCAAGTTTTCCTTTACAAAAAATTAATGATGCAATCCAGAAAGATATTGACGTTGGTGTAGAAGATTTTCTTTTATTTGTTACTCCAGACAAAAAAACAAATACTCCGGATTGGAAATTTCAATCAGATGTTGTTAGTCATATCAAATCAAAATTTAACAAACAAATAAATTTAGCAGTTGATGTGTGTATGTGTTCTACTACATTAGACGGACATTGTTGTATATTAGATAAACCACAAACCACCCAAGCACTTTTTATAGATTTAGGTCGAAAATTAAAACAAGCAGGTGCTGATATTTTAGCACCTAGTGATATGCAAAAAGACACTGTGAAAAATTTAAAAATTGAAACACAATTACCAATACTGTCTTACATAAAGTTTAGATCAAATTTTTACAGTTCATTTAGAGACCTTGCAAATAGCACACCTAGTTCAGAAAGATTTTATCAAATCAGTGTTGCTGATCCTCACAGTGCAAAGATCATTGCTTCGCAATATGATAAAGATGGTGCTGATTACTTGATGTTAAAGCCTGGTATGACAACTATAGATTTAATCAGTATGATAAAATGTAATACATATAAACCAGTTGGAGTGTATCAAGTCAGTGATGAATATTTAGGTTTGCCAACCGATAAACATCTTTATGAAACATATCAAATATTCGATAGAGTAGGTTGTAATTTTATGGTTACATACGGTGCAAGAAAATTAGTAACAATGGTTAGTAAATATTAATATGCATGAAGAACTACTAAAAAAATTTAAAGATTTAAAAAATAGACTACCTATTTGGAGAAAACAACATGGCATATTCCAAACAGATATCATGCGTATTGAAAAGAGTGCGGAAAAAACATACAATGAGTACTTAGATGTGATGATAAAATATAGGCAATCACGCAAACAACACTATGCAGATCAAGGAGCTCAAATACTTCAAAAAGGCATAGAAACTCTAAATAAAGTGTCAAAAATAGAGTTATTAACATCTCTCAGCAAAAGATAAATATCACTATAAAAAACGTGCCGTACATAGAGTACGGACTTATGGGGACAACACCCCGTAGACCTAGAACGTCAAAGGAGAAAACAAATGGGAAGACCACTTAACAAAAGGCTGTTTACAACAGCGGCTGGCGGTGCAACTGCTGGTGCAAATGAAATAAAAGTAAACTTTAATTCAGGCGGTGGAGTAAAAGAAGGTACTATAATTAGGCAAAAAGGATCTAAAAAATTCGTTGTTGCTGAAACAGGTGCCGCAGATACGGAACACACTTGTACATTAACTACAGGAAAATTACCTGCCAATTTAGCGTCAGGTGAGATGAGTATCTCTGTACAAGGTAACGATGGTGAAACTTACACAGTAAGTAAAATTGCTGGACGTAAGTTAACAGTATCAGCGCCAACATCTACTGGATCTAACGCATTAGACGGATTATCTCTAAAATGGGATTTCGCGGCGGCTAGTGCAGGTAAAGTAAAAGTTGAAGAGGCTGGTGACGATGACGTTGCTAACACAGATGACGACGACTTTACAGAAGATGCATAATGAAGACTTTGTTGTGGGGGCAACCCCACAACATACTAACAGGATTTTTATAAATGAGTAAATTTTTAGTAGTCAACGATGGTGATTACACAATAAAAGTACAGTCGGGAGGAAAAATTACACTCGACACAGGTGGATCAACAGGTAGTGTAGAAATTACAGGCGATTTAATTGTACAAGGTGATCAAACAACCATCAACACTCAAGAACTTGATGTAGAAGATTCTATTATTAGAGTAAACAGAAATGATTCGACTCCAGGTGGTGTTGCATCTCCGGGTGCTGGTATAGAAATTTACAATGGTTTAGGTGGCGGTACGGCGCAAGGTGATGATGACCAAACTGCTCCAATGTTTTTATTCACTAAAGATTTCAATCATTCTTATTGGGGATCATCAGGAAACTTATCACAAAGTGGAACTTTTATATTAAGAAGCAAAAGTTCTAACACAGATTTAATTGGTTTAAGAACGCACAATATAAATTCAGACACAGGTATTGTTTTAGAGCCAGGCGGAAACACAACAATAAGAATTGAAAAAGTAAACTATGAAACTTATCTTTCAAATGACAATGATATACCAAACAAAAAATATGTAGATGATGAAATTAATGCTATTACACTTGGTGCCGCATTTCCAAGAATTGTAGACGGTGATAGTGAAATAAAGATTTTTGATAATTCTACAACAGGTGCAGATTCAAGAATTGAAACAAAAATTGACAATGTTTTAAAATCATTCATTAGCAAAGATTATTTTGATGTTTACAGCACAACAATAAACTTAAATGAAGTAAGAATTGAGCAGAATGAAATTTCTACTAATTCTTCAAATGAAGATTTAATCCTTTCAGCACCAGGCACGGGTAGTGTTAAAGTGTCAGACAGTATGGTAATCAAACTGCGTCCAAACGTGTTAGATCCACTTGCTGACCCTGTATACAGCACAGAAGGTATAAAATTGTATGCTAAAACGCCAGGTGTGGGTGACTCAGGATTATTTTTTGTAAATACAAACGACGAAAGAGACGAATTGATCAGCAAACAACGTGCTTTGGTGTTCAGTCATATGTTTTAAGGAGCAAAGATGGCAATAAACAACGTAACAGTAACGCAAGGTAGCAATGCTCAAGTGTTTGCATCTGGTACTGTGCCAGCAGGTAAAACTTACGGAGTAACAAATATTTTAATCTGTAACACTGCGGCAGAAGACCAAACAGGAGCCAATGATGCAAGATTTAGAGTTTTTGTTGTGCCTAACGGACAAACATTTAACGCCAACAGCAACATGATAATCAATGATGCACTTTTACCAGGGGCAGAAACTTTTATCTTGGATTCAGAGAAATTGATGTTGACTGCTGGTGACACAGTTGTGGTTGAAAACACAGCAGTGAACAATGTAACTTTGATTGCAACAGTAAGTTACCTAGAGGTATAATGCGATATCTAAAAAGACAATCAACTAACACTAGACTAATCGCTGGAAGAGGCGTGGTGTATGACCAATATGAACAATTGATTATACCAGGTACAGGAGCAATTTTAGTTCCTAAAGGCGATACAGCAAGTAGACCTAATCCTGCAGAAGTTGGACAATTAAGATACAACACAGACACAAGAAGTTTTGAATACTATGAAGGTGTCCCTAACGGCGGTAATGCATGGAAACAAGCAAGATTTAGAGAACCAGTTGCAGTTACAAAACAAAATTTAGGAAACGGCGATGACCTAGAAGTAAACTTTGGTCCACTTAATGCAAATGATGTAGACTTTTACTATCCCGCAAATCCAGAACAAGTTTTAGTGATGGTAGAAAACGTTTTACAAATACCAGACACAAACTATTCAATTGTGCAACAACCTTGTTATTATCAAACTACAAACATAGGATTTGCAAGTTCCTACAATGGCTATGCGGCTATTATTGGTAGAAACAATGCACTTGTAAATTTTGTTACAAAAGGTTTTTATGCAGGACAACAAATTACTGTAAGTGGTGCATCTAACGGACAAAACAACGGTACATTCACGGTTGTAGATGTTGGTATAGATTTAAGTTTTCCACTTACTCCATCTTTCCCATCACAAGTAAGTTATATTCAAATACAAGAAACATTGATCACAGAATCAAACGGATCGTCCCCAAATATCATAACATTAGAAGGTAAAGATTCTAATAATGCATCTTATCAATCTACAATTACCATCAATAATGTTGCGGAACCTGCCTTTTATATTAACTTTGGGACACCAGTACCAACTGGAAAACCTGTTAATGTATTACACAACTTTGACAAATAAAGTCAAGCACAATATTCAATAAATACACAAAAAGGAGAAACAATGGCTCACGTAGCAGGGCACGAAGTAGGACGTATATCAGGACCATTATTAAAGTCTAATCTACAAAGGACTAGTGATTTAGCGTTCGAAACTGATCTCCTTTACATTGCACACACAAACGGAAAAATAGGTATCAAGAACGATGCTCCTGCATTTGAACTTACAGTAGATGGTACAACAAATACTCCTGCTAGTTTAATTGCAACAAACTCCGCACAATTAGGAAATTTTCAAGTAACAGGCACAGGATTTCAAGCGCCTACAGGTGATATTACAATAGGACTTGTTGACGGTCTTGGAAATCCTAAAGCAGGTGATATTGTGATGAATGAACTGCGGACTGCAAGTTTAAGTTTTACAAACAGTACAATCAGTTCAAGTGATGATATTATTATACAGCCTGGACCTGGCACAGGTATTTTTAGAATACCAACAGATTTAAAATCATATGGTGATATACACGCAACTGGCGACATAACTTTTGATGGAAATCTTTTAATATCAGGAGATAATGCTAACGAAGACACAATTACAATTGGCGGTGAATTAGATAGTAATCTTGTTCCTGATCAAACTTTAACTTACAATTTAGGTAGCAACACACAGAGATGGGGACACATTTACACAAATAGAATTTTAGATTTAAATGACGTTGCTATTCAAGGTGATTTAAGTTTCAATGGTATCGCGGTAAATTTAGGAATAGTAAACAAATGGTATGTAAGTACAAATGGTTTAGATACATCACCAGGAGATCATCCTAACTTTGCGTTTGCAACAATTCAAAAAGCCATCGAAGCAGTTGAAGAAAGCACAGCAGGTCCGCATGAAATCCACATTTTAGCAGGTGAATATGAAGAAGTATTTCCGTTAGAAATTCCAATGAATACAACAATAAAAGGATTTTCATTAAGATCTGTTACTATTAAACCAACAGTAGCAACACAAAATAAAGATGCATTTTTATTAAATGAAGCATCATTGGTTTCCGATTTAACAGTAAAAGATTTTTATTATGACAGTGTAAATGATACTGGTTATGCTTTTAGATTTGCACCTAATGCCGCTTTGATAGGCAAAAGTCCATACGTGCAAAATGTCACAGTAATCACAAAAGGTTCAACAATCACAGTTGCAGACCCAAGAGGTTTTGCAAGTGGTGACGCAGGTAAAGGTGTTTTATTAGATGCATCAATTGTTGATCCTTCTAGTTATTCAGCAAGTATGTTGTTCAATGCAGTAACATTTATTACACCAGGTGTGGATGCAGTCACAGTAAAAAATGGTGCTAGAATGGAATTTATAGATTGCTTTACATACTTTGCAAATAGAGGTGTGTACATGGAACACACATTAAATCAATACACACCATCAGCAGGCAGTTACGATCCCGCTACTGGCGTGATGAGTTTAACTATTGGCAGTCACTCTATGAGAGTTGGAGAAACAATTACTATTGCAAATAACAGTTTGACTTTTACGTGTGCCATGGACAATCATCAAACAGATCACACGTACCCTAGATCAACAGATCCTTATTCAGGTAAAAAAGTTACAATTACAGAAACAACTGCAACAACTATAACTTGTAATGTTGGAGTATCTAGTAACACATCAGCACACTTATTCAAATCAGCAACTGCAAATGCTGTAACAGAAGGCTCAATGAATGAAGTTAGAAGTATTGCAAGTGCCAATGTTTATGGAAATAAAGGAATTGAAGCAGATGGAAATGGTTGTTTAGCATACCTAATCAGTCATAACTTTGCTTACATAGGTGTAGGAAAAGATGTTACTAATGACGTAAGTTTAGTAAATCAATTCGCGGAAGTTTTAGAATCTAATGGTGCAAAAGTAACTTTTGTCAGTCAAGATCAAGGCAGTGATTTTAGAGTGGGTAATAACTTTTTTGTTGATGCTTCGAAAGGAACAGCAACAATTGATGTAACAGGATCTGATTTGACAGGATCAAGTTTAACTATTGGAAGAAACAATATTACCTTTATAGATGCAACAAAAATTGAAACAGGTAATTTTAGAATTACAAACAATACAATACAATCTATTGTTAATGGCATTAATGTAACATCAGCAGGTGGAACAATTAATTTTGCTGGCAATGTTAATATGCAAAAAGACTTGACTGTATCAAACAATGTTACCATTGGCGGATCAGCAATAAACTTTGGTAATGATAGCAATGATACGATTGATTTCAGTATGGATATTGATCAAGATTTAGTTCCAAGTACCGACGGTGCACATAATTTAGGGCAAATTAATAGACAATGGAAAAAGTTAAACAACTCAAAAACAGTGATTGAAGACATAGAAATTCATAACAATTACATCACAGCATTTAATACAAATCAAGACCTTACTTTGCGTGGATCTGGAACTGGTTATGTAAAAATAGGTGATTTAGATTTCAAAACAAATATTTCAAATGCAGGCGGAGATGTTGCAATAAACAGTAATACTGCTACAACAAATATTAATTCTACAGGTGCATTAGAATTGCCAATTGGAACAACAGGACAAGATCCTGCAACTGCACAATCATTAAGATTTAATTCATCATTAGGAAACTTTGTATCATACACGTCTGGACCAAGCATTTTAAGTGGTGTAACAGACTTTGATAAAGACACATATATCAGTACAGCAAGTAATCAATATACATTCTTTGCTGGCAATAATCCAACAGCACAAATTACAGGAGCAGGTACACTTGACGCTATTGCTGTAAGTTCTAACAATCAAACAAAACTAGATGGCAACAGTATCACAGTTGGTTCAAACGGTGGTCAAGGTGGAGTATCGGCAAATGGTGCAGGTAGAGTTCTTTTTGACACATCAGATTTTGAAATAGGTAACAGTGACTGGTACGTAACAAGCACTAATTCTGACCTTGATTTTGCATTTAATGGCACTGTAAGAAACACCTATTTGCACTTCGATACAACTAAAGCGGCAGTTATGCCATATGGTGCCCAAGGAGTGCGTCCTGTGAACGCTAGACAGGGTGAATTATGGTGGAACGAAACTAATAGTACACTTGAAGTTTATACAGGCACAGAATGGGTAACTTCTGTAGGTTCCCAAACAATCACTGTAACACAGCAATTTGCAGAAGATCTTAACGTAATTTACGAATTAATATTAGCATAATTCTATTGTAATAGAATCAAATACCAAAACGCGAATAAATAGTATTAATGTTTGAGTATGACCAATATTCAATCAGGACAAACCGTGGTTAACCGGCGAAGAGTCTTTAAACAGCAAAGAATGAAAATTGGGTTAGAGGCACAAGATGCCCGTTTAAAGGAGAGATAAATGGCCGTTGGTCGAATTTCAGGTCCGCTCTTAAAGGCAAATCTCGTTCGAAGTACGCTACCAGCGGAAAGACGAAACCTTGCGTTTGAGACTGACTTATTATACATTGATGTTAACAATGACAGAATTGGGGTCAAGACAACTAGTCCTCAATATCCTTTAGACGTTGCAGGTACAATCAGAACTACAGATTTACAAGTTTCCACTAGTACACAAATTAATAATGTTACAATTAGTGCGAACTCTATTACTACCACAGGAAATCAATTAAATCTAGCAACACCAGACAGTGCTGTATACAACAATAGACTGATAGTAGATGATTTAATTATTGACGGCAACACAATTACTGCTACAGATACCAATCAAAATTTTGAAATTATACCAAGCGGAACTGGTACTGTTGAAGTAAGAGGTGACACAAGAGTTGAAGGTAATATTCACGCAACAGGCAATATTAGAGCAGATGGAAACATTCAAATTGGTGACCAAGACACTGATACGATTACAATTAATGCTGATGTGGCATCTAATTTAGTACCTGATGCATCAAACACATACACACTAGGTTTAGCAAATAAAAGATGGGACGAAGTATTTGCGAATAACTTAACTGTTGATAACCTAACATTGACAGGTAATATCACTGTAAATGGTCTAGACTTAACTGCTCGTCCAGGTAAAACTTATTACGTAGCAACAAATGGTGATGACTTGCAAACAGGTACACACCAAAATGATCCATACGCAAGTTTAACAAAAGCATTATCTGTTGCAACATCAGGTGATCATATTCACATATATCCAGGAACATACACAGAAGTATTTCCTATGGTTGTTCCAGTGGGAGTATCTGTAAGAGGTGATGGATTAAGAGCAGTTACTATACAGCCAACAACTCCAACAAAAACAAATGACGGATTTATTTTAAATGGTGAAGTAACAATTGAAGATTTAACAATTACAGGATTTAATTTTGATTCTGTAAACAACACAGGACACGCATTTAGATTTAATTCAAATGGAGACAGTAGCGGATACGCAGTAACGTCAAGATCACCATACATAAGAAACGTGACTGTATTAACACAAGGTACGGTGACAAGTGCTACTGATCCTAGAGGTTTTGGTTCAGGAGATGCAGGTAAAGGTGCATTTTTAGATGGTTCTATGGCAACTGCTTGGAGTAGAGAAGCAGGTGCATTGTTCCAAAATGTTACAATGATTACTCCAGGAGTTGATGCATTGACATTGACAAATGGTGTTAGAGTTGAATGGTTAAACTCGTTTACATACTTTGCTAACAGATCAATTTATGCATATGACGGTGTGTCAGGTCTTGCTGGACAAGGACAAACAAATTTAAGAGTCGATGGAATCAGCGGATCAATCACTGCTGGTGAAACAATATTCTACTACAATAACAGTGGACAAGTAATAAGTTCTGCAACAATTGATTCAGTAGATGGCAATAGAATTACTATTAACGGGAAAGTAACAGGATTTGAATTGCCACCTGAATCAGGCGGAAAAACAATGGTCACAAACGGTAATGCACAATTGAATACAAGCATTAAAAAGTTTGGACAAAGCAGTTTACAACTAGGTGGAACTGCTGATGGAACAAATACAGCAAACAGTGTAGACTTTGGTTTTGGAACAGACGACTTCACAATTGAAACGTGGGTAAGATCAAATCAAGCACAAACAACTGTATTGTTTGACACACGAGCAAATACAAGTAGCGACAACGGAATTCAAGTTTCTGTAAGCAATAGTACTCCAAGAATTTTATTGAATGGTTCTTATGTGTTGACAGGTACAAATGGATTTAATGATAACATTTGGACACACTTTGCAGTGTCTAGAAGAAACAGTTACACTAAAATTTTTATAGACGGAGTTAATTCGGGACAAACTAGAAATCCAAAAGTTTTAACTTCGAATGATGGCGTGACGACAAACAGTAGTGTCAAGAAATATGGCGACAAATCAGTTCAGTTCGATGGTGCTGATGATTGCATAGATGTTGCCAACACAGCAGATTTTGGTTTCGGTACTGGCGACTTTACTGCTGAAGCATGGATACAAACAAATTCAACTGCACAACAAACTGTGTATGACTTTAGAACTACTAGTATTGAAGACAAAGTTTGGATGTACATCACACCAACAAACAACAAATTAATACTATATGTGAATGGTTCTGCTATTGCAGAACTTACAGGCATAACATTGTCTAATTGGCATCACGTTGCATTGACAAGACAAGCAGGAGTTGGAAGATTATTTTTAGATGGTGTTCTAGGTGCAACATTTACTTTTGCAAACAATTTAGGTGCAACAACTCCTTGTAGAATAGGTGCAAGATATGATGCAATTGGCACAAATGAATTTTCTGGATACATGGATGCAGTAAGAGTAAGTTCAACTGCAAAATACACAACAGCATTTACTCCTGCTAATTTAGTTAATACTACTGACACTTTATTATTAATAGACGCAGAAGATGGCATTGTTGATAACACAAATCTATACATGAATACAAATTTAGCAAGTGCAAAACCTTTAACAATAGGAAACAATTATTCTAACAACAACGGTTTCAATGGTTATCTTGATGACTTTAGAATTATCAAAGGCTTTTCACTTTACAGCACAAACTTTACACCACCAACAGCAGAACTAACAAGAACAAATGACACTTCTTTACTTTTAAGATTTAATGGAGATAATGGTTCAACAACATTTACAGAAACATTAACACTCCCACAAGATATTAGATTTAGTGGCGGTGCAACTGCTGAAAGATTTACTTTAGTAGATTACGCAGACTTTGGTGCGGAAGTACGTGCTATTGCATCTGCATCAATCTATGGAAATTATGGAATATGGGGTGATGGTCTTGGTGTAAGAATGTATCTAATCTCACACAACCTTGCTTACATAGGAAATGGTAAAGAAGTTTCTAATGATGCAAACACTGTGGTACAAGCAAATGAAATTGTAAAACAAAATGACGCAAGTATATTCTTTACTTCAGTTGACCATAAAGGTGATTTTAGAGTTGGTGATCAATTTTATGTAAATCAAGAAACAGGACAAGTAGACTTTACTACATCTACATTGAATATTGATATTGATCAAGGCGTTACATTTACAACAGGAAATGATATCACAGTAATCAATGGTTCAAGTGTTGAAACAGGAAACATAAAAATAAGTGGAAACACAATAGAAAGTTTAACAGGCGATGTGACGTTTGATTCAAATTCTGATCAAATGAATCTACAAAATAATGTTGCAATTAGTGGAAACTTAGATGTAACAGGTGACATAACAATTGGTGGTAATGTTACTATTGGAGATGAAACAACAGACTCAATAAGCATCACAGCAGGTATAGGTTCTGATCTTAAACCAGCAGTTGATAACTTGTATGACTTAGGTACTGCAACAAAAAGATGGAATACAGTATTCACTAGAGAATTACAAACTGACAGTATAAAAATAGATAACAATGTAATTCAAACTATTGATTCAAATGCAGATTTAGAATTGAGAACAAACGGAACTGGAAACGTAAATGTAGAAAACTTCAGTTTCAATGGCAATACTATTTCAAATACAAACGATATTACAATCAATCCATCAACTGGCGTATTTAGAGTAGATGGTACAGGAGCAGTAAAAGTTCCAGCAGGAACAACAGCAGAAAGACCAGGATCACCAGCTCTTGGTATGTTGCGTTACAACACAGATACTGGATTCTTTGAAGGTTATGATGGAAATTGGATACCTTTAGCGGGTGTATCAGATATTGACCAAGACACTTATATCACTGCTGAATTAAATCCAGGTGATGATGACGATACTTTAAGATTTTATGCGGCAGGACAGTTGGTTGCTGATGTAAATTCTACAAGATTTGATGTTCAAAGTTTGGTAGTAGACAATCTATTATTACAAGGAAATTCAATATCAACAACAGGAACTGACCAAGATTTACTCCTAAATGCTAATGGTTTAGGTACAATCAAAGTAGAAGACTTTGTTTTTGAAGGAAATACGATAACTAATAGTGTACCCGACAGTCCGACGGTTTTTAGGACCACAGGAGACGGTTACATCGACGTTTCGCAGGCTGGTGGATTCGTTTTACCAACCGGAACAAGCGTAGATAGACCAAGTGTTGGTGTTACTGGTATGATCAGGTACAACACAAATGACCAAAGGGTTGAGTTGTATGATGGTACTAGTTGGGGATCAATTGCTGGAAGTTCAGGAGCAGTTAGTATCCTTGACGCAACAGAAATTGCAATTAAAATTGCATTAACATATGGATAAGATTTGAGATGGCAACGGCATTTAAAAACACAATAATCAAAAATATAGGAACTGTTCCTGTAGAATTATACACAGCAGATCCTGGAACTAACACAACTTTTGTTGGATTAAGTCTTGCAAACTTGACAGATTCAGTTGTAAGAGCAAGTGTTACTTTGAAAGACACAACATCAGTTGAAGGTTTCATAATTAAAGACTGTTTTATAGCACCTAATTCAAGTTTAAGAGTTTTGAACGCAGGTGAAAAATTAATTGTTGCAGAAAACAATCAATTATTTTGCACAGCAAACATTAACGATTCTTTGGATGTTGTTGCAAGTTTTGTGGAGATAACATAAGATGACACAGAGTGTTGGTCAGAGTGTAAACGTATATTTAAAAGAAGGAATCAAAGACAGATACTTCTA
>CEQD01134006.1_pt1 | contig 18541 bp, 15 predicted proteins | sample 530511 | NCBI WGS metagenome assembly CEQD01 (sample SAMEA2620230, study PRJEB7988) | marine metagenome | biome: marine biome (ENVO:00000447); feature: surface water layer (ENVO:00002042); material: "saline water (ENVO:00002010), including plankton (ENVO:xxxxxxxx)" | depth 5 m | reverse complement strand
TATAGAGATATCAAATGCAAATACAAACACAAATAATAATAATATAGAAGAAACTATTGACGAAGACACTCTAACTGGTGAGTTTACTGATAGAAATGAAAATATACCTTCTCCACGTCCACTACGACAAAGTATGTCTGATTTATCTGTATCAACAAGTTCAACAATAAATGATGCAGAGATGGATACATTTTTGTCAAACTTTGCAAATAATATACGTGATAATTTAACTGAAAATCTAGAAAATATTATGATACCTATAGATAATGAATTATCGTCTCATATTCAAGTAGATATTCCATTAGAAAGTTTTAGATATCAACAATGGAGAGATTTATCTGGTACAATGTTTCCATTTGATTATCCTTAAAATTATATATTAATTTATATAATTTTAAAATTCTGGTTCATGTTTTTTAAATAGACAACCTTGATTATTTAAATTTGGTATTTCTTGAATAATACTAGGGTCTTGATAATTTGAACAACTTAACCAAATTTTTAAAATACAAAAATTTTTCTTTGGAGATATAGTAATTCCATTTATATATTGATTATAATCTGAATTATTACACATACAATTTCCAAGTAACATGAAAAATAATGTTTTCCAAACCTCTCCAACATGTCTATTTGGTATTTTGTAAGAAAAGCAACCTCCGTCACGATTCATTGGATCTTCCCAAGTGGGTGTTATATTTTGTTTCATAACAAATAACATACAATTTTTAATGATTGAATCATTCATTTGTTCATTAATTTTAATACCATCTTCTATGTAGGCAATTTCTTTTGCTATAACTGTATAACTACTTAAACTCCAATCTTTGTTGGTTGGTAAATGGTAATATAAATTCCATTTATCATTCGTTTCATGTAGTTGGGCAGTACTACATATCGCACTCATGCACCCTTATTATATGAAAAGATAATTCTTTAAATACTTTATAGATTTTCAATGGTGTATTTATTATCATCTAAATTAATATATTGATTTTTATGAATTTCTATTTCTTCGAAATTAAAGTTTGTAACTTTTAATAAATAATTTTGACTAAAAACAAAGTCTTTTGGTGTGGATCTATAGTTAAAATAACGTTTTAAAAATACGGTAGATAAAATATTGTTACCTTTAACAAAATAAGATTTATCTAATTCAACCTCTATTTCTTGATCATCATCTAAGTTTACATAAATTATCTCAATAAATGGATTAGAAACAAATTTTTCTTTTAAATCAGTAATAGCAAATTCTACAGGATCTATTTTACAGAAATATTTATTTTTATATTTTGCAAAGTACATGCATTTTATATTATCTAGTTCTTTAATTTGTAATCTTTCAAACTTTACAAGTTTTAATCTCATAGTTTTTATTATTAATTCTTGATCTTTATTAAAATAGATATTATCATAATCCTCTTTTAAAGTTATTTTTTTATTTTCATCTAAATAAAACATACTTGTATTTATCCAATTTTCTTCAATTGGTTCAATATTGTAATCTAATATATAAGAATCTATTTTGTAGATAAGATGCTTAAAAATATTAAAATTATTATGAAAAATTTCATTAGAATAATAATAATGATTAAATTTCATAGAAATATTGGTTTGAACATTAGTATAAATTGAAAATAGTTTTGTAACAGCATTTATTAGAGGATTTGTATAATTTGATGCCCAATATTGGAAATAACTCCAAACATTAGATGTGAATTTAATCATTATAATTTATATTAAATAAAATTATTTATATTTGTTTAAGTATATTAAAATAATATGACTTTAATATATAAGAATGAAAATGAAAAATGGACTGTTTATTTTTCGCAGGGATTTGCGATTAGCAGATAATATTGGTTTATTAGAAGCATACAAGCAAGTTGAAAATTTATATACTTGCTTTATATTTACACCTGAGCAAGTAACAAATAAGAATGATTTTAAATCTACCAATTCTATTCAATTTATGATTGAAAGCTTGGAAGAATTAGAAAAAAAAATAAAAGAAAAAGATGGAAAATTAATGATATTATATGGTAAAAATGATAAGGTCATTGATGGTTTAATTAAAGACCTAAAAATAGACGGAGTGTACTATAATAAAGATTATACACCCTACGCAATGGAGAGAGATGAAAGTATTAAAGATTTATGTAAAAAACGCAATATTCATTGTGAAAGTTTTCAAGATTATTATTTATTTGAACCAGGAACAATTTTAACAGGTTCTTCTGGAATGTTTAAAAAATATACACCTTTTTATAACGAAACAAAAAATCACAAGTTTCCATCAGTTAGAACTGGAAATATTCGTAAATTGGTATCATCAAATATATCTGATTTATCACTTGATGAAGCAATGAATAAATTTGTTGGAAAAGAAAACAAAGAAATATTAGTGCATGGAGGCAGAGAATTAGGACTAAAAAGGTTACAATCTGCAAAAAATAGTCAAAAAAATTACGGAAAAACAAGAGATTTTTTTGATAAAAGTACATCTCATCTTTCAGCATACATAAAATTTGGGTGTGTTTCTATTCGTGAAGTTAGAGAAGCATTTTCCAATATTGAAAGTTTTATAAGCGAACTAATTTGGAGAGAATTTTTTGCTCATGTTTTATATGCTTATCCAGAAGTGGTAGGTAAATCGTATCAAAAAAAATATAGAAAAATTAAATGGATGAACAACTCTTCTCAATTTGAGAAATGGAAGAATGGTAAAACTGGTGTTCCAATAGTTGATGCATGTATGAGAGAATTAAATACAACAGGATATATGCATAATCGTGGACGTATGACTGTTGCTAGTTTCTTAATAAAAACTTTATTAATTGATTGGAGATGGGGAGAAAAGTATTTTGCACAAAATTTAACTGATTATGATGTTGCTAGCAATAATGGAAACTGGCAAGGTATAAGTGGAACTGGTGTAGATATGAAACCTTATTTTCGTGATATGAATCCATGGATTCAAAGTTCAAAATTTGATAAAGAAGCGAAGTATATTAAAAAATGGGTTCCAGAATTAGAGAATGTCCCAGCCAAAGATATACATAAATGGTATGAGAAATACGATAATTATAAAGATGCAGATTATACAAAACCTATTGTTGATTATTTTGAACAAAAAGAAAAAATGTTAGACATGTATAAAAATATTTGATAATTAATTGATAAACAAAATAAAAACATAATAAGTATTAAATTATTATGTTAAGTATTAAAAATGTTACTAAAGGGTATTTGGAAACGCTTTTTAAAAAGGTAAATAATATTATAAGTTATAAACATTATCATTTAAAAGAAAGAAAAATATTAGTAAATGCTTTTTTTGAACCAAGTACAAGGACTTCTTTATCTTTTGAAAGTGCTATGTATAGATTAGGTGGAGATGTAATAACATTTAATAAAGATTTTTCTAGTTTAAAAAAAGGTGAGTCTTTTGAAGATACAATCAAAACTTTATCTACTTATGGTCATGTAATGGCTATTCGTCATCCAGAAAAAGGAGCCATTGAGAAAGCTGCAGAAATATCAGACATACCAGTAATAAATGCTGGTGATGGCAATGGACAACACCCAACACAAGCCTTACTAGACATGTATACTATTTATCGTAAATTTCCAGAATTAAAAAAATTAAAAATATTGTTTGTTGGTGATATTAAAAACTCTAGAACTGTTCATTCTTTAGTAGATCTATTTTCTTTTTATACTCAGAATAAACTGTATTTTCTACCATATGAAGATTCTTTTCCTAGTTCTGATTTTCTTTATGATATAGGTAGTAGACATGAACAAGATCCAGATAATATATTAATTGAAAAAGATATGCTTGATATATCAGAATATGATGTTGTTTATATGACTCGTATGCAAAAAGAGAGACGTGATTATGAGGTTTCACCAGATTTTATTTTAACTCCTGAATTAGCTAATCAAATGAAAGAAAACTCTCTTATTATGCATGCCTTACCACGCAATGAAGAATTACCTTCATCTGTTGATACTAATCATCGTGCAGTTTACTTTGAACAAATGAAATATGGGTTATATGTACGAATGGCTTTACTTGAAGATTTAACTAATTGATTATATTTAAACTTATTTAAATACATTCGTTTTTTTTTTAATAATGACTCATCAACAAAGAAACTTACAAGAAGAAATAGCATTAACTGATTTATATAATACTATTTACACATTTAAGTACAAAAAACAAAAAAGAACCTATAGTGAAAGACACTGTCCTATATGTTATTCTTATATAAGAAAAAATAATGTAGTTTTAAATTGTACGCATAATTGTTGTTTTGATTGTTTTTATTCATATATAGACAAAGCATACAATTGCAGAGAATTTCCTATATGTTTCATTTGTCGTAAAGATATTTATGAATTAGATATTAAAGATGAAATTAAAATTAAAAAAATACAGGATATACGAAACTTTTTTTATATTGAACCAAAAAGAATCACATTTCACTATACAAATGTTGGACATATATTTATTAATAGAAGTACATTTGTATTAATGCAATGGTTTTTTTTACTTTGGCTATCTTATGCAATATATGATGCAACACTTCAATATATATATTGTTACATTAATTAACATGATGTAATTACACATCAATATGTTTGTAATCACGATATATAAAAAACGTTTTGAAATTATTACAAAATGAATATATGAATACCGCTAATATAATTTCAATAATATTATTATTATGTATGCTATGTATTAATAATAAACTTGGTAATGTATTTTGAATTACTTTAATATTATTTAAAGTTCTACTGCAAGATATACAGTTTTTTGTATGGTCATTATACCGATCAAATACTTCTTCTCTTGATAAATCATTTGTGAAATTAGCAGAATCTTCAATAAACTTTGACCAAGGTTTCGGAAATATTTTTTTCCATTTATGATAATATTGTATACTATTATCACTAGTTGTAGGTGTGATATATGTTTTCATACAATCATTTAACTTTTTCTTTTTACGTAACATTTGCTCTTGTTTGTAAAGTAGCATAGTATCACTATCAAAAAATGTGTGCGTTAATAAATGCTTCATCCAAGATGGAACTTTATTTGACAATTTTTGCATTTCTTCATTTTTATACTCATTTTGTACAAAAATACGTGTTTTAAAAGGAGTTATTGGAACACAATATACATGTAATCTTTTTATAAAAACATCAGGATAAATACTATTCAAAACATAGTGATTTGGTTCATAGAAACTCATTGTTCCATTTCTATATTCCGAATTTCGCAAAGTTTTATCTTCAAAATATATTTCTAATGAGTTTTCGTCCATTGTTAAAACAGTTGCATTTACATTACTTGCCAGATCGCGAGTTGATTGTAATTTATGATGAGCAAATGGAACATGAGCTGGATCAAATAAATTTTCTAGTAATATATTCATACTATATGGAACTTCAACTACAAATACATCATCTGATACATTATTTTCATATTTAGTTATATGATCAGGAAAGTTGCTATGTTCAGACTTATTTAAATTTAACCATATGATATGATTTTTTTCTCGTAATTCATATGTATTTTGTTTAAATTTGCATGTTTTACAATTGTCAATTGATTGTGGAATATCTAATACTGTACCATCTGTATTAAATTCCCAACCATGATATGAGCATCGTAAGTTTTGAGTTTTTGGATCAATGTACCCTTCTGATAATGGACCGCCCCTATGTATACATGCGTTATCTTGTACTATAATATTTTTATTTTTTTCCCATAGTACTAATTTTTTGTTCATAATTTCTATTTCTTTTGGTTTAGTTACTGGAAAATTTTTAACAGAAACCAATGGAACCCAACCATATCCATTGACAATAACAATTAAAGTAAACAATATGTAAATCATTAATTTATATATTGCATTATTTCTATTTAAGTTATATATATTTATTTTTCTTCAAATTGTTTTAATAACTTTCTTGTCTTTTCTCTATATTTCATTTGTGTGACATCATACTTATTACTCATAAAACCTAATATATAATCATCATAGATTCTATTTAAAATATTTATATCTTCATCTAGTGTTAATTTCATTTGATATTCAAATAATGGATTTAATAAGTCTGTTGTTAAAAAGTTTCTATATAGATCAAAATGCAATATTGATTCATTTTTTCCAACAGGATAACAATGTGTAATAATTGTTTTAGTAATTTCATTAGCTTTTACTCTTGTAATCGTCATATCAGGTAAATGAAATTCATTTTCTACCTTAACATACTTAGCACCACCTATTATTTTAGACATACTCGTAGGTCCTGCAGTATAATGAAATGTGGTACGCCCAGATAGTTCATCAATATCTTGATATTCTATCTCAAATGGAACAGGAGCAAGAGAATTACCAAATGAATGCACATAACTAATATGCATCATATCAAGAACATTTTCAGTAACTAAATTATGGGGTCGTTTTATATGTCTAACTCCTGATACACGAATAAAGTTTGGATCGATAGCTTCAGGAGGAATATATACAGTATGGTTATATAAATTTCCTTTTTGACTATTTATATCAAAAGTAGGACGTATGTAAATATCTTGATTTATATCTTTCAACTCAAATCTAGGGACACCAAATGAATTTTTTTTTATCTCTGAAAATCCGGGCATTGAATTTACAGAACCTTTATTGTATTCCCAACCATGGTAAGGACATTGTAAGCAATTATTTGATAATACTTTTCCATGAGAAAGAGATGCACCACGATGTATACAAATATCGCTTATGGCAGTTATATTGTTATTGTAATCTTTATATATTGCAATAGGATAACCATTAAATAAATATCTTTTTGGCTTATAATACGGAAATTCGTTTTTATTTGCTATTTTCCAAAATAAAGGTAAATGGTTTTTATATTTGGAAACATGTGGCTTTGTGTTAATACGTAACGTAATAATTTGCACAATATATACAAAAAACAATAATATTTCTTGTTTTATCATTTATATAACTTACTATAATTATCTTTGTATTAATTGAATAAGTAAATTAAATATGTAACTTCATGTGGTTCCAATTCTCTAGGAACAGTAGGCATTAATTTCGGTAGTTTTATATTTTTTTTCAAATTTATAAAATAATTCCGTAAAAAGCAGCATACTATGAAAAAGATTAAATGAGGTTTCATGTATATTTATTAAAGAATAATATTTATATAGTATTTTTAAATTTCTTTTGGACTTCTAGATAGTAAAATATTAGATACATAATTATTATTATCGTTAATTAATTTAATGATTGATTCTATCATAAGTTCACTTGAATTAAAGGAACATATCTCATCATTATATATATATTTAAAAACATTAATACTTTCTAAAATATCAATCTTTGATATAATTAAATCAGTCGTTCCAGAATAGTATAATGCTTTAATAAGTTTATTAATATTTAAATAATTCACTTTTCTTAATCGTCCAGTAGTTGTTCCATACTCTTTTCCTGTTTCAGCAATTTTCATTAATTCTTCATTATTATCTAATTCATCTGAAAATTCAGGATCTATACCTACTCGCGTATCATATATTTTTACAGCACCATATATTTTTCTTATCTTCTGATGAGGAAAACCTAAACTACAAGCACTATATGGCAATGTATTACTACTTGTCACATATGGATAATTGCCGTGATCAATGTCTAACCAAAAACCTTGGGCTCCTTCACATAATATTTTTCCCTCTAAAACTTCGTCCCATATATATTCTTTGAGTTCGTCTTTGAAATCATTAACAGTTTTTCCTTTTCTAGCATATTTATCAGTATAACAAGGCCCAATTCCCCGTGCTGTTGTACCAATCTTATTTTTGTATTTTTCTTTATCTTCATAAATATGTTCATCGCTTACAATATGTGCTTTTGAAGATATTTTTATTAAATTAGTATTAAATCCGTTATCTTTTAAATAGTTAATTTCATTCAAAAAAGATTTTATATTTACAACACAACCTGGACCAATTATAGATTTTATTCCATGAAATACACCAGATGGTACTAAGTGTGTTGAATATTTTTTATTATCTACGTATATAGTGTGACCCGCATTATCACCTCCATTCCATCTACATACATAATCATAATTTTTTGTTAAATGTGAAACTATCTTTCCCTTACCTTCGTCACCCCATGCTAATCCAACACATATATCCACATACTCTACCATAATAATGAATATAAGTATATATTCATTATACTATTTTCATTTAAATATCTAAACTTATTGTATTTTTTGCTGAATTATTTTTTTTACGATTTGATTTCTGCGGAATGCTTGTATTTTGAAGGTCTTTTAAAGAAGCTACTGAGATTACAGATTCATTACCATTTGTGTTTGTTGCTTCTTCTGCCTCTTTACGTATATCAACAGTTCTAGTTTTAAGACCAGCAAGTATATCATCTACATCACTTGTTTGTGGTCCTCTCATTTCTGGACGTTTTTTTACTTGTGGTACTTCATTTGCATCTGCCATACCTTTATTTATTTCTATTCCTTGTTCTTGAAACATTGTTCCTCTACTTGCAGCAATATCAGGTCTATTTCCAGGTGCTTCAGTATATGTCATACCAGGCCTTGTTGGAGGAGGTTGTTCTTTTGTTCTAATTGGTGCAGGAGGTGGAGGCCCTCGTGGTCTATTTTCTTGCTCTTTCATCATATTATTTGCAAATTCAAAACCTGGTGATTGTTGACTCATATTATTTACTGTGGCTTCAGTAAACGCTTTCATTAATTCAGGATTCTGACGAATAACATCATTAAATGCAGGGGTTGCACTTGAAAGAGCCTTATTTGAAAAATTCAATACTGCTGCACTAAAACCTAAACGAAGCAATAGAGATAATTCTGGTGCCATTTTTCCGCCCTTGTATTTTTCATGTAATTCAGCAAAGATCTCATCATAACTATCAATATCTTCACTTATTTGTTCACCCCATCCATCTAAATTAAGATCAAATGGATTAAACGCAGCATTTGCATATTCAATTGAATTAACAAACGTCATGAACCACCAACCCTGTAACTTAATTGAATCTTTTTTTCTTTTCTCATCCATAATTGTTTCATATTCATCTTCTATTTCTTCAAAAGAACTATCCATATTTAATGTATTACCTTGTTTGACTTGTCCTTTTTCGTACCACTCATCCATTTTCTTAAGCATCATTCTTTTTTTTCTTCTTTTTTCTCGGTCGCTCATATTGGATGTATAATTTACAGAGGGTACTTCATTCATTTTTGAAAATCCGTCCCATGTTTTAGTACTACCTATACTATCTCTAGTAGCATTTCCCAAATTTGAGTCTGATTCTTCAATTTGTATATTAATTGTTTCTGGTTCAGTATTATTATCAACCTTAGTAAAGCCGCCTAATCCAAATAAATCAGAAGCCATTCCACTTATACTTTTAGTTCCGTCTTCACCTGTTCTAGAAGTTTTTTGTGATAAATTATTCAACTCACTTTCTAGATCGTCTAAATCTCCTAAATCAACGTTAGCTGAATCTGATGATTTTTTTTTATCATTCATAAGTAGTTCAATACCATTCCCAAAATTTACACTTGGCGTTTTATCATTTTCACCAATTTTTATAGAAACAGGTTCTATATCATTGTCACCAATGTCAATAATATCCATTATTATTATGTTATTTATACAATTTTTATTTTTAAATCATCCGCATAGAATATTATATTTCTTTGTTTAAAAAACCAAAGTCCTTGTAAAAAACAATCTGCTAAGTCATCTTTTTTTTTTGTATTCATTTTTTCTTTCCAACTTTGAAAATAATTATTTTTTTCTATAATTTCATTAGTAAAAAATATACCATCTTTTTTATGTTCTTTGTAATTTGGATTAGTAGCGTTCTTATTTTTCATTTCTACATCTTTTTTATTTTTATTTTTATCTTCAAATTGTTTTAATTTATTAGCAGAGGACACAAAATGTATCTCTTTACCTTCGTATTTCATAATAAAATATTGCGCTAACATACCTTGAATTGTTTTCATTCTACTCGCTAATGGAGATAATTGATTCTCAATAATAATATGTTCTATTTCATTAAAATTAAATTTATCCAACTCTATTTTCATATTTTTGCCTATATCAATTAAATCTATTTCACTTGCTTTTTTTTTAACATTAACGATTGGTTCCAAACATTTACTTTCATAATAATTATTTATTTTTTCAATATAATCATCTTTTTTCCATTTTTCTTGATTGTTCTCAAATAGAAATAAACTATGAGCAATTGTAATAATTTTTTCCAATTTTTGTTTCTTCAAATATGATAGTTTAGTTTCTTTTGTCGGAATTAAAAACGGAGAACTTTTTGCATGTTTTTCACAAAAGTAGTTATTATTTTTCATAAATTTTGCTTTTCTGTTACAACAAGTAGGTGATGATTTTTTTGTTTTTGGATTATTTAATTGATTACATGTATATGTTTTTTCATTGTTTAGTTCAATAAGATTTAATACATCCCAATGAATTATATTTATTTTAGTATCCTCTTTGTTTAATTCTAAACAACACATTGCCATATTTCGTATTCCAATATCAAAACTTAATAATTTCATATGTAAATTAAAGTATTATTTATATTTATGTTCTCTAACTACAAAAATATAATTATATTTTATTATATCAAAATGTTATACATTTTTATATTTCTATTTTGTTTCTTACAAAAAACTGATTCTTTCTTTAGGAATACTAGAATTATTAAAAATAAGTCATTATTTATGTTAAATAATGATAAACAATATACTTATGCAAAAGAATATTATGATTTTTACAAAAAATATAAGGTTAAATCAAATGCTCTTCAATCTTCTTTTTTGGTGAATTATGAAGAATTCGCAGAAAAACATAAAAACAATTATATTATCTTTGAAAATAATTATAAATTAATAAAAAATACAAAAAATGATTTAACTGGTGGAAATAGTTCTTTTACAATTGAATTAAATAAATATGCAGATATAATTAATTTTAATGATAATGATTCTCAAGATTTAAATTATAAACTCTCTAGTACAGATAATATTGTAAAAACATTCGATTTTCATTTATTATTTAAGAATTTATTACGTCCTTTAAATATTTTGAAAAAAAAAAACGAGAATATCCGGGTAAACTGGAATAATACTGAATATTTAAGTGAAGTAAAAGATCAAGGACAATGTGGCTCTTGTTATGCGTTTTCAACAACTAATGTATTAGAAACTTTTATGAGAATAAATAATTATACTGTTGATAGATTATCTGAGCAACAGATAGTTGATTGTTCACCAAATGATTATGGCTGCGAAGGAGGATTTATGCATAATTCCTTAGATTTTATTATTGATAATAAAGGTTTGTTATCAAATGATGATTATAAATATATGGGAATAACACAAAATTGTACAACTACTAAAACGGAACAAAATGTAGTTGGTTCTAATATTACAGAATATCAATTTGTAACTCCATCTTCAGTAGAAGATTTAAAAGATTGTGTAATGAAAACACCTATTGCAATTGCAGTAGATGCGAACAATGTATATTTTCGGTTCTACAAAAAAGGAGTTATTGATGTACCTTTACAAAAGACTAATGTATTAAACCATGCAGTGGTCTTGGTTGGTTTTGATTACGATGAAGAAGGTATGTATTGGATCATTCAGAATTCTTGGGGAAAAGACTGGGGAGATAATGGGTTTTGTAAAATTAGAGTAAAAGAAGGAAATGGTGTATTATTATGTCAAAAATATGGTGTATATCCAATAAAATAAATATTTCATTCATTTTTATAAAATATTTATTCAAAACGTACTTTTTTTTCATTCTTAGGTTTAGGTTTAAATCTATCTTGTAATAATTGATCTTGAGTAATTACTGGAGAAATATGTCTTGCTTGTAATTCTTCGCGAGACAAATAATTTGCTTTCAAGTCACTTAAACTATGTCCTAATGGTTTACTACCATCTAAAGTGGAAGAATATAAATGAGGTCCATTAACTTTGTATGTAATTTTATTGGATTGAATACTAACTAAATCTGTAGGTTTAAAGTTATATCCAGTATCATTGCTAGAAGCCAACATATTACTATGCATAATTGTTTCTGCATTTTTAGTTAAATATTCGCGATATTCCCAGTTGGAACGAATATTATTGTCTTCTAATATTTTTTTATTCTCAGTAGAATGTGGTTGCCAAGATGCGGTGATTGCACGTCCATCGTGCATTAATGGAGGAGCGGAAGGATATTTATTATTTGTTTGATATCCTCTTTGAGAAGGATCTAGACCTTCAACTATATTTTTTTCAAAAGTAGAAGCAAATTTTTGTAAACTAGATGGTAACATTATAATATATAATTTATATTATAATCTGAGAATAGTTTTTCAAAAAATTATGCATTTGATTCTAATAAATCAATTAGATCATTTTTTTTTAATTTATTTGTTTCAGTTGTTAAACCTTTTTCTATAACTAGAGCTTTTAAAGCGGGTACAGTCATTTTTTTATAAACATCTTTATTAGTTGAATCAGAGTCATTTGAACTATTTTCTTCTAAATTATTTATTTCATCTAACTTACTTACTTTTAAACTGTCGACTTCTTCTGTATTTAAGTTTACTTCTTCTAGATTATCATTGTCATATTCTTCTTGTACTTCATGAGAAGTTTCTTTATCTTCATTAATTTCATCTAAAGAATTATCTATATCAACTGATACAGTTTTCACTTGTTCAAATACTTCATTTTCAGATGTAGTCGTTTCATCATCACTTTCATTTGCACTTTCGTGATCACTTTCATCTTCACTTTCGTAATCACTTTCATCCACCATTTCGTCATCACTTTCATCTTCACTTTCATCTTCTGAGTCATTTTTTTCTAAAGGAATTTCGTCATTGTATAATTTGTCATTTATAACTTCACTAATATCTTCATCATTAATAGTATTTAATTCTGGAATATCCTCATCGTCATCTAAACTTACATTAATTTTTTGTTGATTATATTGGTTTTGCATTGTAGAACTATTAATCACGGAATATTTTTTCATCTCTGTGAGTTCTTGAACAATATTATTTAAAATTTCAAACATAGTTTCATTGTTTTGTTCCAATTTACTTAATCTTTGTTTAAAATGATAGATTAACATTAGAAGTAGTATACAACTTATTCCAAGAGTAATAAAAAAGACAGATTCTAGCATTAGAAATTTCATTATTGTATAATCTCAAATTATAATCTATAACTAAACGAATGTCTAAATGATTTTAAAATTTAATTAATTAATCATTTCATACGAAAAAATAAACATAAAGTATATATAACATGAATCAATCATTTGAAAAATCAAGTACTCCTATATCAAAAGAAGAATCTAATAACAAATTTATGAATGATTTTAATGCATTTAGTGGAAAAAATTTATTAATTGTTATATTAACTATATTGTTAATATTTTCATTTTTAGGAATAAACTTACTAGTAGATTTAGGAAATTTTTTGCAATCTATTATTGTTATATTAACTCCTTTAATAACACAGATATTATCTGTTTTTGGTTATACAGCAGGAACTATTTTAGATAAAACTGAAGACGTAGCAACATCAGTTGCTAAAACGGGCATTGATATTGCAGGTGGCACTGTACAAAGCGTTGCTGATTTACTTAAAAAAGGAAGTATTGATAATGTTAATACTACTGCAGTGCAGGAACTTGATAGATCTTTAAATACTGGCTTTGATAGATCTTTAAATGAGAATAAAGCAAAACAACCTGAATTTAAATATAATGAACCCAAACCCGACAGCAGTTCACAGCCAATTCAAAAACCTATTACATCAGATAAAAGTGTCTGGTGTCTTGTTGGAGAGTACCAAGGTAAAAGAGGGTGTGTAGAAGTTGATGATGCAAATAAATGTTTATCAGGACAAGTATTCCCCAATAAGCAAATGTGTTTGCATCCTACCAAGACAGTTTATATGCATAGCCATGCTGCATAAAAAAATAATATAATTTATTTGATATATTATTTTTTAATTAATCTTTATTCGTTCCTTTTTATTATCATAATCTTTTTTAAGACTGGCAATAGCAGAAACATAAGGATCATTAAGTTCAAAACGAACGCCGATTATTGATGCTAAAAACTTATTTCCTTCTTTAATGCTTCCAAAGTAATTGTCAGAAATATTATGATCTCTCGCGATAAATACATTAATTGGAACATTTCCATTCTCATCTTTTACTTCAGCATGAATTCCTGCCTTGGTAATTGTCTTAGTAATACATTCTATTATACTCCCTTCAACCGGATAACAAGTATTACATTCATATGTAACATAAAAATCAATCATTTCATTATTTACATTACCGGAAGAATATGTTAATATCTTTACTGATCCAGGTTTAATATATCCCTCTGGAATGCATTTCCCTTCAATGGTATTTTGTATTTTTCTTTCTAAATTTTGTTTTACGCTTTTACCAACTTCTAATATTGATAAAGATATCTTATTATTTAATACAGATGTTCCATATGGGCCATAAATTGTTTTCTCATTTGTTTCCATCTTACTATATTATTATAAAAAAAATCATTTATTTACATCAATTTTTAGTTAATATATTTATTTTATTATATTTTTGCAATATTATTTGCTAATGCTTGTATGGAATCTAAAAACCAATATTTTTCATTATCTGATTCATTATAAAATCTCATAATACATTCTAAAAATATACATAAACCGGGTTTCAACATATTATCAAACTCTTCTGCGTCGTATTCTGGCCAATTTTCTATATTATGAGGATTTTGTTTTAGAATTGGTTCAATTCTATGAAAAATATCAACTTTTCCCAAAGAACTGCATGATACACCTGTATTATTTTTGGCTTCTTTTAAATTTTTAATTTTAAAAACTCTTTCTCTTTTTGATTGATAAATAAATCCAACAATATTATTTATATTCTCTTTCTTAATAGGATATTTTTTTATTATTTCATTTGAAAATGAATTTAATTCGGTAGGTTTTGCTAACCTCCATGTTTCTTTACTTTCATCAAATATATGCATAACACTTTCATTTGTAGGTAATATTATTCCTTTTTTCTGACCATTTAAAACATGACTATTGTAATAATTATTGATGTGTTCAAAATAAGGTATATTATCTTTATTAACGTCTTTCTTAAAAATTTCATTTATAATTAATAATTGATCTTCTAAATTAAGACAATCCAAAAAGTGATAAACAAAATATTTTTCTAATTGTGCTTTGGAAATAAAATATTTCTCGTTAAGTATTTCGTATATTAAACCTGCATGTTTATACCAAACAAGATTAGAATCTAATTCAGTACTTTCATTAACATGTTTTTTACGAATGATTGCTAATTTTCTTTTATTTATCTTATCTAAATCTCCCATTTCCTTTTCCATCTTATCTTTTGCCTCTTTTTCTAGAAATACTTGATTCATACTTATTGTTAATTTTTCAAATATTATTACTGCTTCATTTTTTATCTCTTTTTCATCATTTTTTATCTGTTTATCTACTTTTTGATTATCTTTCTTTAGTGGTAATTCCATGTCTAAAGAATAATACTTTTTATCAATCGGTAAATCTCTTTCATATAAAGATATTTTTTCATCGGTAATTTCAATTGGTTGAAATAAATAATATTTATCTTTATTAATTAATTTTCCTGTTGCGCCATATTTATTTGTTAAAAAATCATTTTTTCCATTTACTAACTTTGATAAAGTAAAATCTATATGTTCAATAGGATATTCTTTATGTTGTAGTATAGATTGCATTAATTCATCTCTTTCATAAAAATTCTTTTCTTTAAATAATTCTCTAATTCTTTTAACAATTATAGGATAATTAATTTTTGCAAACTCCTCGTTATAATTATTTTTAATAATTTTTTCTTTATTAATTGTTTCATTTGGATTACAAACAAAGTTGCAATTATCCATATAATCGCATAATGCAGTAAATGGCCTATCTCCAATTTCATATGATACTAATTCGCTTGGTTTACTTGACAACTTTAATTCCACAGTTTGTCCTTGTGAAGATTCATTTAATTTTTCCAATGATAAATTGGTTTGTCCAATATTTAATAAACAATCAACAGCGGTTTCTTTCATTAGACGAGTAACATTTCCTATTAGTTTGGCTTTGTTTTCTGCATATCTATACGTGTATAAATCAACGGCTTCTTTATCTTCCTTTAATTTTGTGCTATGTAAGTATATTTCCACATTTCTTTCTTCAAATGGAACTGCACAATGACTTAAATTACGAACAGTTCTTCCAATAATTTGTTCTATTCTACTTAAATTATACCAGGGTTCCATAACATGTATTTGACGAATATTTTTAAAATCTAATCCTTCTGCTGCAGCCTTTGTTATTAATACTACTTTAACTTTTTCTCCATTCATATTGGAAGATGCATTAATTTCTTTTAGATCTAAATTATTATTAGGTGAAAAATATTTATCTCCAGTAATCATTACATACTTTGCTGTTTTAAAAGAATTACCCTTATATTCTGATTTTTTTTGCATAGTGATTGAATCTATTGGCTCTGATGGGGGATTATTAAATAATGACTTAGTATGACTAGCAGTTCCAAACCTGTTAAAACCCATTTCTTCTAATGCCAATGCCAATGGTACTACGCCACTATCAATATATTGTGAATATATCATAACAATTCCCTTTGAATTTTTAATTAAATTACAAATATTATATATTTTTTGACTATAAGTTTTTATTTTATCCAATGAGAATACAGCACCATATTTTTCTAATATTTCAGACTTATATTCAAAATCGTAACGAAGTAAATAAGGTGAATTTTTAATTTTTTGATTCATAATATTCTTTAAACCAGAAGAGCCAATTAAATTATCTATATTCATATTATCACTTGGATATGTCATATTTAAGCTTTGTATAGGTGCTGACAACAAATTATATCCAAAAGAATCTAAATCTTCAAAATTTTGTTTGTTAACATCTAATTTATCTTGGGCATCTATCATTATTTTATTATATACCTTGTTTTGATAGTCACCAATATCATTTATGTATATAGGAACAATTTCTATAGGTTTATCAATTTCTTTGTTATTCATTTGATATTTTGGGTATTGAAATGTTTCTAATGATTTACTTTTATCAAATATTGTTGGATAGATGCGAAAAGGAAAAGTATATGGGTTTTCTCCACGAATATAAGAAATATATCCTGTTAGTTTTCGTTGTAATAATTCTTTACCGCTTTCACTAGTGGTACCATCTTTATTTTGCTTTGAATCAATAAATTCACCATTTTTATCAAACACTTCTTCTTCTTTTATTAATGCTTTTTTATCAACACTATTTAATAAATTAGTTAACCATATAATTTCTTTATGGCTATTATACATAGGTGTTGCAGACAATAATAATAATCTCAAATTATCTGCATATTTACATAATTTAATTAGAGCAGAAGATGTTTTCTTATTTTTTTTATTACTTTGAACCGCTGATATATTGTGAACCTCATCTACTATAATTAGACGATTATTAAAATATTTTTTAACATTCATAATTTCTAATTCTTTCTTTTCATTTTCATTTAATCCTAATGATTCGTCCACCATAGTTTTTCTTTGAATATAACTTGCAAATTCAACATAGCCTACAAATAAGTAATGTTTTTGAATCAATGTATTAATTTGCGATATAATTTTCGCTTTTGGTGAGTCTTTCATTTGACTTGCATTAATTTCTTCCAAAAAGTTATTTCCAACGCATGTATTTGCTATCCAATTAGAACCTTCTTTTTTTAATTTTCTTTCATCAAATAGTTGATTTTTAAAATTCGCTTGCACATTTGGCGAAGCAACAATAATAATTTTTTCAGAAGAACCAATATTTTTATAATATTGACGCATTTCTTCAGCAATACCAATAGCAGAGCATGTTTTTCCAGTTCCTAAACCATGATATAATAGTAAACTATTATAAGGAGTTTGCATTGATAAAAAGTTTTTAACAAATAATTGATGAGGCATTAATTCAAATTCAGCATTGCACATTTTTTCAGATTGTGTTTTAACATCGTATATTTTACCATCATATTGTGTATCAGAAAATTCTTTTCTTTTTGCTATTTTAACATTAAAGTTTGGATCATCCAATTCTGGGTAAAGAAATTCATCGTAAATATTATTATTCTTTAAAAAATCATGATGCTCTTTTTCTGCTTTTTTAATAAATTTATTTTTTTGTACATCATCATTGTCACCTGGATATATACCTAATTTTTCTTGAAGTTTATCAATTTCTTCAATATCTTGCTCGGTTAAGTTATTGATATCATTTACTTTGGTTTTACTTTCTCCTATGTTTAATAAAGAAGACAAATTAAATTCTGATAAATTTT
>CEQD01122388.1_pt1 | contig 18708 bp, 22 predicted proteins | sample 530511 | NCBI WGS metagenome assembly CEQD01 (sample SAMEA2620230, study PRJEB7988) | marine metagenome | biome: marine biome (ENVO:00000447); feature: surface water layer (ENVO:00002042); material: "saline water (ENVO:00002010), including plankton (ENVO:xxxxxxxx)" | depth 5 m | reverse complement strand
AGTATCAAGAATATGAAAATGTTTATCATCACCATAGTCTGACCATGTAAACTCCATTTGAGAACCTAGATATCTTATATTATCTAGATTTGATTTATGATGAAAATGGCCTGAATATACTTGTTCGAATCTTTTAAACCAAGAAGCTGGTGTTCCACCACCATGAAAATGACCTGGATACATTTCAGCACCATTTACTTCTAAATGACTCATAACAATATCAGCTTCTGCTATACCTAGATATTCTTCAACATCTTCTATGTTTTCTGAATTAATCCATGGTAATAAAAGTATATCTAAACCATCATAATTTTTAATCGTTGGGTCTTTGTATACATTTATAAAATCAAAGTTTAGTAGATAGTCTGGACTATTTAAATCATTTGTTGATTTAAAATATATATCATGATTACCAACAATTAAATCCATTGTAATACCTTCTCTTTCTAGAACACTTACAAAATGTTCATAGTTCTTATGTAAAGAAAAGAAATTAACATCACGCCTTCTATCAAAGTAATCACCTAAATGAATGATATGTTTTATATCGTGTTTCTTTAGATACGGAAAAAATATTTCAGTATAGAATCTTCCTTGATACTCGGCGAATATTTGGTTATTATTACGAACACCTGCGTGGGTGTCGTTTAAAAGTGCTATTTTCATGAATCTTTCTTTTTCGAACCGCGTGGTTTATAGTTAACAGGTACCATATTTTGTTGTAAGAATTCTATATAGGTATTTTTACCATCACTTGGTGAACCATCTATAGAATCGGCCATATCAGTTAGTATACCTGACTCCATTATAGCCTTTTGTTTTATAGCTTGTTGTTTCTTTTCTTTTTGAATTCTTCTTAGAAACGCAAAATATATAATTTGTGTTATATAAGCAAATGCGTTATTTGATTTTTCTTCGTTAAAATTTTCTATGTATTGTAAACAGTTTTCAATACCATCACATATCATTTCATCTCTATAAGAATAATTAATAAAGTTTGGTTTAGTTGATAGTCTAGTTGCTATCTTATAGATACACTCACCGATATATTCTGATATTTTAGGTTTCTCCAGACCTTTTTTATCTGCCAATCTACATGCTGAATTATGTTCTATTATAGCTGCAGTAAACTCTTTATTGTTTACATAATGCTCAGAACCTTTTTTTTGTCTTGCCATATTATTATGATCTCACTTTTTCACGGATAGTCAACCCTAAAAAGACGCTTGACACATACTAATCTCATGATACCATGGAACTTGTCCCAAAGGAGAGATCAAGCTAGCGGCTCTTCTTGAGTTCTTCTATCTCTTTTTCTAATTGTTCTATCCTTTTTGAAACTAAAGGATATACTTCATGAAATTTTTTATCTTGTTTTATAATATCAATACCTAATTTATCTTCACACCATTTATCTAGTTTAAGTAATGTTGGCATCATAAAATTAAATACACCTGTTGTGGCTAATTTAAGGATGATAGCCCTTATTATGGCCAATAAAAAAGAAAACATTAGTGAATAATATCGTCTTCATTAGGGCCCTCACTACTACTATTAAAGTATTCATCTTCAATCATATCTTCTAATAGTCTTTCATCTTCAAAATCTCTAAATTCTTTTGAGAATCTTTTCTTCAACATTTTTTCTAACATTTCTCTTTCTTCTTTGTAGACTTGTTGAGCTCCCTTTATTTCAACTTTTTCATCATCTTTTATTGACAACCAACTAGTACAAGCTTCGTCATATAAATTAACGAACTTATCATCTAATTCATTCATAAACAAGATACTATCTTTATCAATAGTTATGTGGTCTTCTTTTGAGAATGGATTTGTTGGACCTAAATTTACTAACACACCACCTGTCGCTGCGGCCGTTAGTGAAACATTCATAGGAAAATGTAATTCGAATTGATTATGTAATGGCATCTCTTTGACCATTGCAAACATTTCTTTACCGTTTACTAATTTTAAAAATTTATATTTTGTATTTTCGTCTATTATTGGCATTTTGGTATCCTAACCGAATGTATTTCGTAAGTAAAATTTTCTTTACTATAGATATTTATCCTTTCCGAAAAGTGCCTTAAAGTATAGTTTGTATTTTTATTATGACTTAGGTCATCAGCTATATCGTATAAAACTACATCATCTTTATCATTACCCTTTCTTAGGCCTCTTCCGATTGATTGTAAGTTTCTTATTTTAGACTTACTTGGTGAAGAGAATACTATATTATGTAGTCTCTTTATATTTACACCTGTTGAAAATGTACCAAAAGAAGCTACTATAATCGCATCTTTTTCTCTCTCAACTATCTCTCTTACTTTTTCTCTATCAACCGCGTCTGTTCCACCGAAAACGAAAAAAACTTTTCTGTCTAATTTATCTAACATATCATATAAAGGCTTTCCATGTTTCTCTACAAACTGAAAAAGAACTAAAGTATTTCCTTTTAAATCTGATACTAGATTTTTTATGAAGTTGTTTCTCTTTTCATTTCTTACAATCCAATCTATCTCTTCTTGATAAGACATCTTAGATACCATCTGTCTTTCTTGTTTATCATAATCTAATACTAAACACTTAATACTAAGATTAGCTAATGTTCCTGACTCCATCAGTTCTTTTGATGTTGTTACATAATATGCTGGCCCAAATAGACCTTCTAGTTGTAGTTTATGAGTAACAGTATCTTGAAGTGTTCCTGTAGTTCCTATTTTATATTTCACTTCTGTTAAAGATTCCATTATCTTTGTTAATGATTTAGCTTGAAATAAATGTGCCTCGTCTCCTATAACCATACCAAACTGATTACCGAAATCTTTACCCATGCGTGTCATTGTCTGCCATGTTGTAACTACTACATGACTATCTGAGATATCTTTATTACCACCATACAACTTGGCGACATTCCCTTTGAATCCATAGTCAGCAAAGTCTTTGGTCATTTGTTCTACTAATGATGTTGTTGGTACTATCACTAGAACTCTTCCATTCTTCTTGAGAAAGTTATATCTAAGTAATGAGTAAATTATAAGTGATTTACCTGAAGCTGTCGGAGATACTAGAATACATTTTTGTTTCTGAGCTGCGAATGCTACTGCCTTCTTTTGATAGTCTCTAAGTTCAAGAGGTATATCTTTTACTATCTCTTGAAATCTTTCAAAGGTAAATATATCTTCTTCTGGTTCATATCCTTCAATAGTATATTCCCTATCTTCGCAGAACTGCACAAGATACGGATATAGTCCTAGATATATTTGATTTGTTTGTAGATTAAATAATCTGAGATATCCATCCCAAAATCTTTTTCTTACTGCTGGTATAAACTCGGCACCAGGAACTTTGAATTTAAAAAATTCAGATAGTTCTTTTCGTATTGAGTCTTCTGTGGATAGTTGTAGATAAACTTGGTTAAGTTTACTTATTACGACCCTGCCATGAACTTCCGCCATTCTATAATATTCTTAATTGTTTGATGTTTCCATGTTAACTGAGAAACAATATCACTTAAATACTCTATTGTTACTTTCAAGTATTCTATCTTGTCATTTATAATCCTAATATCTTTATCTGAATCAAAGAACTTATCATAGTCTGTTTTCAATACAGTAAGTCCATCAAAAGGGTCAAACTCCCAACCCTTGTCTTCTATTTCTTCTTTTGAGAGTTTACCTGTATACCATAACCATTTATCTTTTATGATATCTTTTAGTTCATTCTCGTATTTAATTAGGGCTAGTTTTTTGTTTGATAAGAGTCCAGAGTATTTTGCGTGTAACTTAGGTATATGTAAACTAGACTTATCTAGTTCAATATCATCTATCTCGCAGTCTTTTTCCCACTCTTTTTGTATAGCTGTCAATGTTAAATTATCCATCATATAAAGATCATAACATAAGATTTGTATTTGTCTATCCTATTTCACTTATCTTAAAAAATGTGTATCTTAAAGTTAGCTCACATACTGCATATTCTACTTCACTTGCGTCTGTAACAAAGTCTATAGAACCTAGACTTGTAGGAAATGCATCTACAAATTGAATCTCAAGATTTGCATTGTTTGATGATGTATTGACTATCAATATACAGTCTGAATACATCTGAGAAAAGTCAGCATTACTAAATTTACCTGTTGATGTTTTTGTAGAGTTTACTAGTGATTGATAATCATCTGTATCAATACCTGGTCCTAGTTTCATAATCCAGTTGTATATCTCTTGATAATTTTTCATATCTTCATCAACTATAAATCTTACAGTCAATGGGTCAAAAGTTATTTTATCACCTGGAACTAGTGACTCTACAGCTAGAGGTGTATTGAATGTAGCCTCACTAAAGTTAATAGAAGGTAAAGTCGCACCTACACAATTATACCTAGTCTTGGGTATCTTCTCTATCAAGAGTTCAAAGTTAACTGGTGATAGATAGTTTAAATTTGTAGGTTGATTTGCTTGCCAATTTGCTGTTGCCATACTGCTATTTATAACAAAAAAAAGGGGAGATGTTGAGTCTCCCCTTATTTAGATATTCAAGTTATGCAACCCACTTTACACCACGGTATATACCGTTTTTTGGTGCTTTGTGCTTAGATACTTGAGCATCGTGTTGAACTCCTCTGTAAATACCAGCTTGAGGTTTACTTTTCTCTTGAACTGTATTTTGTGGAGTTTGTTTGATACCTCTGTAGTAAGACATTGTATCCTCCAGTTTTCGTTTCGATTTCGTACATACGGAACTAAGCCGTACACCCTTCTCAACGCGTTCCTTCGGAAACTTTCGGTCTCGTTCCCCTTGCGGGTACTTGCTTGCCTATCCAGACAGGATAGAGGTTTTCAGGTTTCTTACTTCCGACTCCTTTCGGAGTTGAACGAATGAATACTAAGTATTCATAATATATTTATATAAAAAAAAGGCCTCATTTCTGAGGCCTTTTAAAAAGTCAAAAACTTTTATTTTACAGTAAGTTAAGAACTTCGAAACTTCTGTAGTATTGGTTAGTGTTGGAAGTTGCCAATCCACTAGCTGGTGCTGAACCAACGAAAGGATTAGATACCATTCCATATCTAGTTTTGAAACCAATTTTTGGTTGGAAAGTATTCTCTCCAACTGCTCTGACCATTTGTAATGGAACATATGGACAATAGAAAAGACCAGCGTCAAACGGATTTGAACCTCTGTATCCTACTGTTACATATCCTTCACCACCTGTTACACCTGTTGGTCTCTGTGAGGCCTTGGTGTAGTATGGGTCAATGTATACTTTCAATGAGCCGTTTAGAACTCCAGCGAAAGTATTACCAGTGTCATCAACACTTAAATTAGTGCTTAATGCTGGTGCGTAATCTAATACTCCTGCCATTGCAAGTGCTGATGCAACATCACTTGAACAAAGGATAAAGTTACCTTTACCTCTTCTTGTTTGTCTTGCGATGATGTTCGCGTTTCTTTCAATGTGGAACATTAAACCTTTGAATTTCTCAACTGACCATCTACCAGATGAATCAACATCTAAGTTGAATTGTCCGTTAACACTTGAACCTGAAAGGTTAGCTTCTGATTGAAGTCCTTCAATCTTAGCTTGTGAGTTAACAGTTCTAACAACTTCTCTGTTTATTTCTGCTAGAATTTCAGAAGAAAGAATGTTTGCTAATTCTGATTCTGCGTCAAGACCATGAATAGCTTTAAGGTCTTGTGCAAGCTCTATTGTATACTCGGCTTTTAGCGCTCTGCTTTTAGCTGTAACTGTGGCTTTCTCGATAGAGAATGACATTTCAGCGATTGATGAATCTACCTCAGCGACTGCTGTAGTATCTCCAGCACCTGTAGTATAAGCCGACTGTATAGCCGTATTAGCTGAACCTGACTCGAATGGGTCTGTACCTGCGTGTGTACCTGAACCTGAGAAGTCTGAATCTGCTTCGTTATACAAAGCTTCTGTTCTAGCTAGAACAGATGAATCATCAACATATCTTGCTTTCATTGCGAAAATAAGACCTGTTGGACCACTCATAGGTTGAACACCACAAATATCATACGCCACTAAGTTTGGCATAGCTCTTCTTACTAGAGATATAAGGATTGGGTCCCAATTTGCTGCTGTTGCAGAAAATCCGCCTGGTGCACCAGCAACAGTACCTTGACCGTCACCAAATGCTTCGTTAAGGGCTCCTCTTTCTTCCTTGATTGCTCTCTCTTGGTTTTCAAGAATAACAGAAGTTACTGCTCTCTTGTAAGAGTCTTCAATCTTAGGAAGGTCCTTATGCTCTAATACAGGTTGCCATTTCTCTTGTAATGATTCTGACATAAACATTTTTGTTTATCTCCCCCTATTATACAAACTATTTAATATCAACAGTTTGTGATTTACTTATTGCGGCAGAGTATCTTCCCATGTCACCTTCTAAAATAGTTTCAGTAGGTTCTTCGAAAGATGCTTCGTTGTTTGCCACACTCTCTGCGTCTGAGACCGCTTCAGCCTTATCAGATTTGAAGTAAGACTCTTTGATTGTAGAAACCTTTTCAACAAAGTTTTCTTCATCTTCGTAGTCTACATCTTCTGCTAAAGTTTTTAGCTTCTCGACTTCACTATCAGCTAGACCTTCAGAGGCCTCTCTAATAATCTTCTCACGCTTCAGTTCTTCGATTTCTTGAGAAAGTGTAATGTTATTAGCAACTTCTTCTGATAAATCGGAATCCAACTTATCATTTCTAGAAGCTAACTCTTCGATTACATCAAATTTCTCTTCTGGAACTTCCACATAATGTTCTTCAAATAGATTTTTCAATCCATTAATGAATCCTTCGGTGAGTTCGGATTTTAATCCTCTCTCGATTGCTAATTCATTTTCTGATACCCATGATTCAGCAACATATCCAAGGTACTCGTCTACCTTTTTAGTTAAATCTTCTTTGATTTCTTCAATAGCTTCTCTAGTAGATTCCTCGTACTTAGCTTCTATTTCATCAATAGATGATTTTACTTTGCTTGAAACAGCGGCTTCGAAAATTGTTTTAGCCTTGTTCTTAAACTCTTCGGTTAAGTCTTCGTCAGCGACTAAAGCGTCAATATCATCAGACATATCTACAGACTCGTCCATTTCGTCCTCGTCTTCTTCCTCGTCTTCGTCAACATCTTCGTCTTTGTCATCTTCATCATCTTTCATTTTCATTTCAGACTTGGCTTCAGATTTGACTTCTTCGTCCTCTTCATCTTTGTCCATATCTTTCATTTCTTTGAAAGCTTTCATGATTTCTTCTTTGCTTAACTTCGAAAGCGTTTCTACCATGCTTTTAATCATGGCGTTTCGACTTAGTGACTCTGATTTCTCGTCTGCATCATCTTCGTCTTCTGACATTTTATACATGGCCATTAATTTTTCCATATGTTTCATGTCCATTAATTTCATTGCGTTGACGACTTTTTTCATCATCTCTGCTTTGGACATTTCTTTGGACATCATTTCATCCTTTTTCATCATTTCGTCTTTGCTCATCTCGTCTAGAGACTCGTCTTCGTCATGATCTTCGGATTCCATGTTAACGGCTTTTTTGTCATCTTTTTTGGTTGCGCCATCTTTGACCTCGTCGCCTTTATCTTTAGGCCCTTCACCACCTGGTGCTTTGGCCTGTTTTACAGCGTCTCCAGCTTTATCAGCTGCATCTGCTGCTTTCTTTTCGGCGTCAGGGTCTGGCTTTTCAGAACCTTTTGCCTTTGGCTCTTCAGCCTCTGACAAAATACTCTGTATTTCTTTTTCCAAGTTTGACACTTTGCTCTCCAAAATTAATATTATTAATTTAATTTAACCTTATAACTAAGTATTTATAAGATTAAAGTTCTTCAAGGAACGATCTAAATACATTTAGTTTCGTTTCATGAAGCTTTTTAGTCTTCGCTCTCTGTATTTCGTGTTTCCACTCTTCTACTTTACGAGCTTTGAAGACACCGTTATCCCAAATCCATTCAACACCTTCCATGATACCATCTACGAAGGCATCTGGTGCTGATGGGTCTGCGACTATATCAGCTGCTGTCGCTAACTGAAAATCGTTTTGAACTACATTGTTACCTTTCTTATCGGCTTTCAATGAGCCCATTCCTCTACTTGATACACCTAATTTGGCACCATCATCAAGTAGATTTTTGACTATTTCACCCATTGGGGTGCTTAAAATCTTTGCTTTTCCTATGAAGTTATCTCCGTCTTCATATAAATCTGTTATTAAATGTGAGGCTCTCTCTAAGTTAATTGTTGGGCCTTCTGGATGTCCTAATTCACCATAGGCTCTATTTTGTTTGATGTATTGATTAGAGTATCTTCGAACCTCTTTCTTCATCATTTCTTTAGGGTATATTCGACCGTTTTTGTTTTTAACATTCGATTGAAGCATTATACCCTCTATGAAAGCGTGTTTCTTTCCTGTTTTTGGGTCTTCTTCGACTAGATAATTTACATCATCTGCCCATTGTTCTGATATAAGTTTCATTTTATCTCCCTTAAATTTTTACATTTCCTATTATTTTTTGTAATGCTTTAAAATCTTTTGTAGGTACTTCATATGTTCCTGAGTTTTTTCCAATGATGATAACTTTACCACCAAATAATTCAAAGCTCCATCCTGTAGGGCTTTTATATAGAACTTTCTCTTCTATATCTTCTTCTTTTTGTTCATAAACTTCTTTAATAGTTTTGAATAAATCTTTCATTTTTCTCCCCTTTAAAAACTACCGTATATGTCATCATAATTTGAATATTCCCTTTTAGCTATAGATAAAAGGTCATCTAGAATTTCTCTTCTTACGACTATCAAACCAGACATATCATTTCTAATCTTGTGGATTGCAATTATATGATTCATCATTTTTTCGGCTGTTTTGTTTCTCAGTATTCTAGCTAGAAGTAACACACTAGCGTTGTGGTCATTTCTATCAGTAAACTTTTCAATTTTATCAATTACTCTCTGGTCAAGAGCTTTCTTCTCTTGAAGTTGAGTTTCTTTTGATTCTCTTTGTAAGTCTTTGATAAGTTGTAAACCTTCTGAAATATCTTCACCCATTAGTTTGATAAATTGTTTTACACTCTTTTGAGCCTGATTCATGTCTCTGTAAACACCTAACTCGGAGGGTTCTTTTGCATCTTTTTGTTTAACATACACACGAACTTTTTTAGATTTAGGCTTTTCTTCGTAATAGTAAACTTCGATACCTTTCTTTCGGTCAATATCTTTCTTTAGTTCTTTATTTTTTTCACCCTTTGGGGCTGCTTCATCTATCAGTTCTTGTCTAAGTTCAACAAAAGTTTTCATTACTTTTCCTCTGATTTTTCCTCTGGTGAATTACCTGAATTCATCCAATCTAATTGTACTTCAACTCGCTTTAAATCAATAGCGTCAATTTGTTTTTCTTTCATGATATCATTAAAAGCTTCTCCAGCTTCTACATTATCATCACTAACAATTTTGTCTACTAAATCTCTAACTTTTTCTGTAGCCATTATTTACTCCTAAAATTCGTCATCATCTTCTGGACCACCTTCATCTTCTATCTGTTTGTCAATCATATTTATTTCTTCTTCTGATTGTCTTAAAACATTCTTTCTTACCCACCTTTGTGAGTAGTATTTACCGACAAATGCGTCCATATCGTTTAATGTATTTATTCTTTCTCTGAGTAATTCAGAATCTTTTAACTCAACAAAATGACTATCTTTCTGGAAGTCAAATGATGCGTATTCTTTTAATTCATCATACTCATCTTCTGTTACTACATTTTTAAGTAGTAACTGAGTTTTTAGCATATCTATAAACAATAAACTAAATTTAACTCTGAGCCTATCAACAAATCTAGAGAATTTAACTTCATCTCTAGTTATCTCTGAAGCTCTACCTAGTGAGAAACCATTATCAGCTTCCATTCTTGAGACAGGAACATTCAATGCTCGATAGAGTTTCTTTTGAAAATATAGAATATCTTCTATCTCTCCAAGGTTCTGTCCACCTGGTAAAGTAGTAATTTCTGTTCCTCTACCACCCTCTCTTCTAGGTAACCAAAAATCTTCTAACATATTCATATGTTTTCTATCGTCTTTAATCTCACCTGTATCTGCGTTATAGACTAACTTATTTCTATAGTTAGTCTGAACTTCTTTTAGATACTGTTCAGCTCTCGCCTTAGGTAAGTTACCAACATCTATGTAAAAGATTCTTCTTTCAGGTGCTCTTGATATTCTGTAAATAACAAGTGCGTCCTCTAACATTCTTAGTTGATTAGCAGCTTTTAAAGCTTTATGTAAATAACCAACAATGACTGTTCTATTATAGTCTAATAATCCAGATGTTGTATATGATATAGCATCTGGATGGATTCTGATAGTCTGACCTGTATTATTACCAGACCTATCATATCCTTCGTCATTAAATAAGTAATACTCGTTTACTTTCTTAACAACTTCTATGTTCGTTTTAGGGTCTTTCTCTTTATCTATTTCCCTAATTTTTCTTATTTTCTGTGGGTCTATAGGTCTTAACCCAACTAAACCCTTTTGTGGGTTCTTCTTATCTATCATCTTATGATAGTATAATCTACCATCAATATACCATTTTCTAAATATATCATGTGATAGTGTTTTATAACCAAGTAGTTTTAATATTTCATCAAACTCTTGTCTGATTTTTTGCTTGGTTCCGTCACCTATATTTTTTACATTATCTAAGTTAATAGCTATAGGAGCGTCTAAATCATTCGAAGAAATTGATTCATTTACTATATCATCAATAGCTGCATCAACTTCTGGTATGAGAGACATCTCTCTATATCTTTTAACTAAATCTGCCTCACTCTTGATGCCACCTTCCATGTCAACATATTGACCAATGACACCACCTGTCGAAGCAAATCCTCCCATCCCAGCATCTCTCGATACCTCAATGGCTGTTCCATCATTTACAGGTGGAACGAAGGAGGGAGCTTCACCCTCCTTCTTTTTCCTGTTTATTTCAAATCCAAATAATTCCATAATAAGTATTTATACTCCAAAAAAACAACTTATAATGTTCTTTCAAAGTGTGAGTAACAAAACTCTACATCAAAGGTTTCGATTGCGTCTCCACCTTCTGTATCAAGCTCTATTGCACCTAAGTTTGTAGGCCACATATTGAAGAACTCGTATGTTGCGATAACTGAGTCATCTCTACCTAACTGAGATACAGTTGCTCTATCGACCATGTATTCATATCCTACAGGACCAACACTTGAATCTTTAGGTACTATATCTTCCATCCAGGCTTCGATTTCATTTCTTACTGAAAATTCAGTATCGTTGTAGATACCTACAGTCCAGTTTTCGAAAGTTCTATCACCCGCTAACTTAACTGTTAACCCTTTGTATTTGATTTCCATAGGTTCAATAACTTGACCAGGTAAAGCTGCAGTTTTACATAAAAACTGAATCTTTGTTCCTGACCTTGGTATAAAAACCTCGAATCGGTTATTTCTAGGACCAGCCCCGATTAAGTTGGCCTTGAATTGGTTAATTGTTGCCATTCTTCACCCCTTATGTTGCTGATTCAGAAGCCCCACTAGCTCCGCCGTATACTTCTTCGAAGTCTACACCTGTTCTAGAGGCTACAAAAGTTAAAGTTATAAAATTGATACTTCTCGCTGGCTTCACAAATATTGAAGCTACAAACTGATTAGAATCAATCACTGCGCCTGTGTTATTTGTTTCGTCACAAATAACCTTAAAGTCATAGATTCCTCTACGACCTTGAACCTCTCTCAAGAAAGGTTCGATTGTTGCTCTAAAGTTAGCTCGTGTGAATGAATCGTTAAATTCAAACAATGAGAATTTAGCACTAGTGCTAATAGCTTTCTCAAGAACTATAAACAACCTTCTAACATTAATTCTACTGAAAGCAGAACCTGCGTTAGATAGTAATGTTTTGTCACCGAACAATAAAGTTCCTTGACCTGGGAAGGTAACAATAGGATTCACTCTTGCTTTATAGAGTTTATCTCTATCAGCTTGACTTGGGTTAAAAGCGAGCTTTGTAACTCCAAAAATTTGTCCTCTATTGTAACCAGCTGGTGAGTACCATGAGTCTTGAGCTAAATCGGTACCTGCACACAGCCCTGCGACTGCACCATTTCCTGGTACATACGCAAATCTGTCGTTATATCTATCGTAGATATACAACCAACCTGAATCCATAGCTGCATAAGATGTGCTATTGATTGTGTCAGCTGTTGATTTGACATTATCTGCTTCCGAAGAAGCGTTTACTACATCTGTTCTAATCGGTGAAAAGAACACCATGCAGTCTTTTCTTTTAGCTGCGATAGCTAAAAGTTGATTATAATAACTAGTTGCTTCTGCTCTAGTTGCACTAGCTGTTCCAGAGCCGTTGTCGGCCTGGCTTGTTCCTGATATCATTAAAGAAATATCCTGATTGTCAGCACTACCAAAATGTGTATCATAAGCTAATATTTTTTCTCCAGTTGTGGGCTGTCTGCCGTCACTACCGTTACTAAATGAATTGTTCACAGGTAAACTAGCCCCACCAAAAGTCACACCAGCTGCGGCTGAACCAGCCGAACTAGCAGAACCATTGTGGTCTAACCAGTAAACATATTCACTTTCGTTATATAAAACATCAACATAGTAGTTAGTAGCACCGAAATCATCTTTAGCGTCTGACGCTAAAGATACAGCCTCAAATTGTTCCAGAATTGTTCCTGGTATACCTGATATTCCACCGTCTTCATCAAGTACAACAATATGAATTTCATCATTAGAACCTGCACTTGCTCTACTACTTGCGAAAGTAGAAGTACCTGGTGCTTTAGTAAACTGTTTAGCAAATTCCCATTCTCTTGAGATATTTGCACTACTTGATACAGCAGCTGCTAGTCCTTGTGTTGAATCTGATTCTTGTTCAATGGTTAAATCACCAGCTCCAGAAGAACCTGAATCGAAGGATATTGCAGTAACTTTATATCTAACAGTATCACTACCTATAGTGATGATATCACCAACAACAAACACTTGACCAGCTGTAACTGGAACAGAAGTTCCACCTATACTTGCAGTTGCGTTTGCTGTTGTTACATTAGACTGACTGAATGCATTTGCAGATTGACATACAGATATTTTGAGGTTATTACCTCTAGCACCTGCGTGTCTAGCACCGAAGTCACCTACGGCAGCCTGACCTGTTCTGAAATTTTCAGTATAATGTATTGTACTCTTAATCAACAATCCAGATGAACCACCTGTTGTTGCGTTAAGAAGACCATTAGAATTTATTCTAACTACCTTTAAATCTAAACCGTAATCTAAGAAGTGAGCTGCTGGATAAAAATATTCAGCACCTACATCTGTAGCTGCGGGTTCCCCAAAGCGTTGTACTAATTCATTTTGTGATGAAATCGTAACAACTTCATCTACAGGACCATCTGTGAACGAGCCACAATATGCCCCTATTGAACTAGACACCGCAGGAATCACATTAGTAGCATCTATTTCTTGAACCAGAACTCCTGGCGAAACTTGAAATGCCATAATTTTACTCCTTTATTTTTTACAAATAATTTAAAATTAAAGTAAGACAATAAATCTTACCCATATCATGTATTTATAATTTAATAAATCTTAGTATCTCCAACCACAGTCCATACATCTCCACCCTCATGATATTGTTCAGGTTGGTCTTTTGTATCGAATATACCTGCTGGAACTACTTCATCTTCAATCATTTTTTGTTTTTCATCATATAACATCTTTTTCAATTCTTTATTTGTTAGGTTTTCGAACCATGGAGTTGTCACAAACCATGAAAATAATACTAAATTCATGACTAAATCATCATGGTTACCACCATCAGCCTCGTAAGACTGTCCTTTGTTTACAAAAGTCACTAATTCACCGATAGTAAACTTGTCTATGACCTTTAATTTGTTCTCTTCCATCAACTCCTTGAGTGTGGAACACCCTATCCTTTTCGTTTTTCGTGTCATTGTTACACCCACACCAGAAGATTTAACTGTTGATTGTGCGAATGTATTCTCGTATTCTAAGTCATAATATAGTGAGTTTACGACCATTTGACCTTGGTCATTATTCTCAACTATTACTAGGGCATCGTTATACATCTGTGCATATCTTTGTATAACCTCTGGAAATAGAAGTGGAGATATCATATTATCTCTGTAAATACCTACTTGTCTAAAAGTTTTACCTGTTATATCTATAACACTAAATGTTGAATAGTCTTGTCCACGACCTTTTGCGACATCTACACATATGATATAATCATGGTCTTCAATAGGTTCTTCGTATAGATAAGTGTTATTTTTAACATAAACTGGTTCTGCACCCTGTAAACCAAGTAATGTATTAGCATTAATAAGTGTATTACCTGTTCCTAAGAAACTATTACCAAATTCTTGTTCGAACTGTAAAGATGATGTATTAGCTATCGTCATTTTCTTCCAATTTTCGTCACGACCTGGCACATCATGCCAGTCTATTCGATAACTTTTAAATTCATTCTTTTCTCTCTCAGCCCCCTCCCAAAGTTTATGGTACATATTACCGATACCATTAGCTGTTGATGTGATTATTACTTTTGATTTACCACCAGAAGTAATTACAGGATATGTTCCTGTATAGAACTGTTCAGCGTTTTCTACAAATGCAAACTCGTCTAGATATAAAAGATTAACAGACATACCTCTAATTGTGTTAGCCCCTGTGGCTGATGCGATTATTCGTGAATTATTCTCAAACTCAATACTACCTCTATTTAAAACTTTCGTGCCTGGTTGTAGATAAAAAGGTATGTGTTCTAACATAGTTGTTATTCTACTTAACATTTCTCTCGCTGTGGCCCCTTTGTTAGCGAGTATAGCTACTGTTTGTTCTGGTTGAAATAGTAGATACCAAAGTAAATATGCACAAGTTGTGATAGATTTACCTGACTGTCTACAAGCTAATACTATGTTAAATCTATTATCGTGAAAATGATTGATTAGTTTATCTTGATACTCATATAATCTAAAAGGAACTAGACCTTCATCTAGTGATATGATTTTTACATACTTCTGAATAAAATATGCAGGGTCATCCGTGCATTTCTTGTATTCTAGTATTTTTTCTTCGGACCACTCATCTGAAACACCTGCCCTTTTGACATTAATGTTTCCTAAGTAACCTTCATTCTGAGCTTTTGGCATCTTTTAATAATTTTTGTAACTCTGCTGTTGACCCAACAAAAAGATTATTGTTAACTGTTTCAGGTTTTACTTCATCTTTTTCTAAGTCTTTCATTTTTTTCTGTAAGTCTAGAAGTTTTTCTGTAACTTCACCTGTTGTTTTAATTAATTGACCAGCGACTTCATATACTCTAGGGTGTTGTGACTCTCTAGCTATCTCTAATATACCTTCGATAGCATCTTGTCCACGCTCAACTAGATTATATAGATTCTCTCTACTGTATTTGTAATCTGATTCTCGATTTGAATCTCTAGAATGAGTTATAGCTGGTAAAGATTTCTCTGCCTGAACTATCTCACCTTGGATATCTAGGAGTTCACCTAGTTTTTCGTCTACTTTGTCTGTCATAATAATTATTATTTAGGGTCACTTGATTTATCATCTGCGTATGTCACCGTTGGTTGTTCAAAAAAGTTTGTTGTTTCGTTATATGTAAATGTATCGTCTGGGTCAGCATCACTTGGATTTGGCTCTATGACTATATCACTTGTTTTACCAGCTGTATTTGGGTCAGCGACTGGCCCGATACCACCTTCCATGTAAGTTCGAACATTTACTTTTCTTATAATCTCTGATTCTTCTACAGGCCCAAATATATAGTTCTTCATTGTAAAACTTAATGTATATGATAGAACTCTTCTTGTTTCAAAGTCACCTTCGTATTCATCATTCTGAGTCACACCTGTTAATATAATTGGTACATCTCTCTTATCTCCTATTGAAGGAACTGTATGAATCGTTACAGTATAATCTGGTGTAAAGAAAGGCATAATTTGTTCTATAATCTGTAGACCGTCATCTGTATTCTTAACTAAAGCGTGTAATTCAAAACCTAAGTTATATGGTGCTGGTGCGAATTGTTTTCTCATTACTGTTGGGTCATCATCATTGGCTTTCTTGTAATGAAGTTTCTTATTTAATTTTCTTGTTGAATCATACTCTATTGAAGTAAGTTCAAAGGCCATTCTTGGTAAAGATATGGCTGTTCTTGGTTCTCCGTCTAATCCTAAACCAGCTTGTTGTTGTAATCTAGCGATAAATTTTTGTCTTTGACCATAGGCTAAAGGTACTTTAATAAAACTTCCGTCTGCTCTTTGAATACTAATATTATTAAATAGTGTTCCAAAAACTGACACAGCTCTTTTTATTGTTGAATGATAAAAATGATTTCCAAACATTATGTAGCCTCACCAAATGGATTTGATTCACTAAAGTCTATAATACCATCAGCGTCTGTTTCAAACTCAAGATTGAATGCCCCCGCGTCTGTAGGTAATGTCTGGTCACTACCAACACTTGTAATACTTCTGTCTGAGGATAAACTTGTTTCTAGAACTATATGGTCAAATTCTTGGTCTCTATCTGTATCTGTTCCGTCTTCAAGTAGTATAGAATCTGCAACTGTTCCTGCTTCGTAAGCTATATTAGATGTACCTGTTGAACCATCAGTAATAAATGATGGTATTGTTCTAGATGCTGTTCCGTTTTCAAAATCTATAAAGTCACCATCTTGTGTAACTATTCTATCGGCTTGAACTCCTGCTGGAGAGTCTTCTTCTGTAAGAATATATCCCTCAGTTGTATCTGTAGCTAAGAAACTTGTAAAGTCTGCGTTTGTAGATGTGATTGAACTTACAGTAAGTTTATTTGATGATTCACTCCATGCTGATACTACACCAGATACTACAACATTTGGTGCCACCATTTGAGATATAGTTTCACCAACAACGAAGTCTCTCGCTGCTGTGAGATTTTGTAATGTAAGTTCTACAGCTTGACCTTGTGCTAATTCTATACCTTCATCTAGGTCAGCTACAGAAGTATCAAACTTCTCACCAGAGTATTCAAACAGTTCACACTGCATTTTAAATACATATAGTTTACCTAATTGATAAAATGGATTCTCATGTTCAACAAATTTAATTTCAAATAAACTTTTTGATAAAGGAAAATAAATTAAATCTCCTTCATTCGGTCTTAAACCTGTGGCTAAATTAGTATCAAGTGATACGAATCTTTCCCAACTTCTTCGTGATAAAACAAAAGTCGCTTGGTCTCTAACTTCTACACCGAACTTAGAGTATAAATCTCCTTCACCTTCAAATCCTTCGACACCCTCTAGATACATTTCTACTTCGTAAGCGTCTTCAAAAGATGATACAGGAGCTTCACCTAAAAGTTGGTCTTCACTAACTATATTTCTTGGTAAATAAAAGACATTATGACCATACATGCGTAAAGATTCAACAACTAAATCTTCAACTAGATTTTGTTCTGTCTTTACTGCTTGGTCAAAAAATACATTTGTTGCCATAATTACCCTATGATGTCATTAACTGGTAACTCATAATTCAGTCTTACATCTTCTTCTAATTTCGCTATCTCTTCTTTTGCGTCGTCAACTAACTGTCTACCATTTAATGTTACACCACCAGGTAACTGAATGCCATCAAACTTAATTAGATTTTGACCCCATTGTAATTTAAGTTTTGCTGTGGCATACTTTTTAAGAAAGATATCGTTATAGATATCTGTAAATGTTGTAGGGTCTAATTTTCTATGTGCTTCAACAATTATAAATTCACCAGCATTGATATTATTCCAATCCATATCAATGTATAATCTGTTTCCATGTTTACTATGTCTTAGTGGATTGTCACCGACTAGAAGTCTATCTAATAAACCTATATGTTGTTGAACTTGTTCATAATAGATGATAGATGTTGATGTTAAGTCATACAAGTCATTAAGTCTTAACTGATACCTTAAATCAAACATATTGATATTTTGCTTGTCTACAAAAGGAAACACTCTTATAACTGATAGGACACTCTCTGGTAACTCGATATAATTATTACCTTCTAACCATGTTGTCGCACCACTATCTGAACCACCACTTGTTGATGATGTTAGACTTGAATTAGTCTTCTGATTTGAAATCTCTGTAGATGTAATTTGATGTTTTAGATATGTTCTTTTTGAACCGTCATAACAGTATTCTGAAAAGAACTGTAATGCATCGTCTAAAATATCATCTGCTTGGTCATCATCTACATTTATTTCAACAACAGGAGCACCTAATTGTCTTTTACAATATGATAATAATGTTGCTTTTGAATTTGGTATCGCCATAGTATGTATTTATATAAACTTTACAGTCTATATTCTCTTGCCGCCGCTTCGCTTATTCTATCTAGCTTTTCGTCTATTTTTTCTATTGAAGTGATTATGCGATTCATATCCTCTCTCATTTCTGTTTTTGATACATAATCTCTCGCCATTTCTTCTCTTGTTTTATTAATGAGAATGTCTTGTCTTTTTTGTTCATCCATTATAGACTTAATTACCCATAAAAAAGGACCAACTATAAGTGTTAGTATTAAGTTCCAAATTATATGACCTGTTTCTAAGTCCATTTTATCCCTCTAATGTTG
>CEQD01136972.1_pt1 | contig 18757 bp, 15 predicted proteins | sample 530511 | NCBI WGS metagenome assembly CEQD01 (sample SAMEA2620230, study PRJEB7988) | marine metagenome | biome: marine biome (ENVO:00000447); feature: surface water layer (ENVO:00002042); material: "saline water (ENVO:00002010), including plankton (ENVO:xxxxxxxx)" | depth 5 m | reverse complement strand
TTCCTAAGAAATGAGTCTAAACAAAATAAATTTTTCTAAAGACCACAAATTGATAAAAGATATAATAATAGAAAGTGGAAAAATTGCTATTAAGTGGTTTAATAACAAACCTAAAGTTTGGGAAAAAAAAGATGGGACTCAAGTTTCAGAAGCAGATATAGAGGTTAATGATTTTCTTCATAAAGAGTTAAAAAATAAATTACCTGAAACTGGATGGCTCTCAGAAGAAACTAAAGATAATTACTCAAGACTTAACTTCAAAAAGACTTTAATTGTTGATCCCATTGATGGAACTAAATCTTTTCTAAATGGAAAGAAGGATTTTTCAATTTCAGTTGCTTTAACTGAGTCAGGCAAACCAATTTCAGCTTTTATATATAATCCTGCAAATAAAGAATTATATGAAGCTGAAAAAAATAAAGGTTCATGGTTGAATTCAAAAAAAATAACAACAACAAACACTAAAGTGCTTGAAAACTGTAAAATGTGCGCATTTAAACCCATGTTTTCTCACCCCGTATGGAAGAGGTCTTGGCCAAAAATGCAAATTATGAATAAAAATTCAATTGCTTATAGAATGGCGCTTGTCTCTAGTGGTATATTTGACACGATGATGGCTTTAAATAAAAAATCAGATTGGGATGTTGCTGCAGGTGATCTTTTGATAACAGAAGCAGGCGGAAAAGTTACAGACCATAAAGGGAATCAATTAATATACAATTTAAAAGATACATCAAAAAAATCAATTATTGGTTCATGCATAGGTTTACATGGTATAATAATTAAAAGAGTTAAAGAATTAGATTTGTAAAGGTATAATTTGATTGAGGAATTATTTGTTAAATTATTTTAAGATTTTTATTCTACTTGTCTTTTTTACAGTAAATGCTCAAACTTCATATGGAATTGACGAAATTTCTGATCCATATGAAAAGTCTAACAGATGGGTTCATGAATTTAATGATAAGATTGATAGTTATTTCTTGAGGCCTGTTTCCATAAGTTATAGCTATTTACCTAATCCCTTGGAAAAAGGTATAGTTAATGTTCTACAAAATTATGGCGAACCAATAAATTTTACCAATTATATACTGCAAGGTGAAATAGATAGTGCCTTCTCAAGTGTGTTAAGGTTAATCATAAATTCATCTTTTGGCTTATTCGGTCTTTTTGATATAGCAGAAAAAATCAACTTATATGAAAATAATACTGATTTTGACAAAACACTAAGAAAATGGGGCTTACAAGAGGGAAATTATTTGGTAATACCATTTGTAGGACCAAGGTCATCCAGACACCTTGCTGGTAGCATAATTGATATAGCTATTAACCCAGTTAATTATCTTTTAAAAGACGAAGATAATGCAATCAGGATTTCCCCAACTATTTTATTTGCCGTTTCATCACGGTCAGAAAATATGGATACAATCGATAATTTGCGCGAAACATCAATCGACTATTACAGTTCTTTGAAATCTATTTATTATCAAAATAGATATGAATCTCTCAATAATTCCTCTGATAATCTGATTATCGATGACTTTTTTGAAACTTTAGATGAGGAAAATAAAAATGAATAATAAATTAAAACTCATATTTATATTTTTTTTTATAGCTTTATCAAGTTCAACTCAAGCTGATTATAAAATATCTTCAGCAGAAGATTATGTGTCCTTAATTGCACAAGAAACCATCAATATACTTGGTAATAAAGAGCAAAATATTGAGGATAAAATAAATAATATTTCAAATATTTTTCTATCAAATTTAGCGGTTAGAGAGATTTCTCTATTTGTCTTGGGGCCATATAGAAGAAACTTAACTACTAATCAAACTGAGGAATATATTAATCTAATAAAAAGATTTGTATCAGAGATTTACTCGATAAGATTGGCTTCTTTTCCAAATGGTGCTTTTACAATCGTTAATGCAACAGATAATGGAAGATCGGGAATTATTGTTAAAACATTGATACAATTTGAAGGCAATAAGAATCCAACAAAAATTGATTGGAGAATTATTAAAAATCAAAATAATGAATTTAAAGTATTTGATATAAGAGTAATTGGGGTTTGGATGGCTCAAGAGCAAAGATCTACATTTACTTCTTTTTTAAGCAAAAATAATGGTGATGTTAATAAATTAATGTTCAAGCTAAAAGAACAGTTGAATAATTAATTATCTAGAGAACTTTTTATATTTTATTCTTGATGGAACATCACTTTCCTTACCAAGCCTAATTTTTCTTTCATCATTGTAATCTGAAAAACTTCCCTCAAACCATTCAACATTACTATTACCTTCGAAGGCTAAAATATGGGTACAAATACGATCCAAAAACCACCTATCATGACTTATTACTAATGCACAACCGGAGAATTTTTCTAAAGCGTATTCAAGTGCATATAAGGTTTCAACATCTAAATCATTGGTTGGCTCATCAAGCAAAAGAACATTTGCACCAGATTTAAGAACTTTAGCAAGGTGAACTCTGTTTCTTTCTCCGCCAGATAACTGACCAACTTTTTTTTGTTGGTCTGTTCCCTTAAAATTAAAAGCACTAGTAAAAGCTCTAGTATTAATTGTTGTTGAATTTATATCTACAACATCATTTCCATCAGAGATTTCCTCCCAGACTGTTTTAGCAGGATCTAAAGAGTCTCTTGATTGATCTACATAACTTAGAACAACAGTATCGCCAAGTCTTACTGAACCTTCAGATGGGTCTATTTTACTAGATATTATATTAAAAAGTGTGGATTTACCTGCACCATTAGCTCCAATAATTCCAACAATTGCTCCTTTCGGAACTCTAAAAGATAAATTTTCAAATAAAACTTTATCATCAAAAAATTTTTTTAAATTATTTAATTCAATCACAAGATCTCCAAGTCTTGGAGCTGTAGGAATAATAATCTGAGGATCATCTAAGGATTGAACATTTTCAGTATTCAAAAGAGTTTCGTAATTATTAATTCTTGCTTTGGATTTTGATTGTCTGGCTTTAGGAGAAGATGAAATCCAATTTACCTCGCTCTTAAGTCGTCTTAACCTTGCATTTTCGTGTTTAGTCTCAAGTTCAATTCTTTTCTGCTTTTGAGTCAACCATTTACTATAATTTCCTTCATAAGGAATAGCCTTTCCTCTGTCTAGTTCAAGTATCCACTCAGTTATGTTATCAAGAAAAAATCTATCATGTGTAATAAGAATTACTGTTCCATTATAGTTTTTAAGGTAATTTTCTAGCCAAGCTACTGTCTCTGGATCAAGATGATTTGTAGGTTCATCCATAAGAAGTAAATCTGGCTCCTCTAATAGTAACCTACAAATTGCTATCCTTCTTTTCTCTCCCCCAGATAAATTATTGATATCTTTATCCTTATCTGGACATCTTAGAGCGTCCATTGCTAGCTCAATTTTTGAGTCCAAATCCCACAATCCCTTTGTCTCAATTTCATCTTGAAGTTTTACCAAATCGTCTGCTACTTCGTCGGAGTAATTCATTGATAGATCATTATACTTTTCAATAAGTGAAAGTTTGTCTTTGGCTCCCTCACAAACATTATCATAAACATTTTTACTTGGGTCTAATTCAGGTTCTTGGGGCAAATAACCAATTTTTATTCCTTTCGCAGATATAATTTCACCATTAAATTCTTTATCTATACCTGATAGAATTTTAAGAAATGTGGATTTTCCTGATCCATTTAATCCAACAACACCAATTTTTGCGTTTGGAAGAAAGGATAAATTTATGTTTTCAAAAAGAGTTTTTCCACCAGGCCATGTTTTGGATAGATTTTCAAGAGAAAAAATATATTGGTAAGATGACATTACTAAATCCTTAATTGGTGGGCCTGGCAGGATTCGAACCTGCGACCGAACCGTTATGAGCGGTTTGCTCTAACCAACTGAGCTACAGGCCCTAATAATCTTTTATATTTTAATTATCAAGAAAGCTACGTAATTTTTTGGATCTTGTTGGATGCTTAAGTTTTCTGAGAGCTTTTGCTTCTATTTGTCTTATTCTCTCTCTTGTGACTGAAAATTGCTGTCCAACTTCTTCGAGTGTATGATCTGTATTCATGCCAATACCAAATCTCATTCTTAAAACACGCTCCTCTCTTGGTGTTAGCATAGCAAGTACTTTTGTAGTAGTTTCTCTCAAATTAGCTTGGATCGCCGCATCTACAGGCAATAAAACATTTTTATCTTCAATGAAATCACCTAAATAGCTATCCTCTTCATCTCCAACAGGAGTTTCAAGAGAAATCGGTTCCTTGGCAATTTTCAAAACTTTTCTTACCTTATCAAGAGGCATTTGAAGTTTTTCAGACAATTCTTCAGGAGTAGGTTCTCTTCCAATTTCATGAAGAATCTGTCTGGATGTTCTTACCAACTTATTAATTGTTTCAATCATATGAACCGGTATTCTAATAGTTCTGGCTTGATCAGCAATTGACCTTGTAATAGCCTGTCTTATCCACCAGGTTGCATATGTAGAAAATTTATAACCCCTTCTATATTCAAATTTATCTACTGCTTTCATTAAACCAATATTACCCTCTTGAATTAAGTCAAGGAACTGCAAACCACGATTGGTATATTTTTTAGCTATTGAAATAACTAATCTTAGATTTGCTTCTACCATTTCTTTTTTTGCAACAGCAGCTTCTCTCTCACCTTTCTGAACTTTAAGAACAATTTTTCTAAACTCCTCTATTTCTAAACCAGTTTCATCTGAAAGATCATGTATATCTGTAAAAATTGATTTTATACTTTTTCTATTCTCTTTAACAAAGTTTTGCCATCCATCCCGTTTAAGTCTTATAACTCGGTTTATCCAAGTTGAGTCCAATTCATTTCCATGATATTCCCTCAAAAAATCCTTACGATCTATTCCTGATGAACTTGCTAGCTTCCATAAGGAGATTTCTAAATCCACAAGTCTTTTGTTAATGTCATATAAATGATCAAGAAGAGCTTCAATTCTATTAGGATTTAAAGATAACTGTTTCATTAAATCTTTTAATTCTGAAGAATAGTCGATGTATGATTTAAGTTGACGAGTAGTTAAATCTTTCTTTTGTTTCTTTAAATCATTTCTTTTATCTTGCAACTTTCTTAATCTTTTATACTTATCAGATATTGAGTCAAAGACCTCAAAAACACCTGGCTTTAATTCTGCCTCCATAGCTGCCAAAGAGAGATTATTATCATAATCTACGGTTTCAGAATCCGATGTGTCATTTTCGTCTTTGATGTCTTTGTCAGATTGTTCTTCCAGTTCTTCTTGAATTTTATCAACAACAATTTTTTTATTTTTTGCATCCGGGCCGTCATAAGATGCTTCAAGATCTATTATATCCCTTAATAGAACTTGACCCTCATTAAGTTCATCTCTCCAAATAATTATTGCTTGGAATGTTAATGGACTCTCACATAAACCTTCAATCATTGCTTCTTTTCCGGCCTCAATTCTCTTTGCAATTGCAATTTCACCTTCTCGGGATAAAAGATCTACTGAACCCATTTCTCTCAAATACATCCTAACAGGGTCATCTGTTCTGTCAGATCTTTCAGATTTAGTTTTTTTAACGGTATCTGGAGACTCATTAGAACCTTCGTCTTCTTCATTTTCAATAACATTAATACCCATTTCAGAGAGCATAGACATAACATCTTCAATTTGTTCAGAACTTAAATCTTCAGATGATGTAACTTTGTTCAATTGTTCATAGGTAACAAATCCTTGAGATTTAGCAGTTTTTATCATTTTTTTTACATCTCTATTAGACAAATCCAATAAAGCTGATTCAGCGACTTGATTATGCTCATCCTTTTTTTTACTTTTTTTTCTATTGGCCATATTTCTCAGTTATTTTTCTCAATTCAAAATCTTTCTTTTCTAAAATAGTAATTAATCTTTTTTCATTTTTATCGTCTTTAATATTTTTATCAAAATTATTGATTTCAATTTCTAAAGATTTTATATGTTGATCGTCCTCAAAAATTTCAACCCAAATTGATGAAATAGTTTCTATAGTTGAATTTTTATAGTTAGACCAGTATTTCTTTGAAAATTTTAATTCTTTTTTCAAATTATCTGAATAATTTTCTTCAATTATTCTCTTTATGTTTTCTAAATTAAAAGACTCTTCAAGACTTATACTATCAATAATTTTATCTCTAATTTTCTTAAGAAACTCATGCTCAATAATCAAGGATTCAAGATTCTCAATATTAATTTCAATAATTTCTGGAAAAATCAAGACTCCTGATATTAATAAAGCCTCTAAACCAGCTGGAATCGATTGACCTGAGCCAACTTTGCTATTCTTAATTTCAAGCTTATCAATTGCATTAGTATTTTTTTTATTGATTGGAATATTTAAATCATTGTAACTGTAAAATAATTTTTGTAATGAATTTTTGAAAAACAGGCCATAATGCTTTTTAATGTTCTTATCTTTAATTGCTTTTAATAAATCCCTTAATTTTCTTTCAAAATCTGCTTTACCCTCAGGTATCGTAATATCAGAATTAATTAAATAATTATTCCAAATTTGATAGTTAAGTTGTGTAGAGTTTTTAATCAATTCCTCAAAAGACTTAATGCCATATTTTTTGACATAATCATCAGGGTCTAAACCATCATCTAAATTAATAAATCTAATATTTTTACCGGGCTTTAATTTTGATATTGCGAGATCCATTACTCTCTCTGATGCTTTTTTTCCAGCCTTATCACCATCAAAACAAATTATTGGTGAGTCTGTTAAATTCCATGCCAAATCTAGTTGCTTTTCAGTCATTGCGGTACCTAAAGGTGCAACAACATTTTTAAACCCAAAAGCACATAAACTTATAGCATCCATATATCCTTCAACAATAACCAAATTGTCTATTTTAGTAGTTGTTGATTTAATATTTGAAAAGTTAAATAAAATATCTCCTTTATGAAATATTTCTGTTTCAGGGGAGTTCATATATTTTGGTTTATCTTCGATATTTAATACTCTTCCACCAAAACCTACTATTTTTCCATGACTATTTGTAATTGGAAAAATTATTCTATCCCTGTAACGATCATAATAAGTTTTTTTCTTTTTGCTACTTTCAATGATCAATCCAGCTCTTAAAATATCTTCGTTCAAAAAACCTTTGTTAGAAAGATAAAGATTAAGCGATGAAAAATCCTTTTTTGCATAGCCAATATGATATTCTTCGATAATATTTTTACCAATTCCTCTCTCATTTAAATAGCTAATGGGACGATTATCATTTCTAAGGTTTTCTACAAAATATTTACCTGCAATCTCCATAATAGATAAAAGTTTCTTTCTATTTATGATTTTTTGTTCCTCTTTTTTTGTTAATGCCCTTAATTCTACACCAGCATATTCTGCTAATTGTTCAACTGCCTGAGGAAAAGACATACCCTCGACATCAACTAAAAAGGTAAATATGTCTCCATGTTTATTAGTTGAAAAACAATGATAAAATTGTTTTTCGTTGTTGACTGTAAATGAGGGAGTTTTTTCATTTTGAAATGGAGATAATCCTATAAATTCTTTTCCCCTTTTTTGAAGAGCAACTCTTTTACCTACTATATCGGATATTTCAATTTTACTCTTTATTTCATCCAAAAGGGATTTTGAAAATTTCATTATATATCTCTTTCCTAGATATTAATTTTATCCTTAATTATTTTAGAAGCCAAACCAAAATCCAATTGTCCTGTATAATTTTTCTTTAGTTCTGACATAATTAAGCCTATACCCCGATTATCAGTAATGTTATTTTTAGAAATTAGTTCTTCAATTATTCTATCTATCTCATTTTCAGACAATTGTTTTGGTAAAAATTCCTCAATAATTTTAATTTCTTGTAACTCTTTTTTATACAAATCATCTCTATTACCATCTTTATAAGTAGTTGCGGACTCTTTCCTTTGTTTAACCATCTTTACAAGAATTCCTATTATATCTTCTTCAGTAAGCTTTTCTAATTTATCCTTTGACCTTTTACTAATTTCCAAATCTTTAATAGCTGCATTTATCATTCTTAATGTTGAGACTCTCAGCTGATTTTTTTCTTTCATAGCTAAAATTAGATTTTCCTTTAATCTACCTATAAGCATTTTACTCTCCATAAATTCAATCCAGAAAGGATATATAATATCTAAAAAAAAATCATCATATGATTTGAGTCTTGACTCACTCGAATAGTATTTATAGATTTCGTCAATTTGTGTTTAAAATAATTGATTCGTTTTCAATTATCTTTACTGAGAAATTTGATGGGCCTTGTTAATTTTTTTAATTATTTTCAGCTTTTAGGTTTTTTCTCTTTTTTAATTTTTTTTAGTAGGTCAATAATATGGTAGGATGGGTTTCAACAAAACCTACAGGTGCTTTGATATTGAATGATGGAACTATTTTCAAAGGCTTTGGTTTTGGGGCAGCAGGTAAATCTTCTGGTGAAGTATGTTTTAATACAGCGATATCAGGTTACCAAGAAATAATGACAGATCCATCTTATTGTTCACAAATCATTACTTTTACTTTTCCACATATTGGAAATGTAGGTTTAAATACTAAAGATAGTGAGACTTATACAAAACCAGTTATAAGTGGGGCAATATTTAGATCTCTTGTGACAGACCCTTCAAGTTGGCGATCGGAAATAGACCTTGATAGCTGGCTCCAGGATAATCATGTGGTTGGCATTTATGGTATAGATACACGTGCACTTACTAATATAATAAGAAACAAAGGGCTAATTAATGGTACAATTGTGCACAATAAAAATGGAATTAATGAATATGAAACCTATTTACAGGAAGCTAAAATTTTTAATGGGGTTAATAATCAAGATTTAGCTAAATTGGTAACTTGTGAAAAAGAATTTTTATGGAATGAAAAAGAAACTAATATTTATAATCATGATTTGAAAAGAAAAAAAATTAATGCCCATGTAATCGTTATTGATTATGGAGTAAAAGTTAATATTCTTAGAAGTTTGTATTCAAGATTCAGTAAAATATCTGTTGTACCATGTACCTCGACTTATGATGATATTATTAGTTTAAAGCCAGATGGTGTTTTTTTATCAAATGGTCCTGGTGATCCCAGCGCTACTGGTGAATATGCAATACCGGTTATAAAAAAACTTTTTAAATTGAACATACCCATATTTGGTATTTGTCTTGGACATCAATTACTTGCTCTTTCGTTAGGGCTTGAAACTTATAAAATGCATCAAGGTCATCATGGAGCAAATCACCCAGTAAAAAATTTATCAGATTCAAGTGTAAACATTACATCAATGAATCACGGATTTGCTGTTCGAACTGATAATTTACCTAAAAATGTTAGAGAAACCCATGTAAGCTTATTTGATGGAAGTAATTGTGGGATAGAAGTAATAGATAAACCAATATTTTCAGTCCAACATCATCCTGAAGCATCGCCTGGACCGAATGATAGTTATTACCTTTTCGATAAGTTTTTAGACAATATTGAGAAAAATCAAAATGCCAAAAAGAAATGATATCAAAAGCATATTAATAATTGGTGCAGGGCCAATTATCATTGGACAGGCATGCGAATTTGACTATTCAGGAACACAGGCCTGTAAAGCTCTTAAAAAAGAAGGCTATAGAATTATCTTAGTAAACTCAAATCCTGCTACAATTATGACTGATCCAGAAGTTGCAGATGTAACATATATTGAGCCAATAACTAGAGACATAATAGAAAAAATAATTTTAAAAGAAAAACCTGATGCATTACTTCCTACTATGGGCGGACAAACTGCCCTAAATGTTTCTTTGGAAGTAGCAAATTCAGGTTTTTTAGAAAAAAATAATGTTGAGCTTATTGGAGCCAATAAAGAAGCGATCTCAAAAGCAGAAAATAGAGAAGAATTTAGAGAATCTATGAATTCAATTGGCTTAAAAACACCTAAATCTTATATAGCTCACTCACTTAAAGAAGCAAAAGATAATATTGATTCAATTGGATTACCCGCAATAATTCGGCCAAGCTTTACACTCGGAGGAACTGGTGGAGGTATCGCTTATAATTTTGATGAATTTATTGAGATAGTTAGTGATGGGCTTAAAAATTCTCCGAATAATGAAGTTTTAATTGAAGAGTCAATTATAGGTTGGAAAGAATTTGAAATGGAAGTTGTAAGGGATAATCGTGACAACTGCATAATTGTTTGTTCAATAGAAAATGTAGATCCAATGGGAGTACATACAGGTGACTCAATCACTGTAGCTCCTGCTTTAACTCTAACTGATAAGGAATATCAGGAGCTCAGAAACGCATCAATAAAAACTTTAAGAGAAATTGGAGTTGATACAGGTGGCTCAAATGTTCAGTTTGCAATTAACCCCAAAGATGGAAGAATCGTAATAATTGAAATGAATCCTAGGGTATCACGCTCTTCCGCGCTCGCATCTAAAGCAACTGGTTTTCCTATAGCAAAAATAGCAGCTCTTTTAGCAGTCGGTTATAGCCTTGATGAATTAGTTAATGATATAACAACAACACCTGCGTCATTTGAACCTTCAATTGACTATGTTGTGACAAAAATACCGAGGTTTGCCTTTGAAAAATTTCCAGGATCAGAACCATTATTAACAACCTCAATGAAGTCGGTTGGAGAAGCGATGTCAATTGGTGGAAATTTTCAAGAGTCATTACAAAAAGGTCTAAGATCTCTTGAGAGTGATCTAGATGGTTTTAAGGAATTCCAGAACGAAAATCTTTCTCAAGACGAAATAAAAGAAAGACTCAAAATAGCTTGTCCAGATAGAATATTGTACATTGCTGAAGCTTTTAGATTAGGGCTTTCGGTTAGTGAGATTAATTTAATAACATATTACGATCCCTGGTTCTTAAAACAAATTGAAGAAATTATTTTGTGGGAAAAGCTCATTGAAAAAGATGGACTTCCAAATAATGCAGAAAATTTTAAATTGATAAAATCTATGGGTTTTTCCGACTCTCGACTTGCTAAATTAATTAATAAAGAAGAAGCCTTTGTAAGAAATGAGAGAATTAAGCTAAATGTAAGACCCGTCTACAAGAAAGTTGATACTTGTGCAGCTGAATTTCAAACGAAAACTGACTACATGTATTCAACATATGTGGGCGACATATATAACAATGATGTTTATTGTGAGTCAGAGCCAACAAATAATAAAAAAGTGATTATTCTTGGAGGAGGACCAAATAGAATTGGACAAGGCATAGAATTTGATTATTGCTGTTGTCATGCTTCATTTGCTCTTGCAGATCTTGACATTGAAAGTATTATGATTAATTGCAATCCTGAAACAGTTTCAACAGATTATGATACATCAGATCGACTATATTTTGAACCACTTACACTCGAAGATGTTTCTGAAATAATAAATATAGAGAGCAAAAATGGTGTTCTTCTCGGAGCTATTGTTCAATTTGGAGGACAAACACCTCTAAAATTGTCTAAAGAATTTGAAATTAATAATATTCCTATAAAAATACTTGGGACTAATCAAGATGCAATTGATTTAGCTGAAGATAGGGACCGTTTTAAAAACTTAATGCAAGAACTTGATATCAAACAACCTAAAAATGGCATTGCTAAATCAGCTGAGGAGGCGATGAACATTGCAGATGAGGTTGGATATCCTGTTGTTATAAGACCTTCATATGTGCTTGGTGGAAGGGCAATGGAAATAGTACATTCTGAAAATCAATTAAAGAAATATATAAAGGAAGCTGTTATTGTATCCGGATCAAGTCCAGTTTTAATAGACTCTTATTTACGCGATGCTATTGAAGTTGATATTGATACCTTGTCTGATGGAAATGATTTTTATATAGCTGGAATTCTAGAGCATATTGAAGAAGCAGGTGTCCACTCTGGTGACTCAGCTTGTTCAATGCCTCCATTTTCACTCAGTAATGATTTAATAAATGACCTAAAGCTAAGTGTAATAAGAATTGCAAAAGCTATGAATGTGAAAGGTTTAATGAATGTTCAATTTGCAATAAAAGATAAAGATATTTTTATTCTTGAAGTAAACCCAAGAGCAAGTAGAACTGTACCTTTTGTAGCAAAAGTGTCTGGTAATCCAATAGCTAAAATTGCCACAAAATTGATGATAGGATCAAAATTAGCTGAACTTGAGTACAATGAGAAAGAAATTGATCATATAGCCATTAAGGAAGCAGTATTTCCCTTTAAACGTTTTCCCGGTGTTGATACAATTTTGGGGCCTGAGATGAGATCAACAGGTGAGGTAATGGGTATTGATAAAGAATTCGGCATAGCTTTTGCTAAAAGTCAAATAGCGAGTGGAACTAAGGTTCCATTAAATGGTGTGGTTTTTGTATCTGTAAAAGACTCGGACAAAGAAAAAATTTTTCATCCGGTTAAAGATTTAGAAAATATGGGTTTTTCTATTCTAGCGACGGGAGGTACATGTGATTTTTTAGAAAAAAAGGGAATAAAAAGTGAGAGAATAAATAAAGTCCTTCAAGGAACTCCTCACATTGTTGATGCTATTAATGATAATAATATTTCTCTGGTCTTTAATACCACAGAAACACCTCAGGCCATAAAAGACTCTAAATCGATAAGAAGATCTTCATTAGAAAATGGCATTCCATATTATACGACTGTATCTGGTGCTGTTGCTGCAGTAGCTGGGATTAAATCTATAAAAGAAGATGAAATGGATGTAATTCCGATACAATTATATAAAAAGTAAAAATTGAATAATTTTTATCTTTAAAGCATAATAATATCGAGTAATAAAATGGAAAAGATACCGATCACAAATACTGGAAAATCTAAAGTTGAAGAAGAGCTAAAAATCTTAAAAACGATGGAAAGACCACGAATTATTAATGATATAGCTGAGGCAAGAGCTCACGGCGACCTCTCAGAAAATGCAGAGTATCATGCAGCAAAAGAAGAACAGGCTCATAATGAAACAAGGATAATGGAATTAGAGGATTTGCTAAGTAAGGCAGAAGTCATTGATCCAAGTAAATTAGATGGTGATGATATAAAATTTGGGGCTAAAGTAAAATTAGTTGACTTGGATACAGAAGAAGAAGCCAATTATCAAATTGTTGGAGATATTGAGTCTGACTTTAAACAAAAAAAGATTTCAATATCATCACCCATAGCTAAAGCACTTATTGGAAAATTTATTGGCGATGAAGTAGAAGTAACCACTCCCGGGGGAAGTAAATGTTACGAAATCATTGGTGTATCATATAATTAATTATCATAAATAATGTCTTTTAATTTAATTATCGATTTGTAACCAATTTTATTAGCTTCAATTTCTCCTGCATTTAACTCTAATACTGCTAAAACTTTACCTTTTGATTTGATTGATTTTAAGCTCAATGGCTTAGTATTTGAGATTACATTATTTACAGTTCCATTTTTATTAATAAAAATTATATCCAATGGAATATAGGTATTTTTCATCCAAAATTTGGCATTTTTTTCAGTTTCAAAAAGAAAAAGCATACCTTCATCATTATCAAGATGTTCTCTGAACATAAGCCCTTTAATCTGATCATTTCTTTTCGTTGCTACTTCAACTTTAAAATAGACTGAAGTTCCTATATCATTAACTATCTCAAGGTCTTTAATATATGTTTCTGCAAATACAGAATTATTGTATAAAATTGTTAAAGCAATAATAAATTTTATGAACATATAATCTATATGTTACTAAAAAAAATTATAAGGCAAGGAATATGAAAAAAGGAATGTTTGATCTATCTGAAAAGGTTTCACTTATTACAGGTGGAAATGGTGGTATTGGACTTGGAATGGCTGAAGGTTTAGCTGAGTGTGGAAGCAATATTGCAATATGGGGTAGGAATAAAGTCAAAAACCAAGAGGCCACAGACTTATTACTAAAATATGGGAAAAAAGTATTATCTTATGAGGTTGATGTTTCAAATGAGAATGAGGTTATCGATGGGGTTAAAAAAGTTTTAAGTGATTTTGGTAGAATAGATTGTGCTTTTGCTAATGCTGGAATAAATATATTTGGTGGATCATTTGAGGAAATGAATACGGAAGCTTATAGGAAAGTTCTAGCAGTGAATCTTGATGGAGTCTTTTTTACCTTAAGAGAAACAATCAAGCATATGGTTGAACGATCAAAAAATGGAGATGCCGGTGGTTCAGTTGTAGGTGTTGCTAGTTTAGCTGGAATAGAAGGAGCAGCTAAGACACAGCCTTATTCATCATCAAAGGGAGGAGTAATTTCAATGATAAAAGGTATTGCAGTTGAACATGCGCGATATGGAATTCGTGCTAATACAATTCTTCCTGGATGGATTGCAACAGAAATGACATCAATTAATCAAAGTAATCATAAATTCACTGATAAAGTTATTAGTCGCGTTCCAATGAGAAGATGGGGCGAGCCAAGAGATTTTTCAGGTATTGCAGCCTATTTAGCATCTGATGCTTCAGCTTATCATTCCGGTGATATGTTTATAATTGATGGTGCATATGCTATTTTTTGATCTTAGCTAAGTGAATTATGTATATCTTTTATAATTCTTTCGTCATCAGTCTTTATTTTTAGAAGAGCTACTTTCGAATTTAATAATAGTTTTTCCTTAAAAGAGCCCTTTATTGACCCTGAAAGCCTAACAAAATCTTTCTCAGTGGTAATAATATTTACATCATTGTTTTCAGAGAAGTTTAATATTCTTTGAGCTAGATTTTCATCTATTTCTTGATGATCTTTTAAAAGGAATGTTTTTATAATTTTTTTACCTTTTTTTTCAATTGAAAAAAGAAATTTATCAGGATCTGCGATGCCGGTAAACACTACAACATTTGTTGATATATCTGACTGTATGTGAGTCTGATATTCTGCATAAATAAGTTTTTTATAAAAATTTTTTAAATACAATATTGAATGATGATCATTTTCAGAATTTACTGCTTTTAAGACCATATTAACTTCATTTTTGTTTTTAAATATAGATTGTCTTAAGGGTCCAAATGGAAAAATTAACTTGTTACCTATTCCACTATTGGATGATACAACCATAAGAGTATAATCTTTTTTTAAACTTGGATTTTGAAAACCATCATCAAGTAATATTAGATCAATATCAAGATTTTCGATAAATTTACAGCCTTCTACTCTATTTTTAGATACAATTGTAAGACCATCTTTTGAATGCATTAATGCTTCATCGCCTACTTCATCAGAAAGATGGGTATCACTGTTAACAATTAATGGTCCCTTTAAAGAACCTTTATAACCTCTAAGTAATACAACGCATTTATAACCTTCTTTTGTTAATAAATTTCTTAAATGTCTTACCATCGGTGTTTTACCAGAACCACCAAGGGTAAAATTACCAACACAAATAATCTTTTTTTTTGATTTATATCTTTTTTTTAAAAAATTTTTTAAGGAAATAAAGAAATCAAATATTAAATTTAAATATAAAAATACGTCTGGAAGTTTTATCCACCAAAAATTAAATTTCATTGACCTTTATACCCTCAATAAATTTATAGATTTTATCAGAAGCTCCTTCTAATTTACTGACACATTTTCTAGCATTCTTTCCCATTTCTATTAAATTATCTTTATCTTTAAATAATTTAATAAATTCATCCTCATTAAAAATATTTGCACCCCTAGCCAAAAGAAGTTTATTGAAATCGTCTTCAAAATTAAAAAAGTTAGGTCCTGTAAAAATTGGTATTGAAAATTTTGCTGGCTCGATAGGATTATGTCCACCATATTCTTTAAATGCTCCACCTAAAATGACTAAATCAGCTAAACTGTAAATTTCTCCCAATTCACCAATTTTATCATAAATTAATAATTCAATATTTTCAGAGCTACTTTCATTTTTAGACAAAAATTTAATTTTCTTTATATTGGATTTTAATGCAAGTTTTGAAATCGATAATGCTCTTTCAGGATGACGAGGAGCTAAAACCAGTAATAGGTTACTAAAATCACTCTTTAACTTATTAAATAAAGAAAAGATTATTTCCTCCTCACCTTCATGAGTTGATGCAGCTAAAAGTATTTCTTTATTAACAGTAATTTCTCTCAGGTCTTTAATTTTTTTTTGATTTACTGGGAGTATCTCTGCATCATGTTTGATATTACCTATTAGTCCTATGTTTTTGATCCCTAAACTTTTGATTCTATCGTATGTTTTTTTATTTTGTGGAAAAATTAACCTAAAACTTTCTAACAAATACAGCAAAGAATTTTTTGCATATTTCCAATTATTGAGAGATTTATCTGATATCCTTGCGTTAATGAGCATAATTGGAATATTTAATTTTTTACATGACAAAATAAAATTAGGCCAAATTTCAGACTCTACAAAAATAGCTATTTCAATTTTAAAAGACTCAAAAAAACGTTTTGTACATTTTGGAAAATCATAAGGAATATATTGATGTTTAATATTTTTAGGAAATATTTTTTTAAACAATTTAGCAGAACTAATGGTAGTGGTAGTAATTAAAATATTAAAATCGTTTTCAGAAAGTTTTTTTGTTAGGGGCAAAATCGATAATAACTCACCAACACTAACTGCATGAAACCAAATATATTTCTTTTTCTTATTTTCAAAATTTACAAATCCAAATCTTTCTTTTTTTCGAGACCATTCTTCTTTTTTTTTAAAAGCTCGAAGTACAAAAATCGGTAAAGAAAAAAACTCAAAAACCCTAGTAAAAAACTTGTATAAAGTGATCGTAAATGGTGCTGGCATTATTAAACTGTTTCCTTTGCCACGATATGAATTTTATTTAAACTTTCCTGAAGTAATATTCTCATATTTTCTATATCTTCTTCAGAGGAATCTTTTTTTATGTAAATAGGTTCTCCAAAAACTACACAACCTCTCCCAAATGGAAGATTTATGGTAAAATTATCCCAATTATTAAATTCAATCTTTCTAGAGGTAATTGCTGCGACAGGGACAATAGGAAATCCTGATAATTTTGCTAAAATTAAAGATCCCTTTCCTGCTTGTTTACCTGGTCCCGGAGGTTGATCTGCTGTAAAAGCTACTGACTGTCCTTTTTTTAAAACCCTTAACATTAATCGAAGAGCTGTTGAACCTCCTTTGTCTTTTTTTCCTAATTTACTATGGTTTCCTGCACCTCTAATTAACCCAACATTTAAATGACTAAGTGTCCTGGCAATTATTTCTCCATCACCATGTTTAGAAACTAAAGCATGTAACTTTTGCAAATCGTGACGCCAGTTATTTGGCAACATCAGACTTTGACCATGCCAATGTATCCATATAAATGGGTTACCACTGGACCAAAATCTTTGAACATTTGTGTCATTAAGAACTTTCCATTTATTGGTATAGTAAACAAATTTTATAAATTTTGAAAAAATAAAAGGAAGCAATGTATTAATAATTTTCTTTTTCACTTTCTCCCTCCGGGAATTGCATATCAAATAAAGATTTATACAAACCATTTTCTTCAATTAAAGCATCATGATTTCCTTTTTCAATAATTTTACCCTTATCAAAAACATAAATCATATCAGCATTTATTATTGTAGATAATCTGTGAGCTATTATCAGAGCGCTTTTTTCTTTTAATAGTGCTTCAAGTGCAGTCTGTACTTTTGACTCTGCCTCACTATCTAATGATGAAGTTGCCTCATCAAGTAATAAGATAGGCGAATTTTTTATCATAGCTCTAGCAATGGCTATTCTCTGTTTTTGACCGCCTGATAGTTTCAAGCCAAACTCTCCAGCAATTGTTTCATAACCATTTGGTAATTTAGTAACAAATTCATCCACTAAAGCTTCTTTACAAGCCGAAATAAACATATCCTCAGATACATCATTAGATCCAAATAAAATATTTTCTCTTATGGATGAGTCAAATATCAGAGAGTCCTGAGATACCAAAGCAGAACTTCCTCTCACAGCATTCAGGGAAAGCTGTTTAATATCAATATTATCAATTTTTATAATACCATTTGTTGGGTCATAAAAGCGTGGTACTAAATTTAAAAGTGTGGTTTTGCCTGCTCCAGACGGACCAACTAATGCTACAGTTTCACCAGGCTTTACTGTAAAAGATATATTATCAATTGCCATTTCGTTGGGATTATCAGAGTATGAAAAAGAAACATTTTCAAATTCAATTAAACCTTTTGATTCAGATAATACTTTTTTATCAAAAGGTTCCTTAATTTTAGGTTTATTATCAATAATTGGAAACAATCTGTGTGAAGCAGCTACACCTTCTTGAAGCATAGCCTGAAGATTTGCAACAGCTTTTAAAGGATCGTAGAGTAAACCAGCAGCTGTAGTAAAGGCCATAAAACTACCGACACTTATATTACCATCTATTGATTTTCCTCCAGCATAATAAATTATCCCTGCAATTGCAAAACCAGTGACAATTTCCATAATTGGTGCAGATGCTGATCTTGCTCTTACTCCTCGCATTGATAATGAAACGACTTTTTTTATAGTCTCATTCGCCTTTTTTTTATAGAATGTTTCTTTTCCATAAGCTTTTATTATTCTTATACCTCTTAAAGTTTCTGATACTAAAGAAGAGAGAGTTCCTATTTCTTCTAAACTATCACGAACAGCTTTTCTTAATTTTTTTCCTAAATATCGCAATCCTAATGCAGCTGGAGGTAAAACAATAAGAAATAACAAAGCAAGCTTGAAATCAACCC
>CEQD01064270.1_pt1 | contig 18782 bp, 15 predicted proteins | sample 530511 | NCBI WGS metagenome assembly CEQD01 (sample SAMEA2620230, study PRJEB7988) | marine metagenome | biome: marine biome (ENVO:00000447); feature: surface water layer (ENVO:00002042); material: "saline water (ENVO:00002010), including plankton (ENVO:xxxxxxxx)" | depth 5 m | reverse complement strand
CAAAGCAAACCTTGATCCTTTAAAGCTTGAGCAACCCAATGTTCCAGCCGAACTAAGTTACACTTTTTATGATTTAGATGAAAATGATCTAAATAAATCATTCAATTTTAAAAGTTCAAAGGACAACAAGAATTCTTCACTTCAAGACATTATTGAGTTTTTAGAAACCGTCTACTGTAGTAGTGTAGGATATGAATTTAAACATATTTGTGAAAAAGAAATCACTGATTGGTTTATTGAAAAATTAGAAAGAGACAAGTCACCGAATTCTCAATTATCTAACGAAGAAAAAATTTACATATTAAAACGGTTAGGTTCAGCAGAGGGATTGGCCAAGTTTTTGTCTTCAAGATATCCCGGTATGAAAAGATTTGGAATTGAAGGTGCAGAATCTTTAATTCCGTTGGTTGATTCCTTAATTCAAAATTGTGGTATTTCAGGCGCAGAACAGATTTGTTTTGGGATGGCTCACAGGGGTAGATTAAATCTTCTAGTAAATGTATTGGGTAAGCCGCCAACTGAGTTATTTTCAGAATTTGAGGAGGATTTTGAACTGACTGGTGATAATACTGGCGATGTTAAGTATCACCTTGGCGTATCATCCAATATTCTTACACCTAATGGAGAAGTACATGTATCTCTCAATAATAATCCATCTCATCTTGAGATTGTTGATCCAGTTATTATCGGCTCAGTGAGAGCAAGACAAGATCGTCTTGGCGATACAGATAGAGAAAAAGTTGTACCTATTTTAATACATGGTGATGCCTCATTTTCTGGTCAAGGAGTTGTTATGGAAACTCTCCAAATGTCTCAAACTAGGGCATATGGAGTTGGCGGTACTATACACATAATTGTTAATAATCAGATAGGCTTCACAACATCCAATAAGAGTGATGCAAGATCAACACACTATGCTTCAGATGTCGCGAAAATGATTGAAGCACCAATTATTCATGTTAATGCAGATGATCCAGAAAGTATTGTCTTTGCTTCTAAATTAGCCACTGATTTTAGGTATAAATTTAAGCGGGATGTAATTATTGATATGGTTTGTTTCAGAAGGCGTGGACACAATGAAACTGATGATCCATCCCAAACACAACCTGTTATGTATCAAGCAGTAGCAAACCATCCAGGAATAAAAAATATCTATCAAAATCAGTTGATATCAACTGGCATTATTACTGAATCTGAGTGCAAGGAAATTGAAAAAAAATATAGGTCAACAATAGAAGAAGGAAAATCAGTTGCTCATAATTTAGCAACAAAGCCAAACGAAAAAGTTTGGTTTGATTGGACAAAATATTGGAATGCGACGATGAATCAAGATTGGCGAAATTTCCAAGATACTTCCTTTAATCAGCATGATTTCCAAAAATTAGGTAAAGAAATCCTAGATTTACCAGATAATTTTTCACTACAAAAACCTGTTAAGAAACTTATTGATGATCGATTGAAAATGAATAATGGTGAAATGCCAATTAATTGGGGATTTGCGGAGACAATGGCGTATGCAACGTTATTGTCTGAAGGATATCCAATTAGATTAACTGGACAAGACGTCAGAAGAGGGACATTTTCACACCGGCATTCTGTGATATTTAACAAAGATGATGGCTCAAGTTACATTCCACTTTTATCTATTGCAAACAAAAATAATGCACGAGTTGAAATTTATGATTCATTATTGTCTGAAGAGGCTGTTTTAGGATTTGAGTATGGATATTCTGCCACGTGGCCAACAGGTTTAGTTATTTGGGAGGCGCAATTTGGTGATTTTGTTAATGGTGCACAGGTTGTCATTGATCAATTTATTGTTTCTGCGGAACATAAATGGGAGCGATTATCGGGACTAGTGATGTTGTTACCTCACGGATATGAGGGTCAAGGTCCTGAGCATAGTTCCGCTAGATTGGAACGTTTTTTACAACTTTGTGCTAATGAAAATATACAAGTTTGTGTACCTAGCACTCCTGCTCAGATCTATCATTTGCTTCGACAACAATGTAAGCGTGATTTAAGAAAACCTTTAATTGTACTGTCACCAAAAAGTTTATTAAGGAATCCTGAGGCGGTGAGCTCACTTAATGAATTGACTGATGGTAGCTATAAACTGGTATTAACTGATGATCATAAGAAAAACACGAAAATTAAAAAGGTAGCAATGTGTTCAGGAAAGATTTATTACGATTTACTCAAAAAAAAGAAAGAGATTAATGATGAAGAGGTGGCTTTTGTAAGACTAGAGCAACTATATCCTTTTCCATATGATGAACTTGAGAATGCTTTGATGCTCTTTCCAAAAGCCAAAGAATTTATTTGGTGCCAAGAGGAGCCAATGAATCAAGGTGCCTGGTTTAGCCATAGGCACCGTATTCAAAGAGTCATGGATAGGTTAAATATTAAAAATGTTAAATTAGTAAGCCGTCCTGCTGCTGCTGCACCTGCAGTTGGTTTAAATAAAATGCATAATATGCAACAAGAGGTTTTAATTAACGAAGTCTTTAATACAATAGATAAAAATGGCAACTGAAATCAAATCCCCAACTTTCCCTGAATCAGTTATTGATGGAACTGTTGCAAATTGGATTAAAAAAGAGGGTGATAGTGTTTCACAAGATGAAGTAATTGCTGAGATTGAAACAGACAAAGTCGTTTTAGAAGTGGTTGCCCCATTTGATGGACAAATTCTTAAAATTTATAAGAATGAAGGTGAGGTTGTTAACTCTTCAGAAAAAATTGCAGACTTTGATAAGGTCGAGCTAGACAAAGATCATGGAGAGAAGACTGCTGAAAAAGTCAAAGATGATCAAGTAACTCAATCATCAGATATATCAGAGCAACAAGAAAAAGATATTGGTAAAAAAGTTAACCCAGCTGCAAAAAAGTTAATAAAGGAAAATTCTTTAGATTCTGGACAAATTAACCCAACAGGCAAAAAAGGTAGAGTTACCAAAAGTGATGTCATAAATCACATGAATTCAGATGAAGAAAACAAAACAATTAAAACTCCACCATCAATATCTCCAAGAGATGATGAAGAAAGAGTTCCTATGTCCAGACTTAGGACAACAATTGCAAATAGGCTGGTAACAGTTCAGCAGGAAACGGCGATGTTAACAACCTTTAATGAGGTTGATATGCAGCCAATCAAAGACTTGAGACAAAAATATGGTACTGAATTTGAAGCAGAGCATGGAACTAAACTAGGTTTTATGGGCTTTTTTGTATCCGCATCAGTGCAGGCGTTATTAAAATTCCCACTTGTTAATGCTTCAATTGATGGGGCTGATATTGTATATCACGGATATCAGGATATTGGTGTGGCAGTTTCAACAGATAGAGGTTTAGTTGTGCCAGTCATAAGGGGCGCACAAAATTTATCAATCGCACAAATTGAAAAGGAAATATTAAGCAAATCTGAAAAAGCACGAGATGGAAGTTTATCAATTGAAGAAATGCAGGGAGGAACATTTACCATCTCAAATGGCGGTATATTTGGTTCATTATTATCAACACCAATTTTGAATTCTCCTCAAACAGGCATATTGGGCATGCATAAAATTCAAGACCGACCAATTGCAGTGGATGGAGAAGTTGTTATCCGGCCAATGATGTATTTAGCTTTAAGTTATGATCATAGACTTTTAGATGGTAAGGAGGCGGTAACCTTTTTACTAACAATCAAAGAATTATTAGAAACTCCTGAAAGGTTACTTTTAAATCTATAGAAAATGAAAGATGTTTTAATTATTGGAAGTGGTCCTGCTGGCTATGTTGCAGCAATTCGGTGTGCTCAAAATGGTTTGGATACTGCGATTATTGAATCAAAAGCTGAGTTTGGAGGCACTTGCCTAAATGTTGGGTGTATTCCATCAAAAGCTCTTTTAGATTCATCAAATAAATATTATCAAGCCAAAGAGCATTTTTCAGAGCATGGAATTTCTTTTACAGAACAAAGTTTCGACCTAGGAACAATGATGACTAGAAAGGATGACGTCATAAAAAAATTAACTGGTGGTATATCAGGTCTACTAAAAGGAAATAAGATTGAAACTATAAATGGCACAGGAAAAATTATTTCTAAACATCAGGTAGAAGTTACTCAAAGTGAAGATACCATAATTTTAGACGCAAAAAATATTATTCTTGCAACAGGATCAAAGCCAATAGAACTTCCTTTTGCTAGATGGTCTAAAAATATAGTAAGTAGCACTGGCGCTTTAAACTTTATCGAAGTACCCAAAAAGCTAGGTATTATTGGTGCAGGCATTATTGGATTAGAGTTAGGGAGTGTTTGGTCTCGATTAGGATCAGAGGTTGTTATTTTAGAGGCGTTAGATGAATTTTTACCAAGTGCAGACCATCAAATTGCAAAGGAAGTACAGAAAGAATTTACTAAACAGGGACTTAATATAAATTTAGGATGCAAAGTTCAAGATACTATTGATTCAAAAGACTCTGTTTTAGTGAAATTTGTAAGAGATGGAGAGGATCATGAACTTGATTTTGATAAGTTGATTGTTGCCGTTGGTAGGACGCCTAATTCACAAAATATTTTTGATTCTAGTGTTGAAATAAGTATTGATTCAAAAGGTTTTGTTGATGTTGATCAATATTGCAGGACTAATATTGATAATATTTGGGCAATAGGAGATTTAGTGAGAGGCCCAATGCTTGCTCATAAAGGAAGTGAAGAAGGTGTAATGGTTGCAGACAGAATCATTGGCAAAAAAACTGAAATGTCCTATGAGCATGTCCCATCGGTAATTTATACCCATCCAGAAGTTGCTTGGGTAGGAAAAAATGAGCAAGAAGTAAAAACTGAGAATATTAGTTATAAGACCGGTGTATTTCCATTTGCTGCAAGTGGCAGAGCATTAGCAGCGAGCGATTCTAAGGGCTTTGTAAAAATGATTGCTAATGAATCTGATGATACTATCATTGGAATTCATGCTTTTGGTCCCTCAGCTGCAGAGATAGTACAACAGGGTTTAATTGCCATGGAATTTAGTTCTAGCGCCGAAGATCTAGCATTAACGATTTTTAGTCATCCTACTGTATCTGAAGCTCTGCATGAAGCCGCTTTGTCAGTAAATAATCAAGCAATACACATAGGGAACAAAAAACGTTGAATCTCCACGAATATCAAGCGAAACAAATATTTGCTGACTATAATCTCCCAGTTTCAAAAAATTTTTTAGTCACAAATTCTAAAGAGGTAAAAAAAGCATTTAATGTAATTGGTGGCGATAAGTGGGTAATGAAAACTCAAGTTCATGCTGGCGGTAGAGGAAAAGTTGGGGGTGTCAAACTAATTGATAATATCGAAGATGGAATTAAATTTACTAATCAATGGATTGGAAAAAGATTAATTTCGAAACAGACAGATGAAAAAGGACAACCTGTCTCTGTTGTAATGGTTGAGCCATGCATTGAAATCGAAAAAGAGCTGTATCTTAGTGCAGTGGTTGATAGGTCAGCAAAGGCAATTTCAATTATTGCCTCTGGAGAGGGCGGTGTTAATATTGAAGAAGTTGCAGAAACAAATCCTGAAAAAATCTTTTATGAGAAAATTGATTTAATTATTGGCCCACAACCATATCAAGCTAGAAGGCTATCTGAAGCATTACATCTTGATGCCCAACAGTCAAATGAATTCTGGAATCTGTTTAAAAATTTAGTAAAAATGTTTGTTGATTGTGACATGAGTCTTGTAGAGATAAATCCACTGATTATTACTAGCGAAGGGCACTTACATTGCTTAGATGCAAAGGTCAACTTGGATTCAAATGCACTATTTAGACAAAGTAATCTTGCCAATATGCGTGATTTATCTCAAGAGGATCCACAAGAATGTGAGGCCAGCAATCATGATTTAAGTTATGTTTCTCTTGATGGCAATATTGGATGCATGGTAAATGGTGCTGGCCTAGCAATGGGAACTATGGATACTATTAAGTTTTATGGAGGCGAGCCAGCAAATTTTCTTGATGTGGGAGGTGCTGCAACTAAAGAGAGAGTTGCGAAAGCTTTTAAAATTATTCTAAATGATCCTAAAGTTAAAGTAATTTTGGTGAATATTTTTGGCGGCATTGTAAGATGCGACCTCATTGCTGAGGGGATAATAGCTGCTGTCAAAGAAACTGAGTTAGTCATTCCAATCGTAGTAAGACTTGAAGGAAACAATTCAAAATTAGGATCTGATATGTTGCAAAAATCATCATTAGCTATAGAAAGCGATAATGATCTTGAAAATGCAGCAAAAAAAGCAATTCTTTTAGCCGAATGAGCATTCTTGTAAATAAATCAACGAAAGTCCTTGTCCAAGGATTTACCGGATCCCAGGCAACCCTTCATTCTGAACAATCTATTAACTACGGGACAAATATTATTGGTGGAGTTACACCAGGAAAAGGCGGAACGGAACATCTTGGCAAGCCTGTATTTAATTCTGTAGCTGAATCTATGGAACTCCAACCAAATGCAGCTTTGATTTTTGTACCAGCTGCATTTTGCAAAGATTCAATTTTGGAGGCTGCTGAGCAAGGTATTCCTCTCATTATATGCATAACTGAGGGAGTGCCAACTATGGACATGCTTGTGGTTAAGAATAAGATTGATCAACTCGGCATTACTTTAATTGGACCAAATTGTCCGGGTATTATTACTCCCGATGAAGCAAAACTTGGCATCATGCCAGGCGATATTCATAAAAAAGGTCGTATTGGTATTATTTCTAGATCAGGTACTCTTACATATGAGGCAGTTAAACAAACAACAGATTTAGGTCTTGGGCAAAGTTCATGTGTAGGTATCGGTGGTGATCCAATACCTGGATCTTCATTCATTGATATGCTTGCACTCTTCAATGATGATCCCGATACAGATGCTATTATTATGGTAGGTGAAATAGGTGGGAATGCAGAGGAAGAAGCAGCGAAATACATATCTAACCATGTTAATAAACCAGTAATTTCATATATTGCCGGACAGACTGCACCATCAGGTAAACGAATGGGTCATGCTGGAGCAATTATTGCCGGAGGCAAGGGTACTGCTGAAGATAAAATGAAAACACTGCAAAGTGCCGGCGTTCACGTTGTTGATAATCTCCTTGAGATTGGGATTAGAACTCAACAAGTTTTGGATTAATTTTTGTAAGTTTCTTTAACCTCAAAATTGCCATTACGGCTGCTAAGCTTAATCCAAATATCATGCCAATCCACATACCATGTGCACCCAAGGGATTTTCAATACCATAATAAGTTAGATAGTACCCAATTGGTAATGCAAATATCCAATATGCAATAATTAGATATATCATTGGTACAAATGTATCTTTGTAACCTCTGAGCCCTCCCAAGGCCCCCATTTGAATGCCGTCGGATAATTGAAAAATGGCAGCTAAAATTAATAGACTCTTTGCTAATATAGCAACATCTAATTCATTGGTAAAAAAGCCCACAATGTTATCTTTAAAACATACAATGACTAGGATATTAAGAATTGCACCGATAAAACACATATAGATTGCAAAATATGAAGAGAATCTTGCGCTTGTATAGTGTTCAGCGCCAAGCAAATTTCCAACTCTTGTTGCAGCCGCCAATCCTATAGATAATGGGACCATAAATAGAAAGCTTGCAATACTTAATGCAACCGCATGACTTGCCACAATGAGATCACCAAGAGGACCAAGAATTATTGCTGCTCCTGAAAACATGCTCAATTCAACAAATATTCCTAAACCAATTGGCAAACCCAAAAATATTAATTCTTTAAAAGTTTTAAATTGGGGTAATCGTATTCCACTAAAGATTTTAATAGCTCTTAAATCTTTTTGTAACATTATCACTATAACCATTCCAATCAACATTAGTGTTGATATAAATGATGTTGCATATCCACACCCAACTCCTCCAAGTTCAGGAAATCCAAAAAGACCATTGACTAAAATAATATCTGCAGGAATATTCAATAACATCCCAAAAAACGCAACAAAAAAGACAGGCTTTGTTTGAGTCAAACCTTCGCTAAAACATCTTAATGCAGTAAATAAAATAATTGAACATGCGCCAAATGCCAATGCTTTTAGATATCCAGATGTAACCTCAATTATTGAAGAATCAATTGATGTAAGTTTTACAAAAGAAGCAGCACCAATATATCCGCCGGTTAAAAATATACCAATGCCTAAACCAATCCAAATTACTTCTCTCATCTTAAGAGTAATTTCTGAAATTTTCTTACCTCCATACAAATGAGCAATAATCGGAGTCAGAGCAAACATTATTCCACTGATAGAGAAAAATAATGGATTTGAAATTGATGCACCAATAGCAACACCTGATAATTCTGTTGATCCAGCTCTTCCAGCAACAATTGTATCTGTAAGACCCATTGCAGTATATGATGCTTGTGAACCATAAATCGGTAATCCAATCTTTAAAAATTGTTTAAGCTCACTTAAATACTTTTTCAAAATAATTGCCCTTCAAATGGTGCACTGTATCATAGATAAATAGCTTAATCAGGAGAATAGGATTAGAAAAGATAATAGACCATTTTGGCTTAAAAAGTTAACTAAACAGATTAATGATTTTTATGTTAAAAGATTTTTATATCCACAATTCAAAAGTATCGGGTATGGCGGAGCTTACTTTAAACCTAGGTTTTATAAAATTTATGGAAGCAATATTTCATTGGGAAATTATGCAACTTTAATTGGTGAGAGTGACGGTATTATTCAACTTACTACATGGAATGTTGGAAAATGGGACGGAAAGCTTAAAATCGGAGATTATGCATTAATATCTCCTGGAGTAAGAATATTGTCTGCGAAAAGGATTACCATTGGTAACTCATGTATGTTTGGTAGGGGTGCATATGTGACCGATTCAGATTGGCATGGCGTCTATGACAGAAATGAGGTAGCTGGGTCACCAAAGGAAGTAATACTTGAAGATAATGTATGGATTGGCGATTCAGCAATTATTTGCAAGGGGGTCAGAATTGGTAAAAACAGTATCATAGGCGCAGGATCTGTTGTTACAAAAAATGTTGAGCCAAATTCGATTTATGCTGGTAACCCTGCCAAGTTTGTTAAAAAACTTGATGAACAAGAAATTATTCCAAGAAAAAACTTTTACTCGAATCCAAAAAAACTAAAAGATGATTTTGAAATCCTAGATAAGCTTGCTCTTAAAGACAATACTCTTTTTGGCTGGATAAAAAGTTTTTTTTACAGGAACAAAGATCACTAAACTTAAGATGCGCACGATAGCCTTTTATTTTTCTCATCATTCTTGGGTGGCAAACTAAATTCAGAAGTAAGATCATTTTTTATAAAAGGGTCTTTGTATGCATCTAACATTTTCTCCATTGTTGAAAAATCACCTTCTTCAGCCTGCATATTTACTTTGTCTATTTGAAAATTTTTAGGAGTAATGATTGGATTAGATGAACTAATTATTCTAATTTTTTTGTTAAGGCTAATTGAATCTTTATCATGTCTCTTTAAAAAACTAATTTGCCACTGTCTAAGCTCTTCATCTTTTGATATAGGCGACTCTTTTTTAATAACATTTGCTAAGTCTCTAAATGATTTTGTAAAATCAAGATTTTTTTTGTGAAGGATATCGAGAAATGCTTGTATTAGGTTAGGATCTCCTTCCTCTGAGCTGGTTAGACCAAGTTTATTTTTGAAATTAATTAACAATTTTTTTGAAAATATTTTCTCATAATATTTCAGTATATCTTCAATTTCACTTTGAGATAAAAAGTTACTAAATGCTTGACCCAATGCTGAACAGTTCCACAAACCAATATATGGCTGATTTGCATATGAATATCTACCACTCGTATCTGAAAGGTTACATATAAAATTTGGATTATAGTCTTCTAAAAATGCAAAAGGACCATAATCAAATGTCTCTCCAAAAATATTAAAGTTATCTGTATTCATAACTCCATGGCAAAATCCTAATGCTTGCCAACTTGCGATCATTGACGCAGTAGAATCCACTATTTTACTGAATAATTTTTTAATGCTTCCATCACACTCTGTAAATTCACTATATGTATCAAAACAGTAATCTATTAACTTTTTAAGATTCTCTGAATCATTTTTGTAATAAAAATACTCAAAATTTCCAAAACGTATGTGGCTCTTGGACGTTCTTATAATCATGGCTGCAGTTTCAAATTGATCCCTTTGTACCTTTTCTGAGCTAGAAAAAAACATAAGTGATCTAGAGGTTGGAATTCTTAATCCATGCATTGCTTCAGCGCCAATATACTCTCTAATTGATGATTTTAAGATAGCTCTACCATCACCAAATCGTGAAAATGGTGTGATGCCTGAACCTTTCAAGAACAAATCAAAAACTTTATCTTTTGCAAAAGATTGACCGATTAAGAGCCCTCTGCCATCACCCAATTGATTAACATATTGTCCAAATTGATGACCAGCGTATGCACTGGCAAATGGTTTTAAATCTTTGTTTTTTTCTTTACAACAAAAGTCTTGTATATTTTTTAGATCATCATTATTAAGGCCTATTTGAGAGGCGAGGTCGGTATTTATTAATTCGAGTGTTAGATTTTCTGGAAAATTTGGATTAACTAAACTAGTGAACTTATCACCTAAGTTTAAATATTTATGAGTGCTGATCAAAATTTAGGATTTTACAATTTGTAATAGCTCACTCATACGTTCATCTTGAGAGTGATCTGTACCAAGATGTTCGATTTCATTCCACATCACTGCTGAACAAAAAGGACCTAACTCGTCTTTTAATGAATTTGCTACTTCCTTTCCATTCCCGCAAAAACCTAAAGTTTCAACCATTTCATTGGATACTAAATCAAACATTTTTTGCCATTCACCTTGAATAGATAACGCATGCAATTTTTCATTTACATCACCCCAACCATGGAAATCGAGAGCTTGTCTGTAAGTTCTTGTCGATGCATAAAAGCTTATTCTCGCGGCAATGTCTCTCTTAGCTTTTGCAAGTTCTTCTTCTGTTTCTCCAGTTGCAATAAAGCCACCCCATAAAAGTTCACAATCTGAGACTTCTCTATTTCCGCGTTTTGCACCTTCTGCGACAGCTGGTAATATTATTTCTTTTATATAGTCTTTAGAGCACATTGGATGAAGCAACAAACCATCAGCAACTTCACCAGCAATTCTAGCCATACCAGGACCAAGACCTGATACATATATTGGTGGACAATCAACCTCCATTGGGGGAGGAGTAAACATTGGTGTCATTAGTGTATGAGTATAGTGTTCACCCTGAAAGTCTAATTTCTCTCCAGTTTTCCATGTATTCCATATTGCTTTTACAGCCAAAATATATTCACGCATTCGAGGTGCTGGAGGTGACCATGGAACACTGAAACGTCTTTCATTATGCCCTTTAACCTGAGTTCCCAAACCTAATTGAAACCTCCCACTGCTAAAGGCCTGTAAGTCCCATCCCATGTTTGCAACAGTCATTGGACTTCTTGGAAATGCAATTGCAAGACCTGTTCTCACAATCAGATTTGTATGCTCTAAACCAATAAGCACAGGAAGAAATGGCTCATTATTTAATTCTCCTGATACAAGAGCATCATAGCCAATATCTTCAGCATGTTTAGCAATATTTTTGGAATCAGACGTTAAGCCAGGAATGTAGGTTTCAACTCTCATATTTAATTAATATCTAGTTTTGAGTTAGCGAAATTTTGAGCCCACTGATAATTTGGTTTCCCAGATGGAGCTCTCTCGATTAACTCAGAAAAAACAATTTCTTTAGGCATTTTATAACTTGCTATGTATTTTGATGCAACATTTTTTATATCATCAAGTGAAAGATCTAAATTTTCCCTTCTTTGGATTACTGCAACGACTTTTTGCCCCCACCTTGCATCTTTTACACCTACAACTAAGCAATCAAATATATTTGGATGTGCCTTTAGTGCCATTTCAACTTCTTCAGGAAATATTTTTTCTCCACCAGAGTTTATTGAAACACTTCCTCTACCCAATAAAGTCATTTGACCATCTTTCTCATACTTTGCCATGTCTCCTGGAATTGAGAATCTCTCACCATTAACTTCAATAAAGGTTTTTTTTGATTTCTCCTCATCTTTGTAATAAGCAATTGGCACATGTCCTCTTCTTGCTAAGTAACCTATAGTTTCAGTATCACTTGATGGAATAATCTCTTTTGTATCTAGATTTAAGATCTCACTAAAGTTAGGTTTTGTAAATTTTGGACCACCACCAGAGTCTTTCAATTTTCCATCTTTGGTATGAATATTTACACCAGTTGCACCAGTTTCTGAGGAGCCAACAGCATCAATAAGAAATAAATTAGGTAAATATTCCAAAATAGTATCTTTTATAGATGAACTAAAAACTGAGGCTGTACTGGAAAATATAAGAAGTGATGAGAGATCTAAACCTTTTTTCAATGCCTTAGGAAGGGCATCACATAAAGGTCGTCCCATTGCATCTCCCATGATAGTTAAGTTCATAACTTTTTCTTTGGCAACAACTTCCCAAACGTAATCTGCATCAAATGAGATTCGATCATAGATAACAAGCTTCCAGCCTGAAAAAAAAGAATTAAAAGATTGCCATTGAGCACCACCATGCATGAAAGGTGCTAGTGCAATAGCGATGGTTTGATCTTGTAAGCATTTATCTGCAAATGCTTCAGGTGATTCATATCTTTCTCCAGTAACTGCATCAATACCACCACCCAAAGTCATCAGTACATCTTCCATTCGCCATACGACACCTTTTGGCATGCCAGTGGTTCCTCCAGTGTAAAGAATATATTGATCGTCTCCAGATCTTTTAACATCAAGCCTTGAGTCATCTTCATTCAGAATTAGATCTTCAAAATCATAACTTTCATCAATAACACATCTATCTTCAGAACCATCATCAATGCAAATAAAATCTTTAAGTGTGGGTAAATGTTCTCTTATGTTTTGGAGTTTTTTACTAAACTGCTTATGATAGAAAATAGCTTCCATGTCTGCATTATCAATTAAATATTTAAGCTCTTCTTCAACATATCTATAGTTTATATTTATGGGTATAGCACAAAGCTTATAAGCACCAAGCATTATCTCTAGCCACTCAACACAATTAAAAGCATATATTCCAATGTGACTGCCTTTTTTTATTCCTAATTTTTTTAAAGCATGTGCTGCTTTATTACTTCGAGCGTCTAATTCCTTATAGGTTAATCGAGTTGATCCATAAACAATTGCCTCTCTATCTGGTACCCTATCTACTACACCTTCAAAAATGTCTGCAGCATTAAACTCCATTAGACTTGCCTATCTTGATTTTCCCAATATGGATCTCGTAGTTTCCTTTTAAATAATTTTCCATTTTCGTCTCTTGGTAATTTATCAATTAGATCGATTGAGCGAGGATGTTTCATCTTTGCAAGGTTCTTTGATGCAAATTCCATCAAATCATTTTTTATATCTTCCTCAGTTATTTCTTCATCATTTAACTCCACTACTGCTTTGATTTCTTCTCCCCACTCTTCGTTAGGTATTCCAAATACAGCAACGTCTTGGACTTTTGGATGCATTAAGAAAACACTTTCAATTTCTGCTGGATAAATATTTGCTCCCCCAGAAATAATCATATCAATCTTCCTATCACACAAAAATAAATAATCCTCAGAATTCATGTAACCAATATCACCGACAGTAAAAAAGACACTATCTCCAATTACCAATCTTTCTTTTTCGGTTTTTGCCTTGTCACCTTTATACTCAAATTTTGTAGTGTCTCCTAATCTCATATAAACAGTACCTTGCTCATCAACATCTGCTTGAGTACCATCATCACGAATAATTTTAATCTCTGCACCTGGCCATGCTTGCCCAACTGTTCCGGGAAAGCGACTCCAATCCTTAGCACTTATAACTGTTCCGCCTCCTTCTGTAGCAGCATAGTATTCCCAAATTGAATCTCCCCACCAATCAATCATCTCTTGTTTTGTATGAATTGGACAGGGGGCTGCGGCATGTATCATCGCCCTAGTTGAAGTGCAATCATACTTTTTCTTAATAGAGTCATTTACTTGTAGGAGTCTGTGAAATTGAGTGGGAACCATATGCGAAGTTGTGACTTTATATTTATCTATCAGATAAAGCATTTTTTCAGCATCAAATTTATCCATCACAACAACTGAGTGACCATAGTGAAGAGATGCTGTTGAATGAACAATGACTGCCGTATGGTATAAGGGAGAACCAACTATATGGACATTCTCATCTTCGGGCTGAATATTATAAAAACTGAAGATCATTGCAAACAAACTTAAAACATCATCAGGATCGCCCTCCACAAGATTTCTTTTTACCCCTTTTGGTTTACCAGTTGTTCCAGACGTGTAATTCATCACTTGTCCTGCCGATCTGTCATGAGGATTTTCATCAGGCATAGATTTGGTAAAGTCATCAATATGCCTAAATCCCTCAAGCTCATCGATTGTAATGCATCCTTTCTTATCAAAACTTATCTCTGAAACCGCATTAATGCATGCCTTTTCCATATCAGGATTTTTTCCTGATGCTATAAAAGCCTTTGCCTCGGAATCCTCTAATATATAAGCAATCTCGGGTCCTGCAAGATGCCAATTTATTGGCACAAGATAAAAACCAGCTTGAAGACATGCCATATAAACAACAAAATATTCAACCGAATTTGGTAAAACAACTGCAACAGTATCAAACTTTTTTAGTCCTAAATCACGTAAAGCATGAGTAAGTTTGTTTGCCTTTGAAAGTAATTCTCCTCTCGATACTAACTCTTCATTTGGTCCTACTATGGCAAGTTTATTTGGTTCTTTGTTAGCAAATCTATAAAATCCTAGTTCCATTATATTAATCCTATAAACTTAAAATGTGATTTAAATTGTTACAAAGCATAGAATACAACAATATTTTTAGTTGAATGGAATTTTTTTTAGAAAATCAAGAATTGCTCTGGTTTATGGTAGTTATATACGACCTAACCCTGGCAATATTTCTTTTTAAATTTTTTGGAAAGTATGGATTGTATTGTGCAGTTGTGCTGGGAATAATTCTCGGCAATCTTCAAGGTGGAAAAGTTAGTGAGCTTGAAGTATTTGGGCTATCTTTGACGGTAAGCATGGGTGCAATATTATATTCAGGAATTTACTTTGCCACAGACTTACTCAATGAAAAATATGGAAAGAATGAGGCAAACAGGGCTGTTTATCTTGGATTTGTAGCTAATATTGCAGTTATGGTTACTCTTTGGGTGAGTACAATCTTTTTACCATCTGATATTACTGGATCTGCAGCAGCCGTTCATAATGCAATAACAACCTTAGCAACTTATTCACCAATCTTTATTATTGGCTCACTAACTGCATACCTATCAAGTCAAGTTTTTGATGTATGGTTTTTTAATTACCTCAAAACCAAAACAGGGGGTAAAAAATTGTGGCTTAGGAATAATCTGTCAACATTGTCATCACAATTGATTGATACACTCATTTATCAATTTACATGGGTGTTAGCAACTGATCTTAGTTTTTATGAGGCATTTTCAATAGCTATGGCAAAATATTTTATCAAGGCAATTATTGCATTTGTTGATACTTTCTTTATATATCTTGTAAGAAATTGGAAAGTTCCAAATTAGGGTATTGCAATATAAAATTGATAATGAATATAGCTGTGTTTAAAGATGAGTGAAATTAAAAAAGATTGGGAAAGTATTTTAACCAAAGAATCTTATTTAGTGACAAGAGAAGGAGCCACTGAAAGACCATTTTCTGGTGAGTACTGGGATCATTTTGAAGATGGATCTTACAAATGCATATGTTGCGGTACAGAACTTTTTAAATCTAATTCAAAATTTGATGCTGGGTGTGGTTGGCCAAGTTTTTTTGAGTCTATTGATCCTCAATGTATAAATGAAATACCTGATCATTCACATGGCATGATAAGAACAGAAATAAAATGCAGTAAATGCGATGCTCACCTTGGACATGTCTTTGATGATGGTCCTCAGCCAACTGGGCTTAGATATTGTGTAAACTCAGCATCCCTTGATTTCAAGGAAAAATAATTTTTGAACAAAGATAATCCATTTAATTCATTTATCTCATCGATTAAGGTTAGTATTTGGACTTTTCTCTCTAGAGTTTTTGGTTTATTGAGAGATATTGCAACTACTAATCTTCTTGGAGCAAGTATTTTTCATGATGTATTTGTCGTAGTCTTAAAAATACCAAATGTATTTAGGAGATTTTTTGCTGAAGGTGCATTTAGCCAAGCTTTCGTTCCTATTTACACATCACTTATCCTTAAAGACAACAAATTAGAGGCAAGCAACTTTGTAAATTCTTTATTTGGAATTTTACTACTAGCATTAACTATATTTACTTTCATTGCTTATTTTTTTGCACCATCATTTATTTTTATATTTGCACCTGGATTTTATTTTGATGAAACAACCAGAGATCTTGCTGTAAATCTCCTGAGAATAATGTTTCCTTATCTTGGTTTAATATCATTAGTTTCATTTGCTGCAGGAATACAAAATTCACACAATTTTTTTTCAATTCCTGCTGCAACACCGCTTATTTTTAATTTGTCTTTGATAATTGCCTGTTTATTTTTTGCACAGTATTTTAATCTTGAGGTTTTTGCTCTTGCATGGGGTGTTTTAATTGCTGGAATAATTCAATTATTTTTGCAATTCTTTCCATTAAGATATTTAGGTACCTTACCAAAAATACAATTTGATACACAAAATAAGAATGTAAAAAATTTTTTTGTTATTATTTTGCCAGCAATAATTGCAGGCGGTGTTGCTCAAATTAATTTACTTGTGGACACTATATTTGCCTCTTTGCTTGCAACAGGAAGTCCCACTTGGCTTTATGTTTCAGACAGGTTAATTCAATTACCTTTGGGCGTATTCGCTATTGCTATCGGAACAGTTCTATTACCAGATTTGTCACGTTCCTTTTCAATTTTAGATAAAAGAGTTTTTAAATCAAAATTAAGTTCTGGTATTAAATTAGTATTTTTCCTATCAGTACCCTCTGCATTTGGATTATATGTTCTCGGAGAAGATATTATTGAAGTTTTATTTATGAGAGGCGAATTTAATAATTTTGATGTTCAAATGTCATTTTACAGCTTACAAATGTTTAGCTTTGGTCTGCCATTCTTTATGTTGATGAAAGTTCTTGTACCAGCTTTTTTTGCTCAGAAAGATACTAAAACTCCATTGTACATATCAATGGCAAGCTTAATATTAAACATTATTCTTAATTATATTCTGGCTTTTAGTTTAGGATTTGGACATTATGGACTTGCTTTGGCCTCATCATTTGCATCTTTTTTATCTGTTGTTTTGATGCTTGTGATTCTCAGTCAACAGAAATATATTTTATTGCAAGATGTTTTAGATTCTTTCTTTATTAAAGTAATCATCGCATCTGCAGTCATGGCTGCAATTACTATTTTTGCAACCAATTTAATAGAATTAGATGATTTATTAGGATTAAAAAAGTTTTTGTTTACAGTTTTTATAATCTTTTTGGGTCTAATATCATATATTGGTTTATCCCTTGCCTTTGGTTTAAGAAAAAAGGATATTTTGTAAAAAATGTATCTTATACGCGGACTCCAAAATATAAAGTTATACAAGCAAAAATTTGCTAACTCACAAATTTGCGCAACGATTGGTAACTTTGATGGCTTGCATATTGGACATCAACACATTCTTAGTGCAATAAAGAAGCATGCTGAAGAAAAAAATTTTTCAACTATGGTGTTTTTTACAGAACCACATGCAAGCGAATACTTTTCAAACAACCATGATGCAGCTGATATACCCACAAGGATTTGTCCATGGAGAGAAAAATTTGAACTTTTACAGGATTTTGGCATTGATTTCGCTTTTTTTCTGAAATTTAATTTATCTCTTACAAAAATGACACCTGAAGATTTTATTTCACAAGTCTTAGAGAGGGTAAATCTTGAATATCTTCAAGTTGGTGATGATTTTAGATTTGGTAAAGATAGAACTGGAGATTATGAAATGCTCAAAGATTGGGGGATTGATAAAAATATTTCAGTATCAGCCACTCCAACAGTAAAAATTAATGAAAGACGTGTAAGTTCAACATGGATTAGGGAGGCTTTGGCAAAAAGTGAATTTGAGCTTGCTGAAGAACTATTAGGAAGACCATATACATTCTCAGGTAAAGTAGTTTATGGAAATCAACTTGGCCGGACAATTGGCATACCAACTGCCAATCTATGGATGCCAAAACAACGTTTACCTGTTCAAGGTGTTTTTGCAGTGAAATGTAAACTAGTTGACAGGCACCTCTATGGAATTGCAAACATGGGTACAAGGCCTACCGTTGATGGTGAATCACCGGTTTTAGAAGTCCATTTATTTGATTTTGATCAAAATATTTATGGCCAAAGACTAGAGATAGAATTTATAAAAAAAATTCGTGACGAAAGAAAATTTGATAATATAAATTTACTAAAACAACAAATCCACAAAGATATTGATATAGCAAAAGATACCCTAAAATTAATCTAATGGATTACAAAGATACTATCAACCTTCCAACGACTGATCTTCCTATGAAAGCTGGTCTGTCAGCAAAAGAACCAAAAATTCTTGATTTTTGGAAGACAGAAAATATTTATAACCAAATTAGAATCGAACGAAAGGAAGCCAAAAAATT
>CEQD01003967.1_pt1 | contig 18841 bp, 15 predicted proteins | sample 530511 | NCBI WGS metagenome assembly CEQD01 (sample SAMEA2620230, study PRJEB7988) | marine metagenome | biome: marine biome (ENVO:00000447); feature: surface water layer (ENVO:00002042); material: "saline water (ENVO:00002010), including plankton (ENVO:xxxxxxxx)" | depth 5 m | reverse complement strand
CCTTGCCAAATCTCAGGAATAAATGATACTTTATTTTTATGAGATTTAATTATCTTACATAGCTTTGTAAAATTTATTGTTCCTTTCCCAATTTCTAATCCTTCTCCTGCAAGATCAGAGCCATCTGAAATATGATAATGCGCTGTATACGGAGTAAGGTTCTTCACGTAATTATAGTAATCCCAACCAAACGTATTGCATGCCAGGTATGCGTGTGATAAATCATTACAAATTCTTATTTTAGTTAATTTACAAAACTTTTTAATTTCTAATATATCCATAAATAAATTCTGATATCTTTGACCACCAAAATGCCATGGATATGGCGCCATAGTTTGTGGCAATATCTCAATATTTGAATTTGATAATTCCTTTAATGATTTGATTAAATTATCATAATATCTATTACGTTTTGAAACAGATATAAATTCATCCCTGCTAAATCCTCCACAATTTGTTATTATTGCTGGTTTAGATGTTGTTGGAAAATATTTATTTAAGTTAGTTGTTAATTTAATTAATTTTTTCATGTACTTTATTGATTTATCTCTATATTTTTTATCGTCAGTACATAAATCTAATAAGTGATCATTTTCAAATAACTCAGGAGCATGTACTAAAAACTTACATTTGTATTCTTTATTCAAAAACTTATCTGGATCTTCATATAGATCCTTATAGCTCATATGGAACTCAACGAAATCTGGCTGAGAAACCTTAAGAAGTGAATTTATGTCATGATATCGAACAGGAATACCCCAGTCATTTTTAAAATTATATTTTTTAGGTGGTTTAATCTGTTTAGTAAAGTGAGATGCAAATAATGGCTCGCCTTTTGCTATATCAATACTTGCTTTTTTTCCTATAACTTTATAAATATGATTTGGTTGTAGTCCTTGCCCAGGGCTTTTATATTCAAAATGTTTTTTATTAAAAATAGTCCCTTTTTTTATATTAGTTTTTAGATAAATGCTTTTAGAGAGATTTTCTCGATTGATTAATTCTCCTTGAGATAATGTTCTATCTGAAGATGAACCAAGCGCTGACTCAATTTCTCTAATACTTTTTATTAACTGTCTAAATTCGTCTTTTTCTAAGCTAGCTGCATGATCCGGTCCTTCCATATTTTTATCAAGAGTAAGATGTCTTTCGATAATCCTTGCTCCAAAACCAATAGATGCAAGTGTAATTGCTACTCCTCTTTCATGTCCAGAATATCCTACTATTCTTCCATATTTTTTTAACTTATTCATATATTTTAGGTTTATATCTTGAAGTGGTGCTGGATATGTCGAATTGCAATGTAATAGAGAATAATTAACTTTTTTGTATTTATTTATTAGTTTTACTGCATCATCAATATCTTTTTGTGTGCTCATCCCTGTTGAAAGAATTAATGTTTTTGATTTTTTACATAAATGTTCTATCAAATCATGATTAGTTAAATCAGCAGATGAAACCTTGAATGCAGAGACATTAATTGTACTTAATTGATTAGCAGACTTTTTATCCCAAGGTGTACATAAGAATATTATATCTTTCTTAATACAATAATTTCTTAATCTTTTGATTTCGTTGAAAGTTAAGTTAAATTTATTCAGTAGATTTAAGGTATACTGTGTTCCTAAATCTGCACTAGTCATTTTTAGTGCATTCTTAGAATAAGTTTCATTCATACACCTATATTGGAATTTTGCGCAATCAGCACCTATTTCTTTTGCGATATCGATTAATTTAAATGCTTTTTTCATATCACCATTATGATTAACGCCTATTTCAGCAATAACAAAAACTGTATCGTCTGTTATTTTTTTATTATCGATTGTTAGAGCTTTTTCTTTGTGATCCATTGTCTTAATCCAACGCTATCAAATGTAATTGTTTCAATTTGTAGTTTGCGTTTCTTCAGTGCTTTAATCAGATCTAATTTTTTATCTGTAGGAACACAGAGTAAGTAATAACCACCCGATCCTGCGCCAAGTAATTTGCCACCTATCGCGCCATTACTAAGGGCAAATGTATAAATCTCGTTTAAATAATCGTTAGTAATTTTAGGAGAAAACATTTTCTTAGTCTCCCAGGCTTTTCCTAATAACTCTCCAAAATCATCAATATACCCTTTTAATAGTTTTGACTTCATTTCGTATGCTATATTTTTTGCAGTCTCAGCATATTCCTTTTGAGATTGATTTTTCATCAATTCTTTCTGCTCGTCATGAATATCACCTGAATTATGATTGATGCCTGTATAGCACAAGAGCAGAGAATCTTCTAACTCATTGATCAAGTCATCATTTATCCTTAAGGGATTTACTATATTTTCTCTATCTTTTAGCTCAATAAAGTTAAATCCACCAAATACAGTTGCGTATTGATCTTGCCAACCACCTGATAAATTCATTACTACTCTTTCAGCATGAAATGCTAATTCAGCAATTTCATAATCACTAAATTTGTTTTCTTTATAATTGTTGAACGCTCCAATAACTGCACTAAGTAATACTGCAGAACCTCCTAATCCTGATCCTGGGGGAACATCACTGTATGTTGTCAATTCAAAGCCAAATTCAGGTTTAAGAAGTTGAATTACTGATTTTATAAGATCAAGTTCTCCATTAAGACTAATTTCACTTATATTTTTAAATGCTAATCTTTTATTTAAATCATATGAATGGATAATAATTTTCTCATCCTCTCTTTTTTCAAGAATAGCATGCGTAAATTTATTGATAGTTGCATTAAGCACTGCTCCACCTTCTTCATAGAAATATGTCGTAAGATCAGTTCCTCCTCCTGCAAAACTTATACGAACTGGTGATTTAGCTTTAGAAATTAACCTCTCTTTTTCATCCCAAAATAAATTTTCTTTTGTAACAACTGATACTAAGTTTTTTTCACTATTTAATATAGGGATAATTCTTATTCTCGTATCTAAGAGTTTAAGTATATTTTCTTTAGATGCGTCTTTCTCTAACAAATAAACAAAATCTTTATTCATGCACTCGCTAATTTTTATCGATAGTTTATTTTCCTTTATTAGCTTTCTTCTTATATCACCATCAGTTGCTAAACCAATAATCACTAAATTATCTTCAATAAAAATAGTGCCGTGCTCATTTTTATCAATTTTTTTGAGTACACTACTCAAATTCTCATTTTTATTAACTATGTAGTCATTAATGTTCATTTTTTATATATTCACAAAACTTAAAATAATCTTCTGGGATTCCTATATCAATAAACATCCCATCATACATGTATGCATATAATTTATTAGATTTACATATATCTTCAAAAACATTTTCAATCATAAACTGATCTTCAGGATAATTTTGAATTAGTGATGTGTTTTTGAAATAATAGCATCCAGTACTTATGTAGGCATTCTTTTCTTTTAATCCTTGTCTATTAAATTTATTAATAATATTATTTTCTATTTCTAAAGTACTTGATCTCTTACAATTCTCTTGATAGGTACATAATATGTTAATATCATTATTACATTGTTTTGTAAATGAACTGTAATTCACATCAATATACGAATCACCATTTAGTATTAATGCTGGTTCATCAATTTCATGTTTTAAAATCATCATTGCGTTCTTAATTGAACCGCCTGTCCCTAAAGGAGAATCCTCTTTTATAATCTTAATTTTATCGTTACTTCCATAATATTGTTCTATTATTTCAGATTTATATCGTGTCAGTAAAACTATTTGATAATCACTTATTGATTTTTCAATTAATCTAATCTGATATTCTAAAAATGGGAGATTTTCTACCGGTGCCATCGGTTTAGGAACATCGCTAATTATCTCTGACAGTCTTGTACCCAAGCCACCAGCTAAAATAAATATTTTTAACAATTGATTATTTAGGAAATTTTATTACTTTTTCAGAATTATACGGATCATAACCCGCTACAGATTCATATAGAATCTTCTTAATATCTTCTGAACTTGATTCAGAATCTAATCCATTAAATTTATCTAAACATTGTTCTATTTGATGATGTGTAAGTTTTTCTTCATTTGCTGACATTATATGATCATGCGTTGTTTTTGAGACATCATCACCTATCAGTAACTCCTCATACAATTTTTCTCCATCCCTCAATCCGGTAAAGCTAATTTCTATATCACCGGTAGGATTATTTTCGTCTTTTATTTCCTTTCCACTTAATTTTATCATCTCTTTTGCAAGTTCTAAAATACTTAATGGTTCACCCATATCTAGTAAAAAAACATCTCCGCCTTTACTAAGAGAACCTGCTTGTATTACTAATTCTGTTGCTTCACTTATGGTCATGAAGTATCTTATTACGCGAGGATCAGTAACAGTAACTGGCCCACCATTTCTGATTTGTTTTTTAAATAAAGGCACAACACTTCCAGAAGTATCCAACACATTTCCAAATCTGACCATACAATACTTCGTTTTACATTTATTCGAGGACATATCATCAACTATATCTTGAAGTGATTGAAGTATAAGTTCAGCAAATCTTTTAGTAGCTCCCATAATATTTGTTGGACGCACTGCTTTATCACTTGAAATTAACACAAAATTCTCAACATTATGTTTATATGCCGCTGTTGCAACAGTATGTGTACCAATAATATTATTTTTTATTGCTGACAAAGGATTATGTTCTACAAGTGGGACATGTTTATTAGCAGCAGCATGGTATACCGTATCTATATTTTCATTTCTAAAAATATGCTTAATCAAACTCTCGTCGCCAACAGACCCCATATAGGTTGAAATGTCAACGTTCAAATTTGTATTTAATTTGATATCACATATTTCTCTGTCAATTTCATATAGAAAATACTCAGATTGTTCTAACAGAATAATTTTTTTTGGGTTAAGACAGATAATTTGTCTGCATAATTCAGAACCAATTGATCCGCCGGCTCCTGTTACAAGGACAGTTTTATTTTGTATACAAGCCTTTAACAAATATTCGTTAGGTTTAACAGCATCTCTTCCTAAAAGATCATCTATATCGATTTTTTCAATTTGAGATAGCTTTATTGTACCAGTTGCTAAATCTTTTATGTTAGGTAGTTTCCTAATAATTCCATGGTGTTTATCTAATTCCTTAACAATCAATTTTAGCTTATTTTTTGATTGATCTGAGTGAGTAATAAGTATTTCGCGAATATTCTTCTTAGATATAACTTTTTCAATATCCTTGAGCGTATAAACAGGTAGTTCTGCAATCATTGTTTTTGTATCATCACTATTATTACTTATAAAACCTTTGCTAAGAATACTTTGACTACTTTTAAGAATATTATTTATTTCTATTGCCTCTTGAGAAGTTCCATAAATCAAAACAGCATGCTTTGCATTTTCCTTTTGTTGTGTTAAAAAAGATCTTGCTGTATATCTTGTCAAAAATAAAAGTGATGTAGAAAATATGAAGAAGATTATAAATACCGAACGTGGAAACGGCAAATGTAAATTATAAACAATTAAGGCCCATAAGCCTGTACCAATTGTCGATGCTTTTGTAATTTTAACATACGTTTCTATACTTATATATCGTGTTATCGATCTGTATAATCGAAATAATATCAAACTTGAGATTATAGTAACGTTTGCTAATAAAAGTATTGAGTATAGATTTAATGATGTTGCGCCTGTTAATTCGTAACCATTGGAAAAGTTAAAAAAGCTATCTTGTCTTATAGACAAAGATAGCCATAAAGCAAGACTTATTGTTACTGCGTCTACCAATATAAGTAGAAGTCTTTTTTGGAGTCTTGTTAGATTTAATAAAAATTCTTTCATTTTTAATATGTTACCATGAAATATTAACCAATAATCTTGTCTAAATCAAATTGATGGTTAACGGGGAACAATAAGATATGTCTTAAAAAGTTATCAGGGACAGAATTAAGTGTTGTTTTATGATATTTGGGCCACTCGATAACAGTAATGTTGTGCATCCTTCCCCATTTAATCCATTTTTCCTGTTGTATTTTATCATCAACATAACAAGGAAAAGCATAGGGGCAAATCTCTGGTTCATTTTCAATAGTTTTTAAAAATGTTACATCATGATTTGATAAATACTTTTCCCAGAACATAAAATTTTTTCTTCTTTTATTTGTAATGTCACCATAATCAAAACTGTAATTATTAATTATATTTTTAGAAAATGCATCAATGGAAGATGGTCTATAATTTATATTAGATACCGAATGCCCCATTTTGCTTGTCCCACTTCTTGAATTCTTTAAGCCTCTTAGCGAGTATTTAATTTCTCCAAGATCTGGAAATCTTACTGATGATTTAAATTCTAATCTATGTTTATTAGAGTAGATTTCTGCTCCACTGAGTACTGGTAGTAATTTTCTCAAACTAGTAAAAGAGTAATCTATGTCAGTATTTATCATATGATTTTTTGTTTTTTTTAGCACATGCGCATTGTCTTCAATAATAAAATTATTTTTTATTTTCTCTGAAATAGAATGGTGTTGAACAAACCCAAAGTAGTTAACAAACATAATTATATTATTTTGATCTACTGCCAATCTCTCTATTTCGTTTATATCGTATTTTAAATAATTATTAATATTATAATATTTAATCTTAATATTATGATTTCTAATAACATCAACTACTTCATTACAAATTAAATTTGGTAATATAATATTATTAATTATAGTTTTTTCTTTAATGGCTGAAATTATATAATTAAATGCTAATCTTCCTGATTTTATTAGTACTCTATTATCAGAAGACTTTCTATTTATAAGAGATTTAAGTAAGATTTTATAATTAAAGATAGGCTGTAATGTCATTTTCTACGCACATTTATTCAATAGATATTTATTTAATGTAATATTTTTAGTTAGTGATTTTCTTATATCAACTAAATAATCACTGTTATCTTGTTTCAATAAATTTCTAAAATCATTCTCATTTTTCGCGATTGGTATGAATTCTACTTGAATACCATGACATTCTTCATTTTCATTGCTATAAATAATAAATGGTACATTAAGCAACGCTGCTTCATATATACCAGTTGTGTAAGTTGTAAAAATTACTATTTTATAATTACTCATTATTGATGATGGTTTTATCTTATGATCAATGAAGTTTATATTTGTGTTAAAATTTTTTTCAATTCTTTTTCTCTGCTCATTCATTGTATTGTTTGAATCGCTGAAGATATTATGGTGAATTTTCCAATCAATTTTGATATTTTTATAATCAACTGAATTCAGTATTTTAATTATATCTTCCTCAAATTGATTTAAATTTATTCTATCACCATAACTTAATAAAACTAAAATATCTTTAGGTTCATTCTTTTTGAATGGCGAGATATTAATTGGAAAAGATATTGGAAGTGATTCTAATTTTATCTTCTCAAAATATCGAGATGAATAATCATTCCAGGCTAGTATTTTTGGTATGTATCGGTGATTATAATCATCATTTTCTGTAAATGAAAATTGTATTTTTTCTGAAATAATACCATGAGGCATAAATTCTACATCAATCTTCTCACTTGCACATACAGATGAGATCAGTCTTCTGTAGGCATCAATAGTTTCATCAAGTATTACACATTTCGTATTTGACCATCGCAAAAGTTTTTGAACTTTAAGCCTAAGTCTAGTTAGATAATCATATGGATACTGTGAAAAAAAAGTATTTATCAAATGTTCAATTACACATATTTCATCTTCTCGGTATTTATCCCAGATTTTTTTATTAAGTTTATAAATTTTTTTAGACATTATAGAGAAATCTATGCTAGTTAACCCAAATGGATACTTAGATGGTTTCAATAAACCGAATAGTTTTTTAAGCCGATTATGAACGGTTAATATTGACGACTTCAGAATATTTGTACGCTTTGGAGTATCTATCATAAATGAAGATGGTAAGATAAATACCTTATGATTAAATAATCTTAAGTATATAGCATATAACAATATATAAAAATTATGATTGTCTATTTTAAATGGAACATCCGACAGCATTACATTATTATGTCTGTAACTGAACCCATTAAATGTTTCATCGACAGAAAGTTCAGCTTTTTTATATTTTTTACAGATTGCAGAAATTGCACTAGTAAAAATAAAAGATATATTTTCTGAATATTCAATATGAGATATTCCTTTGTGTTTTACGACTAAATTCTCTAGTCTGTTATAGAACTGTGTATATGTGATAAAGTATTTGTAAATATATTTGAATGTTAACGGATAAAACTCATTAGAATTATCTTTTGATTCTATAAATAAATTCTGTTCTATAGATGCGCTAATCTCATTTTCATCAATACCATGAGGGATATCGAAAAAGTATATTACTCTCGGATTATCTTGGAACTTTAGATAAGTGCTAATCGAAAAAGTAATATAAATTGAATTATTTTGGAAATTAATATCTTCTTGGCCAGATAAAAATTTAAGTTTAATCATAAGATTTTATTACGAATGAAACTAGATAGTGATTCTATGTTGACTCTAGGATTAGTATCAGATGATGTATTAAGTATTAGATCAGCATTTTCTGGTTTCTCATAAATTGATTTTTTTGAATACCCAATTAAATTATCAATTAATCCTATATCAGCTTTTCTATACAAGCCCTTTGTATCTCTTTTTTTAAGAGAATCAATATCTGCATGAACATAGATATAAAATAAATCATTTTCAAATAGTCTTTTAATTTGTTTTCTCACTGATTCATAAGGAGATATAACTGATACTATGGTAACATCAAAATTTTTATATTCTTCTTTACATATATTCGCAATGTTTTTATTGTTGTTACAAATTTCATCAAAACTAAATCCTACAGGTATTTTATACTTGTCTCTAATTATATCACCGTCAATAATATTTACTTTCAGATTTTCTTTTTCTAATATCTTCTTAATGTATTCTGAATAATAGCTTTTCCCAGCTCCTGACATTCCTGTAAACCAAATTATTTTAGATGTTTTATTTTTTCCCATTTTTAATTGTTTTAGAAACTTTAATTATCATTTCGATACATTTTTTTGGATATTTTCCTATTGCTGTTTCTGCTGCCAAAACAAGGCCAGTTGCACCATCTATAAGCGTATTATAAACATCATTGACCTCCGCTCTTGTTGGTTCCATTCTAGTTACCATTGACTCCAATAAGTTTGTTGCAACATATACTGGAGTTTTAGCACTTATTGCTTTAGATATAATCTCTTTTTGCTTTTTTGGTATCTCATGCAAAGGTATCTCTTTAGATAAGTCACCTCTATCTATAAGAATGTTATCGGCTTCATTAAGTATCTCTTTTAAATTTCTTAAGCCTTTTTTTGATTCAATTTTTGACGTTATTGTAATTTTATTCTTGAACATATTTCTTAACTTTATGACGTCAGATGCTTGTGAGGTAAATGATAATGCATAGTTTTTTATCTTTAATTTTTCTCCTATAGAAAATGCCTTTAGATCTTTATTTGTAAATGGAGGGATTTTTATATCTCTGTCTACAGAAATACTCTTATTTGAGCCTATGGCGCCACCTTGTAGGACTTTGCATTCGAAATATCCATTAGTTTCTTTAATTATTTTTACAATGGCGCTATTAAAATCGATTGATAAGGTATCATTTTTTCGCAAATTCTTAAAAATATCTTTTGGAAGAAGAGTAATATTAGCATTAATTTCGTTACTTTTATTTATCTTAATAGTTTTATTAGTAATAAGATTTTTTATTCCACCTGATATTTTTGATGTTCTTATTTGCGCTCCTTCACTATCTAAACATATAGGTGTTTTTGAGTATTTCCTTATGTATCTTACTATCTTAGGAAGTTGTTCTATGTCAGTATGAGAGAGATTTATTCTCAATAATTTTATATTCCCACAATCAACGGAAGATAGAAATTCTTTGTTTAGTGTAGAGGGGCCTAGTGTTATGAATAGCTTTGTCATATTTTATGTATAATTTTGTTTTCCTTTTCCCTTAAAATATTTTAGCTTCAAGATTCTAGGAATATGCAAAAATCTTACTATGTTTCTGAATATAATAGCAATCAACGCGTAGTACTTGGGTTGAGATATAATTTGCCTTCTCTTCATAGAATTCGATAATGCATAGTAAAGAGTAATCTTTTCTTTATCATTGAAATATTTTTTTTGATTCTTGTATTCATAAAAAAGTTTTTCTGGAATTGATAAAAGATTTAAAGGTGTCTCCTTTTCAAGAATGTTACTAATTTTACTTGTGTGTTTATCAATTTCATTGAATTCATCTTGTCTTAAAACTTTTTTATAGTTTTTTGAAATATCATTAGAAATACCTTTAAGTGGACCATAATGTGAATTACCTAGCCAATTTTGCCCTGCTATCGTTGGATTCAAAAGTGTATCTTCAAATTCAAGACCTATGCGATTAATAATATTCTTCATAACATAACTAGGGTTTTTTGTAAGTTGGTCATGTCTATATACAATAAACCTAGCATTTGAGTCATATTTTTCCTGTAATAATCTGACACGAGTAAGAGATGTCAGCCAACATTTAATTTGCGCACCAATTTCATAGGATGTAAATTTCTTAACAAATAAATTTGGGCATTGCGGCCAAGCAAACCTTCGAGATCCGAAATATCTTCTAGCGAATCTTGTTTTTTCTGCTGCAATGTAACCATAAATATCTCTAAGAGGATATATAAGCGTCGAATCTTTAAATGAATCAAAATAATAGTCAATATTTGTCAAATAAAGACCACCGCTATCATGCATAACAATATGTGACTGATTTTTAAGATACTTGGCATTATCCCATGATTTGAAATATGCATAGTGTCTTATATTATACAAATCTACAATGTTACTAGCTTTTTTTGACTCATAGGATACTATTTCTTTGAATAAATCATAATCAAAATCTGTTTTTATATTTCCATAGAATACTTTTTCAAGATAGTTTTTTCTCACACCTAAAGGATCTGCATGTTCTTTGCCCCAAGTGGTTTCATAAGATGGCTTTTTCTTTGGAAGTTCTAATAGATCAAATATATCAATGTCGGTCGGCGGATTATAAATTGGAACAGACTGCGGAACTCCAGAATAGTCTTCCACGATATCAAAATATGATAAGTCTCTTGGAAAACCTAATTCTATAGGGTAACTTAGAATTTTTGAATGATTATCGAAAAGTCTTGCAAGAAGCGATCCTCCACTTCTATTAATTCCGGCAATGTATATTTTTTTAAATTTTTTCATTTATCAGGTTTTCTGTGATCATCTGCAAAAACAGACATATATTTTTTTGAAAATAAAATGTGTATCATTATCAGATAAATAGATAAAAATAAATTAATAATAAAATAAATAATGAAAAAATTGATTGAAATAGTTCCAAGTACGAGGCATATAAAGCCAATATTGTCTAATAAATTAATTGGTTTGAATGATATTTCATTTCTCAGTGTTGGATATAACTTAGTATCATGTTCAAAATTTAACCACCTTATATACGCAGAATATCTATCATAGATAAGGTGTTGGATTGGAGTAGAAAATAAACTTACCATCATAAGAATAAGAGTAAAATCAAAGTTTATTAACACCAGTAAATCATCTGTATAGACTTCACTATGATTAATAACTGAATATAGTAAAGATATTTGAAAAAAACCTATAACGATAATATCAAATAATCCATCTATAAATCGGCCAAAAAATGATGGTGTATTAGTAAGTCTAGCGATATTACCATCACAATAGTCTATTATTACTGATAGAAAAAATAACAAGAAACAAATATGATATATTTGGTATCCAAAAATAATATGAAACGCACTTGCTGAAAGTCCAACTATTAAAGCAATCAGAGTTGTAATATTAGCAGAACATCTCAGATAGACAAATATTGGTGTGACATATATGCTCAATATCTTGAAAATAGTCTCTAGCGAGTATAGATTAGTGATCTGATATTGATTAACTTTCTTTAATTCTTCTATGATTTTAGATAATCTCATTATTAATAATTTGATGCTGATTTTCTTTAAAGAACCTTTTTGCATAAGTATAATCATTTAAGGTATCAATTTCACACCATCCCCCGCATATTTTTTTAACCGGTATTAGTAATTTTTTTTGAGTGATTAAATATTGAATGATATCAGTTAAATACATCATTTTAATTTTAGAGAGCGTGTTTTTTTCAAAATTATCATTATAAAAATCGATCATTTGGCTAAGGGTTTTTTTAGAAAATTTCATTAAACCAAGATAGCGAGCATCAATTTGATTTACGTCAATTTCTGAATTTCCTATATTGCTTATGTAATCATCTGTTATTTCAAAGGACTCAAGATCATAATCAATTTTCCCATATCTTTCTGCCCAATACTCTTTCCAATTGGTGTCCGCAACAACAATATCCTTTCTAGTATCAGTAATCAATCCCTTAAGAATTTTGGAAAAATATATAATATCACCATATGAAATAATAACATCATCATCAAGAACATCTCTCGCACACATCAGTGAGAAAAACATATTAGTGGTCTTGTATGATTCATTCATAATAATTTTGATATATGGATTATTTATTTTATGAGCATAGTGACCTCCAATGACAAAAATATTATTTATCCCCATCATCTTTAATTGTTTTACTTGTATTTCAAGAATATTGGTGCCTGAAATATCAAGCATACACTTTGGTGTCACAGCTGTATGATTACCAACTCTTGTGCCCATACCTGCAGATAGAATAATCGCTTTCATATGAAGTTATGTATTATCTCTTTTGCGATATCATCATTAATTTTTCTTTCAGGATGCCATTGAATCCCGAGAATCTTGTTTTTATTATTGTAAAAACCCTCAACAGTATTAAATCTTACATCGACGGCAAAACATTTTAGATCTTTTGCTAAATCATCCTCTAATATACAGTGATCATGATACTGATTTATCGAATAAGTAATATTTTTACCTATAAGATCATCTAATCCTCGGATATCATGAAAGATTCCTTGTTCAGAATATGTCTCTTTTTTGCAGTGAAAATATGGTTGTATTTTACCGCCAAAAAAATCATTAATTTTCTGCATGCCGTGACATATCCCTATCAAAGGAAGATTATTAGAAATTGTATATTCAATTAATTTATTTTCAGTAATATCTCTCTCGTGGGAAAATACTGGTTTTCTCTCAGATATACCTGAATTTACTATTTTTTTGATATCACCTGAACCAGAGAGTATTACCCCATGTATATCATTGTTCAAATAGTCACTTATCTCATTTTCTAGATTATCAACAGGAATCAGTTTTATGCCTATATGATTGAAATAACGCGTATATCCTTCGTCTAAATAATTAAATTTCGTACCATTATCTTTGATTTTCACTGATTGACTAATTAAATATTTCATACTTAGAATCTGTTGAAATTTTACCTTCATAACAATTTAATGTCAGAAAAGGTGCGCAATGAATACTATCAAAAAGTTTATGACCACATCCTATAGCTGCAGGGATATTTAATTCTGCACACCTAATTGCCATATGTGAACCCATTCCGCCGTATTTGGTTATTAAACCTTTGATTTTACTTGCAAAAATCCAATCAAAGCCTGGATCAGCACTATCAATAAGAACAATATAATCACTTAAGTTTATCGATGTATCGCAATTTTTATCAATTTTTTTAATTTTTCCGCTTGTGATTTCTTCTGTTATAAAATTAGGTTTGCTTGTTTTATGTTCAATTATAAATAGATCTTTTAACGAGGTTATACATTCATTATGAGTATGATTATCATTATTTTTAAAACAATCTATTTGTGATTTTATATGATTCTGAAACATGTTCGCGCATTCAGTCTTATTTGGATAAGATAGGCCTGCTAATAAGATATCGATATCTATGTACTCCATATCCTTTACATCTATTTTTAGGTATCTTGCTAAAGCTTCTATAAGATCTAGAGTACTCGAAATAGTTTTGCTAAAGTTAAATTTCAAATATTCACGTAATTTTATTGATTCAATGAGAAATTCATATAATTTATCAACACTACAATCTAAATTATACTTTTCTGATATATATGATAGTTTTTTAATAAAGTCTCTACGATTTAACTTTTTTCTACTATCTTGTTTTCTTACATTAACTTTATTAGATAATTTAAACTTTGGAGATAATAATGAATATGTACCTGAACGCATATGATTATATTTTTTATTAATTTTAGAAACTGATAATTTGTTTAAGTCTGATGTATATTGGGAGACTATCGTATTTAAGGAATTATAAAAACATACAGAGTCATTTTTTGTCATTAAATTGTCTAATACACTATAATCAATTATATATTTACTTATGAATGCCATCCTTGCTGCAGCTGAGAATTGAGATGTTGCATATTCTTTTAAATCATCAAGATTCTGTTTAATGAAGCTTATCAGATTTAAATGACTACCATCAATATCTATTGGTTTCTTTTGAGAACATTTCTTTAAATCGTTGATGTAGTTTGATTTGTATGTAGGAAAGTTATCAATGATTGATTTTGTTAGGAGACTCAAACTCTTAATGTAAGTAGAATATTGTGATTTTGTAAGATATTTTCTTAGAGAACTAGATAAATCTTTATCTATAATTATAGTACCGGGCATAATTTGAAATTCAAATTTATCATGATTAATTAAATTACTTAAAAATCTATCTTTATAAAATATTTTAAGTTTAGTCTTTAAGTTCATGTTTATGTCATTTGGTAACAAGGCCTCAATAACAGATTCCACATTAATATATGGCTTATTCCCAAATTTATGCATTAAACCTTTATTTACCTTGCTATAACCAATTTCCTCTAATCCTATATTCCAGTTTTTTTTCATAAAGATATCATTGAATATTGAGTAAGAGAGAGGCTTAGGATTTTCTCCTATTAACTCGCTTGGATTCCAAAATGTCATGTCGCTAAAAATTGTTGCATTTTGTTTCTTTAGTTCATCATATTTTCTGATGCTATTTTCCATAAACTCATTTGAGATCATTCTTGAATACTTTACATTTGTAGCTAACGGTCTCACTTGATATATTATGACGTCATTATTTTTGCTAATCGCAAACTCAATATCTAATACCATAGACTTAAACAGTTTTTCAATTTCAATGATTGAGCTTAGAAGTTTTTTCCATTTAGATGGACACCTGTATCTATTAACATCACGATAGAGCCATATTGTATTGCATGTCTTGCCACTTGTAACAGTGTCGGTTTTACCTGATTGATCATCATAAGTAATTACATAATAAGGTGAGTTCGTTTTTAAACCTCTAGTGAAAACTACTCCACTCGTCTTTATATCAGAGGATTGTTCTTGTACTAATATCTCTTCATTCATATATAATTTCATTTTTTCCTTATATCTATCAATAACTTGATTTATTGACATGGACAACAGATTATCATTATCAATGCAGACATTTTGAACTGTAAGAAACTCACCTGCATGCGAACTAGTCATACTATCCTCTTTTTTTGTTGAGCTCCTAATTATGATAGTTTTATTAAATTTTTTCTTAATTTGATTTATAATTTTTTTCTTATTGTTAATAAAATCATTAACTTGAAATGTAAAAATTTCCTCAATAATTGATTCATTGAGGTATTTATCTAACGTTATTAATGTCTGTCCTTTTGTTTCAAAAAGATTCTTATAGTTATTAAATTGATAGTCATGAATATTATCCTGAGTATCATTATTTGTCATTGAGAAATGATTATAAATTAATTCTCTAGATAACTTTTTATAATGACTTATCAGTTTGGTTTTAATATTATGCTTATCCATGAATGTTTGTCCTGGAAGAATACTCCAATCATCTCCATGAAATACTGTTATCGTGCAATTCTTATATTTATTTAATATTTTTTTAAGATTATTTTCGGGATTAATTGAGTCTTGTGTCATTACTTTATCTACATATTTACAAGACTTGATTACTTCAATGCGTTCTTCTAAACTGCATAAATTTTTTCCTTGCCATTCGCTACAGACTTTATCTGATAGAACGCCACATATATGATAATCAGACATATTTTTTGCCTTCTCTAGAACCCTTAGGTGTCCATAATGAAACAAATCAGCTATGACAAATGAATATGATATTTTTTTACTCATAAACTAACTGAGATATATTTCAGCAAATCCATCTATACAAATTTTAGAATTTACTGAGCATTGAGTTGTAAATTTCACTCTTTCTCTGCGTGTGTCTATTTCCGTAATATTTACGATTACGTCTACTTTGTCACCAATATATATGGGTCTTTTAAATTTCAAAGATTGTGAAACATAAATAGATCCCAAACCTGGTAATTTTGTTCCAAATATGCCAGAGAAATATGATGCACACATAAGGCCATGTGCAATATTTTTTTTGTATCTTGTTTTTTTAGCATATTTTTCATCTAAATGTATCGGATTAGTATCACCTGAAAGTTCAGAGAATTTTCTAACATCTTCGCTTGTAATAACTTTGCTTATGGATTCAGTCATCCCAACATATAGTTGATCTATTGATAATTTAGTTATTGAATCACTTGTCATTTATTTAAGAGATGATTTGCTTAGGACTTTAGCCGGATTTCCAAAAACTGTAGTTGATTCACTAACATTCTTAGTTACAAACGAACCAGATGATATAATTGAATTAGTACCAATTACTATTGGATTATCTTTTTTCCCTTGTTTGATAATTGCTCCAGTTCCAATGAATACATTATCTTCTATAATTACATTTCCATTACACTTAACCGAGGGTGCAAAAGTTACATTGTTTCCAACTATACAATCATGAGCTACGTAGCTATAAAGGTTTGCGTGGAAGTTTTGACCTATTCTAATATTTGATGTTAAAGTTACAAAAGGACAGATAATCGCACCATTTGAAATTTCAACATTATCCATAATCAATGAATTTTTAGAAAATATACTTTTTCTTGTTATCTTATGACTGTCTATTTCTTTTGACAAAGCAGATCTCTTAATTGGATCAGCAATTGTTATAGTAATATTTTTTTCATGATTTGGTATATCTAAGAAATCTTCAAAGCTTATTATTTCTATTGAATTGATACTTGACTGCTCAGGCATAAATTCTTTATGTACTACAAAAATATTTCTATCATCAGGGTATAGGTTTTTTAGAATTGGCATTACTTCTCTACCAAAACCTCCATATCCATACAATGCATTAGTCTTAGGCATTAATAATCAACAAGATATTTTAATTTCCACAATTTGTATTGTGCTTCTGGAGAATAGCCAGCAAATTTTGCTCCAGTCGGCTCCCATATATGTCTGCTACGAAATTTATCCGCCACATACCAAAATTCTTTTTCAGTAATATCAAGATAATCTAAGAATTCTTTCCAGTATTTTTGAGGAAATTCTCCATCGTATTTATGAACCAAAGCAACTGCTTCATCGCGATTAATATGTCCATCTCTGATTTCATGTGCAGCATCATACGTTGTTCTACAAATGCCAAATTTCATATATGCCATCCACCAATGAAAACCATCTAATCTATCATCAATACTTCCATATTTCTGATATGTGCCCTCTGATCTGTCGTCATTAGCTGTAAATCCAGTATTTTCAACAGCATAATAATAATTCCATTGAGGTGTCCACCTTTCATAATATGACATCCAATGACCTCTCGAGCCTACGCGTTGTAAATCCTCTTTTTTGGGTGGTTGGTAAAAATCAAAAGATGATGAAGCAATTTCTTCTTTTGTGAAAATATTTCGTTTTAATCCAGCGTCTACAAGTTTTTGAGCACTACTTCCTTTATAAAATATTTCTTCCCAGTCTTCCATAGGAGCCTCGACCATATTTTTATGTTTGTCTTCACCTCCATACTCTATTTCACCATTTTCTCCAAAGAAGATTAGCGGTATATTATATTTGACTGACAAGTGATACGCTAAATACTGTTGTCCATAACCAAACGGATCCCATGCGTCTCCATGAAGATCAAATGCTAGAAGTGATAATTTTCTGTGTAAAATACCATCCGGATGAACTAGTATGTTATCAAAACCTTTATCTTTAAGTGCTATGAAATTCTTCCATCCAATTTCTGTGTATATAAAAGGTGCCCATGTTATGGTTAAAGGGTGCATTCCATACTTATATTTTAACTTATGAGCAACCATGCCGCTATCTTTTCCACCTGAACTTGGTACTATCACATCCCAAGACCCATTAGCAGATCTATGTTCATCACAAACTTTCTGTAACTGTCTCTCTCTTTCATCCCAATCAATTTCGTTATCTTTCTCGTAAGCATAATCACAAGCAGAACAGACGCCATCTTCTTTCAAACTCCATCTTATTCTTGGGCGTTGGTTTGAAATAACACATTTTTTACAAAAAGTAACTTCTTTAGGCAACTGCTCTAACTGTTTATCAAATATTTCATCTGAAACTTTAATTATTTTACCCATAGTCCTCTCCTTTTATAGTTTGATAAATTCATTAAGCAAACGCAATCCATAGTTTCCGCTTTTTTCAGGATGGAATTGACATCCATATGCATTTTTTGATTTTATGATTGCTGTTATTTTAACATCATTATAGAGTGTATGAGCTAGAACACTTTCTTCATTCTTACACTCTGCTTTGTAGGAATGAACAAAATACATTGATGATTTATTGTTTTGCCCATTCATTAGCTTATCTTCTTTATAAATTATTTTATTCCATCCAATATGAGGAATCTTATGTGCTTCACCAGTATTATTAATTTGAGGGATTTTTACTACTTCTCC
>CEQD01022642.1_pt1 | contig 18848 bp, 21 predicted proteins | sample 530511 | NCBI WGS metagenome assembly CEQD01 (sample SAMEA2620230, study PRJEB7988) | marine metagenome | biome: marine biome (ENVO:00000447); feature: surface water layer (ENVO:00002042); material: "saline water (ENVO:00002010), including plankton (ENVO:xxxxxxxx)" | depth 5 m | reverse complement strand
GCTATGGCAGACGGAAGACAAAGAATAGCTAAGTATGTAAAGACTATCAGAGATATTAGAGAGAAAAATAAGAAAAATGCTTGAGAAACCAGAACCACAAATTGATGCACCTATTCCGGGAATGAGCATGACTGCTCCGATGGGTGGCAGACCTTGGCTAAAACCACCACAGTTTGCAACAGTAGAGGAATCATTAGAGTTTTACTTTGCTAAGTTTGCAGATAAAGAGTTTGTACCAGAGCTACTAACTATAATAGAACTAGGTGTACCACTAACAACCATAGCTAACTCTTTTCAATTAGCTTCAGTCATGGAAGGTAAGCATAGTGTAGATGTAGGTATACTGGTCATACCTGTGATAGTAGAAATGATGATGGCTATAGCAGAAGCTAATGATGTAGAGTATGTGTCAGGTATGTCTAGAGAAAAAGAAAAAGATTTATCTAATGCTGAAATAGCACTAGCTAAAAAGAAAGGGTTTTTTGATAAAAAAGTAAACAAATCTGTTGAAAAAGAAGAGCCTGTTAGAACAGAACCAATAACAGGTCTGATGTCAAGAAGGGAAGAAATGTAAAATGAGTTTAGGTGGATTTGCATATGGTCTTTCACAATCTATACAAAAGGCAGAAGAAAGATATCAAGATAGAATAGAAAGAGAACAAGCTCGTGCTGATCGTTTAGCAGCTCAGACTGCAGGGTTTCAGTTTCAAGAAAAGATGTACAAACGTAGACAAGACGATGCGTACAAAGAAAAGTTATCAGAAAGATATGCAGGACTACAAGCTTTGTTTGGATCAGATGAAAGAGGGCAGTTATTAACCACAGCGTTTATGCCATTTGATCTTGAAAGCACAAGAGCCACAGTTAATGATTACAAGAGTAAGTTAGAAGGATCTGGTGTTGACTTTAGAGATTACTTTGAAGTTAGTAACTTTGATCCCAAAGCAGGGGAATTACCTACTCTTGCTAAGATAACACAAGCATTTCAAGCACGTAAAGAAGGTAAGCTAGATGATAAAGGTAAAGTCATTGGTGTACCTGAAGGATTTTCATTACCAACGGTAGGATTCAAAACATTCGAGCCTTTTTCAAAACAAGTAAGATTAGATATCACTGATTTATTTACTGATGATGCGTTTGAATCTGCACAAAAACTAGATGCTGCCATAGAAATAGCAAATCAAAATATAAATTTAGGTACTCCTAATGAACAAAAGACAACTAAAAGAGAGTTAGAAGCACTAAAAAATTTAAAAGTAAGAAATGATGCACGTATTGCAAACACATCAGGCACTACAGATTTAGAAAAGTCTGGTTATTTTACTCTTGCTTTTGATAGAGTACGAAAATATAGAAATGATAGGCTTGATAAATTCTTTATTGTAGGCAGAGATGGGCAAAGAAAATTACAGCTTGAGGGTAACAGACCCAATATTCTTTCATCTTTATCCAAAGCATATAAAGAAAGCACAGTGCCTAATGCCCCTTTATTTAAGACTTTTAAAAATAATGTGCAAATAAACAGAGCTTTCGAAAATGCATTTGATACTGACATAGTAGATTTTTACAATGAAAATTTAGAAACTCATTATGAAAACGCAATGGCATCAGGTGAAAATGTTACAATGTATTTAGATCCAAAAAATAATGAGTCAGGACTTAGTTTACAAGATATGCAAAGAAATAACGCTACTGCTCTTCAAAAAATAAAAAAGAAAGGTAAGGGTGCTGTTATACAGTATATAGGAACGGATGGTAAACCAAAAGTACCACAAGTAGTAGAAACTTTTAAAGTAAACAGAGATGGTCAAATATTTGATCTAAGACATTTTAGAGAACTAAAACCTATATATGTATTACAACGAGAAGCAGAAGAAGCACAAGGAATTAACTTTCCATGATGGCAGAAAAAGACTTAATAAATGAGGAAGACAAAGATTACATAGACAGTCTTCCCAACATAGATGAAGAAGATGACGATGATACTTCTCCCTCTGTGTCCTATCAACAGACTGATGATACTGATAGTGCCATTATAAATCAGTCTGAACAAGAATACATTGACAATGTAGATGATGACCCTGATGTATTCTCAAAAGAAATCCCCGATAACAACATACAATCTGTAGAGAGAAATGAACCCAGTAAGAATCTTTCTTTACTGTACGACAGAGAAGCAAGAAATCAAAAGCTAATAAACGATATTGTAGGTATACCTAGTAAATTAAAATCTATATATAAAGATGTCGCTCCACAAACTTTAGGTGGTGATACTAATTATAAAAAAGCTATTATAATGGGTGGCACTGACGCTTATGCTTCAGGTATAAACACTGTTGGAGATATAATGCATGGTGTAGCTAAAACAGCACCCTTGGGAAATCATGCCATGTTTGCAAACTTTGCAATGAAGTTTATTAGTGGAGATCAGCCAACAAGAATAGAAGAAATAGTCCAAAAAGCATATCCAGAATATACAGAAAAAGTAGAAAAAGAATTCGGAGAAGACTTTGTTTTATATAGACTTGCCAATAATATACGAGCCAAAGCAGAAAAAGAGTTTGGTCTAGAAGAAGATGAGAAGACTGTAACTAATGATATTGTAAGAGGTCTTACACAGTTCTTTGCACCATACGGTGCTATAGCTAAGACTGCTAAATTTGCTAGAGGATATAAAGGTGCGTATAAAAATGAACTTATAACAGGGTTTGCTTTCTTTGATGAAGATGAGCAGAATGTAACAAACATGCTAGAAGAGTTTGGTGTGTATATACCTGTGGTAACTGACATACTCGCTAAAGATGAAGACGATGCTTATGTTGTAAAGAAAATAAAAGCTGCATTAGAATCAGTCTTACTAATAGCACCCTTTGATGCAGGTAAAATAGCTGATGATATATTAGTAGCACACAAACATAAAGTAACTATAGACAAAGCAAAGCTAGAATTATTAGAAGACGGTGTTGTTTCACAATCAACGGCAGAGCTTTTAGAGCAGACATCAAAAGCCGTGGGCGAATTACAACCTGTCAATATATCACCTTGGGGTGAAGTACCCGAAACAGCACAAGAAAAAGCCACTAGAACAATACAATTAAAAGTAAAGGATGAGCTTGAGCAAAAAGCTGCTAAATATAGTGACGAAATAAAAAAAGTAAGAGGTGTCACAGAAGAAAAAAGAGCAGAACAAGTAAGAAAAAACAAAGAAGAAGCTGAAAAAAACATAGAAATGAGTAACAAAATAGTTGAGGACTTTGAAGCAAAGTTAAGTGTGAATAATGACATACCTAGAGATAGTCCTGACTTTGTTCACATATCTAAAAAAGTATTTGGAAGAAGAGTTTTAAATACAGAGCTTCTAAGAAAAGCCAAAAACATGGAGTCAAAACCATCCTTCATAGAAAAAGAATCTACACGAGTGACAGAAGCAGGTGAAGCTGTAGGCGATATCATAATACCCCCAAGAAATAGTGCAGATGCTAGAAGTGCATTATTTAATAAAACACTAACACCTGAAACCATAGATGCTCTTACCGTAGTTTTTAGTGAGATGAAAAGACTACGACCCGATCTATGGAATGACAAACTTCCCCCAATGAAAGCTGCCTACAAAATGGTTGTCAAACTATCAGATGAAGGTATAGATATGAACTTTAAAAATGAGCATCCTTTGTTCCAAGCATTAGAAAAAGCAGGGATGTCTTTTGAAGATTTTACCGTGCATGGTCTTGGTGCTGCCAGTGAAGCAGGACAGATATTAAGAAGTTTTCGTAATGTTAAACAAAGCTTTGCAACAGAAGCTCTCAAGAAAGAGTATGCACTAAGAGAATTGTTAAATAAACAGGGATCTGCTGCAAAATTTATGAGAAGAATTGAAAACATAAGACGAGGTGGTCTTGTGTCTCAGATTGCTACAGCAGCAAGAAACTTAGAGTCTGGTTTAATCCGTGCGCCAGTAGAAGCAATAAACAATATAGTAGAAACTGCAGTGTATGACTTATCTAGAGGTGGTCTTACAGGTCTAGCTCAAAATAGAGTGTTTAAAAGAACAACATGGCAGGATAGTTTTGCACATTTACGATACATATTTGCAAACAGAAAGACTGCTGAAGAATATACAGACTTCATATTGGAAGAAAAAGAGTTAAAAATATTCTACGATCAAATGTTTAACACTATAAACGAGATACAATTACATACAGGTAGAGGTTCTGGGGGTGCGAGTGACGCTATACTATCTATGGGTGAAGACTTTGTTCAGCTATTAAATACACCTAACCGATGGCAAGACTTTATGCTAAGACGTGCCATGTTTTTAGGTGAAGCCAGACGATTATTTAGATTAGAGTGGGACATAGACCTAATAGAAGAATTAAAGAATGGCAGAATAAAAGACATATTAAGAGATGCTGAAGACCTTAATCCGACAGGGGGTAAGAAACCTGCATTAGACATATTTGCAGAAGCAACACAAAGAGCTTTGGATCTAACATATGCATCTGCTCCTGAAGTTCCTTGGTTTAACACAGCATCAAAGTTTATAGTTCAAAATAATCTTACCGTTGCCATACCCTTTCCAAGATTCATGTTTAAAAGTATGGAACTCATGGCTGAAAACTCAGGTGGTGCATTAGTCCCTGTAATAAATAAAGTATATAGAGATGTTAAAATTAAACCAGATGTAAAAAGAGCTATAAATGATTTAGAAACAAAACAAGCTGATCTTCAAGCAAGGAATAAAGATTTATCAGATACAGATAAAGCTAAATTAAAGCAACTAAAAGGTGTCTTAGAAGATTTTGCAGGTGACAAAGGCACTTTAACTAGAAGAGAAAGTCGATCTATAGCACGTAATGCATCAGGTCTTCTGGCTATAAGTGCTGCAACTATGTATGCTTACGAACAACTAGAGGGTCAAGACTATAAGTTTATAAGTGATGGTCAAGGAAATGTAATCGACACTACTCCTTTATTTCCTCTAAGACAGTTTTTATTTTTAGGAAAACTAGGCAAGGCATACTTTGATGCAACTAGAGACTTACCGACTTTAGATTTATATGGAGCTAAACTTTCTCCTCAAGCTGCCAAGGAAGCTTTTGTTGAAACATTTCCTGTAGATGAATGGATAGAAACATTCACAGGAACAAACTTTAGATTGGGCATAGGGGGTAATCTACTAGATGAAGTTGCGACTTTGTTTGATGAAAAAGATTTAACAAGTGGAGAACGAGCAGGTAGAGCAATAGGAGAAATATTTGGGGAGTGGGCAGCATCTTTTCTAGTGCCACTAAATCAAGTTATAGACGCACAAAGAGCATTAGGTGAAAGAGGACTTGTTTACAAAGAAATGGCTAACGATCCAGAAATATTTCCAAAGGGAAGATTTTTAGAGGGTGTATTTAAACCGTTCAAGAGATATGCCTTAGATCCAAAGAAAGAAGAAGAAGCACCTATAAAGTTTGATCCTCTTCAAGGGGAAAGACAACGTGTTAACATTGGTCTAAAGGTTGGACTAGGTATAAATATGTATAGTGAAGACAGTGAAGATGGAAGATTTCTCAAGTCTCTAGGATTTAGTAAGTATGATCTAAGTAGTAAATCTGCTATTCCAAGTGTCAGAAACTTTGAGAATGAATTAATATTTAGAGACTTGCCTAATATAGTAGATTATATCAAAGAATTAAAAGAAGATTATGAGGATGAGTATGAGGAAGACAGAGAAAATTTATCAACAGGTGTAGGTGCTGTAAGTAAAAAAGTATATGTCAAAACAAAAATAAAAGATGACATAGAAAAAGAAATAAACTTTTACAGAAACAATCTTATCGCTACACCTAGAGAGTTTCAAGACAAAGCCATTAAACTAGAAGCTATGATAAATTATAGAAGAATGCCAAAGGATATAAGACGAGAAGCCACTCTAGAATTTAAAAGAGAAACAGGAAGGTTTCCGTCTTTAAAGTATAGCTCTGAAGAACTAAATGAAATGATACCCGACTTTGAAAATTTAAGTCAAGAAGAACAAAAGTATGAAATAAATGAGCTAAAACTTAATGACATATATCTTTTAAATGATATAGGTAAAAGTTTAATAAGAAAGCCTTATAGAAAGTAAACTAACCATTTATATTCTTCACAGATATAAGGCACTGTCTTATTTCTTTCAAAGCTTTTTCACACTCTCTTAGTCTGTAGTTCATTTCTGTTAGAATCTCGAACAGAGTCTTGGGATCTTTGCTTCTTTTGTCCATGAAAGCCTTTGCTTCTTTTTCTAATTCCATCTCGTCCTCTATGTATGTTATCATAATAGGCTGTGTTAAAGCCACGTTCCCACTCTCTATATAACATAGTGTCGGAACTATAGGGGTTGCGAATCTTTCCATAAACAAATGCATCGTAACCTTTCATCCACTGTATCTTCAGTGGTGCATCATGTTTACCTAATCCTCTTTCCTTTCTAGATAAGTGTCTCATACTAAGCTCCTATGTCCACTATCTCACAACTGTCACCAGAACAGGCAAAGGTCTGAGAAGAATTAGTGTTATCCTCTTTTTCATAATCCGTAAACTTATTCCAATCAATATGAGTGAACTTACTGCTAAAATCATTGTATACAGCTTCTGTACAGTCCTGATAGGGTGCTTGTTGATAAGTATGATCGGAGTGTGGTAAGAAAGAAACACCTGACATCTCGTCAAAGTGTTTAAATACAAACGCACCTACTTCCATCCACTCTTCATCACGCACTGACACAGTAACAGAAGGCTTATGCTCACACCAATGTCTCTGATAGAGAAGCCACATCTCTAGCTGTTCGATAGCTGTCATGTCATTTCTAACTACAGACTTCTTTGGTGACTTCATCGGAAAGCTAAACACTGTCTGTGTATCAGGCTTCATAAAGTCAGCTTCGCTTGGTATGCCACTATCTTTCATGAAGTTAGTAAGAGGATCTTTATTATCCCCCCTAACAGTACGGATATAATAACTGCTATGACGAGGGTGGATACCACTGCTTGAGTCAACAAGCTGTGATACTGTACCACTGGGTTTGACGCAGGTGATTGCTGTGCTTTGTGGTATTCCAAAGATTGCTGACCATTCTTTGTTTGTTTCAACTGCGATTTCTCTAAGTGCTTCAAGGGTTTTTTCGAGTCCATGTTTCTTTCCATTCGTTAATTCATTATCCATGATACCTGTAAGGCTAACTCCCAAGAGTCTTTCCTCTTCAGTATTCTTCTGCCATATCTTTCGCAAGTATGGGAACTTAGTAAGTGTAGCCTGTGCTGTGCCAAGTATAGTGGCAAGCATAACCTTCCTCTTCAAATCATCAAACTTATCTTTCTCTCGTATTACAACCTCTGTAAGATTGCAGAACTGATAGGGTCTGAGTATGATTTCACTACAAGGATTACAACCAAACTCATGATCGGCATCTCTTCTGCCAAACTTCTTTGCTTGTTCCTTTGCAGATATTCTATTAAATATACCACGTTCACCTGACTTAGACTCAACAAGAGATGTCCACTCTCGTAAGAATGTTTCTCCGTCAGGCTTGTCAGTGTAAACAACAGAGTTATTTGAAAGAGCCATCTGTGGTGCTGTCTCCCACCATTTACCAGACTTGGCATGTCTCATGCGTCCATCAGATAGATTAGACAAACTGATCATGGCTGATCTACGCACACCACCAGACACTACAACTTCCCCAACCTTACACATAAGATTATGACAATCATAACTAGATAGCTTACGACCTGCATTCTGTCGAAACAAAGCAACAGTGAAGCTAAATAAATCAATTAGAGGTGCAGGACCACTAGCTCTACCACCAAATATTTTTAGTCTAGCACCTGCAGGTCTTACATTTGACGTGTCCCACATAGGAACTTCGCCCATGTATAGATGCCCTATGAGCTTACGTAAGGCTCTTGCCCATCCTTCTTTGCTGTCTTGTACTTTTATTATAGTGTCAACATGATCTAAGCTTTGTGGTATCTCTGGTAACTGACTTACGTATTGTCTCTCTACAGAGAAGCCTACACCAGTGCCACACAAAAGAATATACATAGCTTCATCAAAAGCCTTTGGATCGTCAACAGGCAGATAGCTACAGTTATATCCTGCTGTATTATCTCTCTCAAGTGCAGGTCCTGCAGTCATCAAAGCTCTCATGGAAGGCATGACTTCTAAATTAGTTATGGCATCAATGATCTGTGGTTTAGGTAAATGTCCTTTTACTTTCTCAGTAATATAGTCCACATATCTTTGCACAGTTTCTTCCCATGTTTCTCTTCTGTTCTCTTCGTCAATCCACCTAGCATATCTAGATATTGCAATAAATTTTTGATAGTCGTTCATATTAATCCTCCAATGTTATTCTAATATTTTTTACTTTTAGTCCATCAATATCATAGATAAACTCTTCTAATGCTTGTTGTATCTCTTCACTAGGATCACCGTCTGCAGGAACAGGGTACTCATCCTTATCTAAATCAAGAGTGAGATATACCTTAACAACCATCACTCAACTCAATACCAAAGCTAGTGCCTATTACGTCAGGCTCTTCTGCTTTCTTCTTTATCTCAATCAAACGAGTAAGATACCACTGTGCTTTCTCAAGATCTTGTACACCATTCTTGTATCGATATCTCCAAAGATACTTAATAATATTACCCTGCAAATAATATTCATATCCTTCACCTGTAGCTGACTGAATAGCTTCGATGCATTCAACACCGTACTTATTATAATGTGGTGGACTGTTTACCATATCTTTATCCTTACAATTCATTTCCCATTTTGCCATATCATGCACTCCCATTTAGTTTCTCTTTCATTGCTTTGAAGTCTACACTAATAACATTATCATGTCTAGTAATTAGTTTAAGTTTAGGTCTTGCTTCTTCTTCTAATTCTTTTCTAACTATCTCATAAACTTTTCTTGAGTAAGTTTCGTCACTTCTAAGTAAATCAATACCAACAAGGCACATACGTGCAAAAAACATGATATCGTTAAAATCTCTATCTGATAAAGGATTATCAACTGAGTCCAGAACTTGTAAGGTAACATCTCCTGTCCAATTATTTTGATGATCAAGAATAGGTTGCATACGTATTATTATATCCTGATCGTCTAATTTAAAATGCAAGTCTTTAAATCCGTTTTGTGTCATTATTATCTCCTTATAAATTTTTTCCTTGGAAACTCTATGAGTTTAGGATGTGGTTTCTTTTTACGTTCTTTCAACCAAGGCTCTGGTATGATCCTATCATAGCATAAAAAGTTATTCTTTTCACACCAATCGGCATATGTAGTCTTAGAACCTTTTTGAATCTTTCTTTTACTGCTTGTAAACACAAAACGTATGTCAAGTTTTGGATGCTGTTTTTGTATACATATGTGTTTTCTTCTATCATCAACGGTAAACAGTCCCTTTGTTTCTATTATTATGCCATTAGGTAGCACAAAGTCAGGTGTGTAATGACGATAGGCTAAGTCTTCCCATTCTATCTTGATGCCCTCATAGATATATTTTATCTTTCTTTCATCAAGAAACTCAGAAAGCTTAACTTCGAGTCCACTACGATAGCCTAACTTACGTGCTACCTTATATTGTTTAGAGGTGTACAATTACCATTTGTACCAGAGAGCAAACGGACTCTCTAGCTCTTTACCATACAAAGCCTTATGCTCTGCAAGAAAAGCTTCCCTTGCTGCGTTGTATGACGCATACTTCTTTTCATGGTATGCCTTTTTCATTTCGGCTAACTTCTTCTGTGTCATAGAAATCTGTTCAGCCATTTCCTCTAACGTAGGTTCTTTCTCTGTCATATAAGTTTCTCCTTTCTAATTTCAACATATGAAACAGTCTTAGGTTCTTTTGCCTGTGATACCAAAGATGGTAACTCCTGCAAGTTAGTCCAACAAGAATGCTTGAATCTACAAAATGAACATGTAGTTCCTAAGATCCTATTTCCTGTGGGCTTACCTCTGAATGTTTCGGGTATAGATTCAAAACATCTTTTGAACTCGTTACTCTCAATCACATCTAGATTAGAAGATAGTTTGTCTACCTCTTTTGTCAAGTCTAAACCATCGGCAGGTACATATTTAAAATTACCATTAGATTTGTTTATGACCCACCATCCACCTGCTCTCTTGCCAAGAGCCTGTGCATACCCTGCCAACTGTCCTACATATCCAAATGCATCACCGTTAGCGAGAGTATCAAAAGAGTCAAACTTATTTCTGTATGACCAATCAGATGCAGACTTAATATCATCAACTGCATCATCAATAACTATGTCATACGTGCCTTCTATTTTAGAATCTATCTTCAGTTCCATAGATACTTTTTTAGAGTCCTCATAGGCAACACCTGCCTGTCTAAGCAAGCCTTTAAATACAGCTTCGACTATATCACCTAACATCATGTTCATAACAAAGTTGTTAGGAAAAGGTAATGCTTCCTCTGGTTTGTTTTTCTCAAACCAAAGCTGACAAGTAGGCTTGCCTATATTAGACATACGTAGCCCGAACTCTTTTCTGTTGTTCTTAGAACCAAACTGACGATGCAAAGCTTCCTTGATATCATCAGCTATTTTGTCAATGTTATCATCGGATAAGATCTTTTTACCGTCAGTAGCTTGGTCTAAGAACTTATGCAGTAATAGTTCTGCCTTGTGTTTCATTACTGCACTTTCTCTTCAGTGGTTATATCAATGAAAGACTCAACCATTGATGCGTCAACATTTTCATGGTTGTGTACGTTTTCATTCCACTGACTCATGATGTACTGATTATAGTTAGTCACCCAAGCAAGTAGATTACCAAACAACTCCTGATCCTCATCAGATGTTTCAATCTTACTTGACAAGTCAAGCTTCGTGCTAGGCACATAATAAGTATTACCGTTTGGTAGCTTTCTCTCTTCTGATGAAGCATGTATCAGATGATTCACAGGCAACCTCTTCATGTTACCTAGCTTCTTGAATACCTCACCAACAGTCTTGAAGCCCTCACGATTCTCTACTTCCCATATAAAAGGAACATGACCTAAATCAGACGGAACTGCAACATCACCGTCCATCTGCATAGCTTTGTCAAACTTAGCTAAACCAAACACAACACGAACTCTTTTTATTTGTCGGATCAGTTCCTTCTGCTTATCAGGTAAAGCGTTAAAGTCCTGAATGTATCCTGCAGGTTTACCACAGTTGTGACCACCATCGTTGTCCTTGAGATCTACGTCAAGGTTATCTGCCATAACAGTCTTGACATATCTGTTTGGACTGTCATCATTACCCTTGATAAATCTCTTATACATATATCGTTGCATAAAAGGTCTAATCTCTAGATCAGACTGATAGTATGTGCCACTGTCGGGTATCTCTATCTTATAAGATCCAGATGGTATCTGTTCAATATTCACAGACTTGCCATTGATCTCTGTCGTACCCATGATAGGTGTATGATTTATACGCAGTCTAGCCAAAGAGCTAACAGACTTTTTTGTTACATCAGTACCTGATGCACCTGTCATACCCATAGCTTTAGCCATGTCTTCAAAGTTTCCGTTTATAGTTACTACTTCATTCATATGTTTTCTCCTTATTAAGATTAAAAATATAGTTTTATCATACTACGTCTTTGGTGTCAAGCCAGTTGTCTCCTATTTTTGCATCTAATTTTAGGGGTACATTAAAGTCTATCTTCCATCTAGTATTGATAAGTTTCTTCATCTCACTGTTGATACTATTTACTAAGTTTAAAACCTGATCCACTTCGTCAGGGTGGACATCTATTACAATAGAGTCATGCACAGTGTTGACTATGCAACTCTCCATATTCAACAACATGTTATCAATAGTCATAAGAACTAAAGGAACAATGTCTGCTGTGGCGAATGCCTGAACAGGGTAATTCTTTATCTGTGTAAAGTGAGACACAGATCCATTGCTTCGTCTAACTACATCAGGAAATGCAAACGATCTACCTGATGGTATCCTAATGCGTCCTGTCTGTAATGCTTCATTAGCCAATGTCCTGTGCCACTTTGCAACACCCTTATACTTTGAACTAAACTGTTCGTAGTAGGATGCTTCAGCTTGTGATCTGCCAAATCCTGTAGCTCCATACAGAGGAGCAAAGGTATGTGCTTTAGCTTCTTGCCTAGATGTAGGCTGTCCTGCATCCGTGATAACCTTTGCAGTATAACTATGCACATCAAAGCCTTCTTCTATCTCTTTGATAGCAGTAGCGTCCTGTGACAAATATGCTGCAGTCCTGAACTCTAGCTGTGCAAAGTCTGCTTCAAGTATCTTGCCACCTTCCCATCGGGACACAAAGATCTTCTTGACAGGGAACGTGCCACCTCTAGGCATATTCTGCATGTTAGGATCTGCACCACTAAATCGTCCTGTGGATGTGCGATGCTGTAGTAATCTAACATGTAGCTTACCGTCAGACTTTGTGTATGTAGATATACCCTCAACAAACGAGGACAAGTATGTCTCTAGTGCAGACAATCTACGTACACGTTTTAGAAACAACTCTGCCTTAGTATTATTATTTCTTTTAGCAAAGTGTTCTAGTATCTCAAGGTTTATCTTGTTGGTACTAAACCCATTAGCACTTACCCACTTAGCTGTCGGTGGGTTAAACCTAAGACCTGCTATCTGATCTGGTCTAGTCTGATATAGCCATCCTGATTCGTTACAGGTAGGACACTTGTTTGGTTTCTTGAATGGTGTGCCATCTTTCTTAACCTTGGTTATCTTACCTCTACCCTTGCAAGTATGACATGTCTTAGCAGTAACCTTGTATACGACATCGCTATGATCTTTGATAGCTCGTTGAAAGTCAGGCTTGCTCATATAAGGATCAAAGAAGTTACCCCACAGAGCTTTGTCCTTGGGTTTACGGCTGTATATAATCCACGACAACTGTTCGGGACTATTGAGATTAATTAGTCTATCACCCATGAGATCTCTAACTTGTTGTATTAACTCTTTAGTTATCTCCATTTTCTCCTGCTCAAACTCTTTCTTAACTTCTTCTAATCTGGTTAGGTCTACCTTAAATCCTGTTCTGTATACCTTACATAGACAGACAGCCACCATGTTAGTATGTGTCACAGTATCCATGAGATCAGCATCTGTTGTCATCAGTCTATTGTGTATCCTGTTGGCTAAATCAAACGTAGCTCTAAGATCATAGGTTAGATACTCTGATAGTTCTGAGTGAGGTATCTCTGATACAGACTTACCACTTTTAAAGTATTCCTTCATAGTGTCCTGTTTCTTATTATCTAAGTTGTATCTCTCAGCACACTGCTCCAAAGACAAAGGTTTCTTTTGCCCTCGTTGAAGAACATACTCGCCTAACATAGTGTCAAATACTATACCATCATACTCAAAGCCTGACTCCCATAGCCAAATCAAATCGTGTGCAACATTGTGACACACAAGAACAGTAGTATTGTTCAATGCATCCTGCACAATCTGATGTCCATTAGGTGTTGGTTCTACATCGTTGTGATCAAACGTAACAATCCTTTCCCAATTGTCTGTCTTCATACCTACCATAACTAAGCTATTCTCACTTTCAAAAGGGTCTAAGTGTAGCTTGTCGTTACGTTTTACTACAGTGTTTTCTACATCAAGTATTAATCTCATCTTTTATCCCATCTATTATTTTAATTATTTTATCTAACGGCATCTTAAACCATTCTCCGTTATTGTCTACAGATAATTTACGTGCTTTGTCATGTGTCATTCTCTCTGCCTTATTTCTATCATCAAAAGTATTACTGTACTCTAACACATAATCTCTCAGAGGACTAGAAGTTTGATACCCTTTACATCTATCTTGTGCGTCAATAGCTTTTCCTATCTTGTACCATCCTTCCCAAGCAGGGTTTGATACTACGTATACATGACCTGATGCACACTGATTGTAATTCTTCAAAGAAGAAAATGCAGCATCATTAAATGTTTTGTACCGTCCTGCTTTGTAGAGAGGGTGACGCACAGATATATACTTACCGTCCACATACATTCTAGCTGTATTCTCTTTATCTTTGCAAGATGAACAATGATATTTTTTCTGTAATCTTTGAGACTCAAGCCAATTCTTACCCAACTCAAGTGTTTCTCCACAAGAGGGGCAAGTACCGTCAAACTTTTTAATCTTCTTAGTAACACCTAAAAGTATATTAGTTCTACCGTTCATGCTGTGTACCTCGCTGTCTTGTAGTCTAGCTCACAGACAATCTTGCCATGCCAACCAGACAGTTTGTTTTTCACCACATTGATATGTCTTTGTGGTGACTGTTCTTCCTCACCCTCAACGTCAGGGTTCTTTGCTAGTAGTAACATAAGATCAGCTTCGGCTGCCTTACCTGTTCTACTACCTTCCATCATGGCTTGGTTGAGTACAACCTTGCCCTCTGCTTCAGCAGATAGCTGTGACATATAAAATATAGCACAACCATACTGCTTGGCAATCATACGAGCATGGACAGCATTTGCTTTCAAGGCTTCATCCTGTCGAGCAAAACCACCTGTCTTTGCAAACTTATCTCCCATGTCTAGCACAACGACATCAGGCTTGAAAGATTTAGCTACACTCTCAACCCATGACATGTCACGTCCTGTGGAATCATAGAGCTTTACATTCTCTTTTACCTCTGCATACTTCTCGTGTGCCAGTTTAGGATTCTCTTTTATCTGATACTGATCCATTCCAGAACTAGCTGTGAGATATCTCATGCCAACTCTATGAACTGATTCTTCATTACACAAGACAACACACCTTGCCCCTTGCCTTGCGAAACCTGATGTTCCTGCGATCATAGAAGCATGAAAGGATGTCTTACCTGTGTTGGGTCTAGCTCCAACCTCAATCAGATGTCCTTCATTGATACCCTCAATCTTTCGTGTAAGACTTGGTATGTTGAATCTCCAACGTGCTTCCATGTCGTTCTTTGCAAGCAGAGTATCAATAGATATGTCAGCCCAATCTATATTCAAGGTAGGTATGAAGTCATCACCATACTGCTCTAGTAGATTACGTAAAGGTTCTAAGCTAGTCTGAGATCCGTTTACATAATCAAAACCAAGATTAGCAATCTCTTCACCTATCACCTGTTGAAAGAGCTTGGACAACACTTCCTGTGCTATGTCTTTACCGAGAGGTGACTCTTTCTTAATACGTAAAAACAAATCACCATAGGCTTGCTTCTGTGCTGTTGTCATCGTTGGATTGCTTGACATAAACAAAGCTTCGACCTCATCAGGTGTTACTGTTCTGTTGTATGTCTTCATAGCATAGTCAACAGATGTTTTGATCTTACGCAGATCTTTTGTAAAAAGTTTATCAGGACATTTGATACCTCTGTGATCATCGTAGAAGTCTTTGTTCATCAAACTACGTATTAGTGCTTGTTCCATTTAATTCATCTCCTATTGCTGTTAGTTTTTCAATGTCGTTAGGACGTTTGTATTTTAGATCGTCAGATAATCGAATCACTCGTACTGTTTCTACTACACTTCTAAGATCCTTGCACATTTCGGTTGCTTTAGGTAGTGCGTCAGGATCTAGTGCTACGATAGCTGAAGAGAACTGTGACAGATACCTCTTGTGTATGTCTGACAGTGACGTGCCTAACACAGCAACCCCAACATACACGTCACTGCCTACAATAACGGCACTGACACAATCCTCAACAACTACAGCGACTTTACCACATCCAGATGTGAATGGCAAGCCACTATTCCCATATCTTTTCCATTTAGGCAAACTATTTCTAAGACTTCGCCCAATAGCATCAACAGTGACACCATCATGCACGATGGGAAACACTGCTCTGTTATCTTTTACGTCATGATGTAGTCCACCCATCAAATCAAACCTTTCCATGAATCTTGTGATCTCAGGCTGTCCATTGTAGGGTACAACATATTCGGGCATCACAAAATGTTCAGCCTGTTTCTCCTCTTTACGTAAAGTTCTTTTGATGTCCTCTACAGATAAATGCACAGGTTTAGAGCCTGACACATTGCACGATGCCTTATAACAGTTCCAAAGTAACCGACCCATACTGTTGGTAACTGTAAAAGTTTTGTAACCACCACAGTTAGGACAGTTCATTCTTTTTGTTTCATCATTTAATATGTCTATATCACTTAATATGTTATATATATTATGCATTATACTTTCTCCTAGTATTCAAAGCATTCTTTGCACTCTCAAATGTGTGCTTCAGATAAGGCTTGACCGACTGTACATTTGTGTGTCCTGTCACTGACATAATCTGCCCCATTGGGACTCCACTGTCAACCATTTCTGTAACTCCTGTCCGTCTGAGATCCATAAGTTTGAGTTCGTCAGGCAGGTTTAAATGCTTCATGACACGCTTTGCTATTTTTGATACCCTTTCCAACCCATAGGGGTGGTACTCGCCCTGTATGGGCTTTATATTGGGTGCTACATACCTTTGAAAGCCAAAGTCTGCCTTCTGTTCTAGCAACATCTCGTATAGATCATCACTGATAGGCAAAAACACTTTTGATCTACGTTTAGACTGCTCCAAGGTCAGTTGACCCTTGTCTAAATCGAGGTCTTGCCAAGTCAACAGACGCATATCTCCTATTCTTTGACACCATTCGTATGCCATCTGCACTATCAGACCTATGCTACGATATTCGTAGTTTGCATATGCATAGTCAAGAAATTGACAAACCTGTTCTCTAGCCCACACCACACGTCTTGGTTGAGATGCCTTTCTTCTTATGTTTGAGAAAGGATTATGATTACCATACTCCATCTCAGTTGCATAGTTGTATACCCTAGATGCAACACTACATACATGATTGGCAAGAGAGACACCACGTCTGACCCAAAGCTCATAAGTTCTCTTAGCTAACCTACTAGATATAGTATGCCACTTTTTATCACCTAAATCTAGGCAAAGTATCCTAATGAAGTATATATAATCTGCTTTAGTAGACTTACGTAAAGCATTGAAATCATTAGACAAAAGATAAATGTCACAAAGTTCTGACAGGGTAGTTGATCTGGTAACTGATAGCTCTGTCATTTTCTCTTGACGGTATTCATCTATCAGTTTGTTCAGATCTGCGGCTATCTTTTTTGCTTCACTATAATTTTGTCCTAGCTCTCTGCGAGACACTACACCATCTTCAATCAAAGAACGAGGTGGATTAAATCTATAACTCTTCAACCCTTTTGGTGTGTGTCTCTGTTGCATATATCTAAGAAGCTTAACCATCAGAATACACTCCCTGTTAAGAAGGCAAGTATCCAAACAACAGCTATATAAATTAAAGTTATCTTAAATTCTTTGCTCATTATTTCTCCCATCTGTAAAAAATATGTCTATCAATTCTAGTTGTGCGTGTCTTGGTTTTCGCCCATGCAGGACGCACATAGGTTGCATGGTAATGTGTAGCTCCTTCGGTCACATCAAGGGCTATCTTACCAGATAAAACAATAGATGCATACTCTTTTGCATACCACCATTCCTTGCTATCTACTTTAGGCTCATCTCTTTGCCCATCACAATACCAACTGAACTGACATTTATGTAGCACAGGTTTGTTTGTTCCCTTGTATGTGACAGCTTCGGTCACTACATCACACACGTTGTCAGGAAATCTTCTGTCCTGTACTCTGTTCATCACCACTTGACCTACGGCTACCTGTCCAAGCATAGACTGATTCTTGGCTTCATGATATATGTTGAGTGCCATACAATATAATGGCATTGTAAATGCTATTTCTAATATCATCCGTTTACTATCCTCGCTATATCAAAGTGGGCATACACTAGCATCCCACCAATTACTACTATGCAAACAAGAGCCACCAACAGATCCGTCAGTAGCTCTCGTCTGGTTTTCTTTTGCTTGTTATACTTGCTCATATAAATATTCCTACGACTGCGTTAGTCAATAAGGTTATGATTATAACAAACGCTATTGTTAACAGCAACACTTGCCCCTCAGTCATGGCAGAAGTTCCTGAACCATTTGCATTGGTTGTCACCTTTGCAGACTCGTTCATGCTTGGCTGTTTCCCAACACTCTGATTGCCAAGGTGAGAAATACTTTGTAGTAAATCTGTCCACCCAATCCTGTCCGTCCACTGCCCACAGTGATAGTATGGGCAGAGGTACGAGAAGCAAGAACACTACAAAGAATGCCATGCCAAAACCTTTGTTATTATATGGTTGAATCTCTTTCTCTTTCATTTCTAAACTCCTTTTCAAGTTCTTCTTTTAGTTTATCTTTTAGATCGTCAGCTTTCTTTTTGTCCTCTTTATTATTAAAGTCTCCAAAATCTACAATGACATGCTTGTCAAACCAATCGTGGTCAAATTCTTTACTCATGATTATATTCCTTTCTTTTTGTTAAGACCTTGTGGGTCATATTGATCTTCGTATATTTCATCGGGCATGAACATACTGCCTGTACCGTCATCAAACCAGTTGTTCATAAACATTATAACAATCAGCGTTATCATAATGTAGCTGAACCACTTCACAAACCAAATGAACAACCCATAGGCTTGTTGAGCCTGTTCCAAGGCTTGTTGTTTTACATCATCGTTATCCATAACATCTCCTTATCCAGTTTGTAATAACTTACCACATATACCACACTCATAGCCATGATATCTATGCTCTTTTATATATACACCTTGTGCGACAAGTTCATCAATGAACTCGTAGTATTCTGCGTGTTCCTCACAATCGTGTTCTACCATATCATGAAATTCTTCATCCATATTGCACCACCTGTCCTGTGTTCCACTTGTC
>CEQD01047549.1_pt1 | contig 19039 bp, 14 predicted proteins | sample 530511 | NCBI WGS metagenome assembly CEQD01 (sample SAMEA2620230, study PRJEB7988) | marine metagenome | biome: marine biome (ENVO:00000447); feature: surface water layer (ENVO:00002042); material: "saline water (ENVO:00002010), including plankton (ENVO:xxxxxxxx)" | depth 5 m | reverse complement strand
CTTCTTTGTTTTTTATATCTTGGATCTGGTGTTTTTCTAATTTTTGAGAAGGATAATGCTGCGGTAAACTTAGCAGGACCTTTTAAAACGCTCGGGGCGGTCTTGCTTCAGGCTCGAAGAGAAAAATCAATTCTTACGGTTTTAATGCTTACACCGGTCTACAATATATTCGTTTTACCATATCTGGCGCTCATCGCCCTAATTTTTCTTGAAAATTTTAAGACGACAGAATCTTTAGCTGCATCTCTAGCATCCGTCGAAGGTGCTGGCGCCGTTGTTGGTGGTATTCTGATTTCTAGTTTACCTGTTAGCAGGCCCAGACTAGTTTTTGTGGTCTCTACTGCTTCATTCCTATTACTCCTGATTTTGATTAGTAATTCACCCTTCATTATGGTTTTAATTGGCATGCTATTCCTGGCTGGGATGCTTAGTTCAATATATTCTTCTATGCAAAGTACATTAATATATCAAAATTCTATTGATGATTTGCGTTCTCCAACTCTATCTTTAATGACGCTGTTTATAGGTACAGGAATAGTAGGTGCATTAAATGTGAGTTGGATGGGCTTATACATGACCGTATCGAATGTAATTACACTCATGGCCTTAGAAGGCTTAGTTATTTTTTTGTTAATGATTGTATTTTTAAGGTATCTTAATGAAACAGGTGACGAAGTCTAACTTTTAAATACTTCCTTAAACTGTTCTCTGAGAGAAGCTTTTTGGATCTTTCCCATTGCATTACGCGGTAATTCTTCCACGAATATATAATATTTTGGTTGTTTGAATTTGGCTAATTTAGGCTTTAGATTATCTTCTATTTTTTTTTGATCTATCAATTTTTCTTTCAAGTCCACAACTGCAACTACGCCTTCGCCAAGATCTGGGTGTGGAACTCCAATGACAGCTGACTCCCTAACTTCATGTATTTCGTCTATGTGGTTTTCAACCTCCTTAGGATATACGTTCAACCCTCCGGAGATGATCATATCGCTATCACGACCAACCAGCGTGATATAGCCATTTTTATCTCTCTTGCCTAAGTCTCCGGTAATAAAAAAATTATCGGGAGTAAATGACTCTCGTGTTTTCTCTGGCATTTCCCAATACCCTGAAAAAACATTTTCACCTCTTTGCTCGATGACGCCAATATTATTATCAGGCAGAACCTTGCCTGTTAATCGATCTGTAATACGTATTTCTACTCCGGGCAGAGGTTTGCCAATTGTACCTGCTATTCGTTTTCCTCTGTATGGGTTCGAAGTACTCATGTTCGTTTCTGTCATTCCGTATCGCTCAAGAATTGAGAGTCCAGTTCGTTTTTTAAACATTTTGTGAGTATCCGCAGACAAGGGTGCAGATCCTGAAATAAATAAACGAATATTTTTTGATATATTTTTATTAAATTTTGCACTGTCCAACAGTCTTGTATAATAAGTGGGGACGCCCATCATGCTCGTGGCCTTAGGTATCCATTTAAGTGCATTTTCTACATTAAATTTTGGTAGAAAGATCATTGAACCTCCTACCATTGCTAATAGATTGCAAGCAACTAACAAGCCGTGAGTATGATATGTAGGCAACATATGTAACAACACATCATTATTAGAAAATTCCCAACTTTTTTCCAATACTTCACAGTTAGAGGTAAGATTTTGATGAGTTAATTTAGCACCTTTTGATTTACCCGTAGTCCCAGATGTATACATTATCACGGCTAAATCTTGTTTTGATCTATTGGCAGCTTGGAAATTTGTTTCAGACATTTTCAGTTTGTCGCTAAGCGAACCAGTTCCATCAGCATTTAGCGTCAGAAAAATCGCTTGTGCGGATGAGAAAAGTTTTTCTAAGTCTCCCATAGTATCTTTGGCAGTCACAATTATTTTTGGTCTAGCATTAGATATGAAATAATTCAGCTCGTGTGGCGTGTATGCTGTGTTAAGCGGAAGATAAACTCCTCCAGCTTTTATAGTGGCGGCATAAAGTGCAAGTTGGGTTATGGACTTCTCAACTTGAGCGGCGACCCGATCACCAGGATTAAGACCTTGTGAGACCAAAATGTTGGCGATCTTATTAGTTAATATTGTAAAATTCTTATAAGAAACCTGTTCTTCTTCTGTTTGAAGAAAGATTTTATTATTATCCAAATTCGATCCGAATACTTTATCATACAAGATATTGGTCAAATCACGTCTTTCTATACCTTACACTTAAAATTATTCTACCCCTTTTAATTGTAATAATTATTTTTTCAGCATTAATTTTTGTTTACAGTATACATAATATGGATAATATATCCACTAATTGGATACAAGGGGGTGCTATGGGTAAAAGACTCGCAATTGATACTGGTGGGACATTTACTGATATAATATCGATTGATGAAGTGACAGGTGAGATGATTGCCTTAAAAACATCCTCTACTCCCAAAAATCCAAGTGTTGGGTTATTAAAATCTATCGAAAAGGTAGTTGAGAATAAAGATAATTTAAGTGCACAACTGGAATTGGTTCTTCACGGGTCAACAGTCGCAACTAATGCTGTTTTGGAACATAAATTTGATGGGCTAGGGCTTCTGGTAACAAAGGGGTTTCGCCATATGATTGAAATTGCCCGACAGTCCGTTCCAGATGGATATGGCAACTCTTTTTTCTGGGTAAAGCCGCCAAGGCTGGTTCCACTTCACATGGTGCGCGAAGTGCCTGGGAGGCTCTTATATGACGGTACGGAAGTAGAGGCAATTGACGAAAAACAAACAGTGGATGCCGTGCGTGAGCTAGTTGAAGATGGTGCTAGATGTATTGCAGTATGTCTGCTGCATTCTTATGCAAACGCAGCACATGAGAAGCATATTCAATCTATAATTTCAGAGAATTTCCCGGAAGTGTTTGTATCTATTTCTAGCCAAGTCTTGCCTGAGTATAGAGAATACGAGCGCGCAATGACAACTTTGGTTGATGTGATGGTTAAGCCGTATTGCCAAACGTATCTCAAGCATGCTGCAGATGACATTGCCAGCAAGTCAAAGAAAGCCCCCTTTTTAATTATGCAATCAAGTGGTGGTGTTGTGAAGCATTCAACTGCAGCTAAAACGCCTGTTACTATGCTGCTTTCAGGTCCAGCAGCTGGTATTTTGGGGGCGATTCATATGGCGAAGCTTGCAGGCTTTGATGATATTCTGACTAGCGATGTAGGCGGCACTTCTACAGATGTATCAATAGTAGAGAAACAAACGCCAATGTATACTTCTTCCTCTATGGTAGAATCCTATCCGGTCAAAACGCCCATGCTTGATATTGTTACGGTTGGATCCGGCGGGGGCTCAATTGCATGGACGGATGATTATGGGAATTTAAAAGTTGGACCCCAGAGTGCAGGTGCGGAACCGGGACCTATTTGCTATGGGAAAGGTGGCACAGAGCCAACTGTAACTGATGCAGCACTGGTTCTTGGACGCTTACCACAAAAATTGATTGGTGGTGAAATTAAACTAGATCTCGCGGCAGCTCGCGCTGCCTTCGAAAAGCTTGGTAACGAGCATAAAATGGCACCAGAAAAAATAGCTTCTGGAGTTCTAGAGTTGGCAGCACTAAGTCAAGTCTTTGGTATTAGGCAGGTCACAACCACTCGCGGCAGGGATCCAAGTAAATATGCTATGGTAGCTTTTGGTGGTGCAGGTGGGCTTTTTGCTACTGAAGTAGCAGATTTTCTTAATATTAATACTATTTTATCTCCACCTAATCCTGGTAATTTATGTGCCCTTGGTCTTCACGTTTCTGATGTGCGACGGGACTATATTCGTACCATGGTCAGAAAACAGTCATCAGCTAATGATTATGAAATTCTTGAGTCCTGGCGAGATCTGGCGGATCAAGGAGTGACCGATATAGAGGCTGAAGGAATTCTAAAAGATCGCATCAAATTAGTTTATGTCGCAGACATGCGTTATTTGGGTGAAGGACACGAGGTGCAGGTAACGGTACCAAAAAACGTTGGCCAATCAGAAATGGTGCAATTTGCTTGGAAAGAGTTTCATAACGTGCATGACTCTACCTTTGGATTTCATTACGAAGGCGAACAAGATGTTGAAATAGTTAATCTCCGGGTTCAAGCTATCGGCGAGCAATATCGTCCTGATATTGGAGTAAATAAAGGTCCTAAAACTCCTGCAAAAAAAATTGACACCCGACGAACCTATTGGGATGATTGGGTTGAAAGTCCTATTTTTGAAAGAATTGACCTGCAATCTAATCAAGAAATATTGGGGCCAGCTATAATTGAGGAATATGGTTCAACTATTGTTGTTCCCGCAAAATGGTTTGTTCGACGAGATGACTATGGAAACCTGATTATGCAAAAAAATATCAAGTAGAAAGCAAATAAATGTCTTCTGTTAAAACTAAAGAAAAATTGGGCCCAATAGAACTTGAAGTAATTCATGGCACAATTCGAGCTGCAGAATTAGAAATAGAAGCAGCGGTTGAAAGAACTGCGCGCTCACCAATGATTAGAGATCAACATGATTATAGGGTGGCTCTTTTCGACGCCAAAGGCCGAAAACTAACTGGAAGGTCATATTCTGCAATTGTTGAGCCCGTTTTTGAATATTTTGGTTCAGAAAACATATTTCCTGGGGACATATTTTTTTGGAATGATCCATATAATTCTTGCGGTGGCATTGGCCATGTTCCAGATTTATGTACAACCGTTCCAATTTTTTGGGAAGACAGGCTAATAGGTTTTTCTCAAGTTTTTGGTCATCATGATGACGTTGGAGGCTCAGTTCCAGGAAGTTTGCCTGTTCATGCTACCGACAGTTGGATGGAGGGTATACTTGTACCGCCAATAAAGATGTATGAACGTGGTGTGCTTAATGAGGCGGCATTTCAAATAGTAACCCGCAATTCTCGTCTTTCAGAACACTTGGCCGGTGATATGGACGCAGAAATAGGAGCTGCTAAGCTTGGTTCCCGAAGAATAGAAGCTCTTGCAGAGAGATATGGAATAGAAACTTTAGAAAATGCTTTTGATGAAATATTATCAAATACTGCTGAAATTTTTCGAAGAGAAATCTTTCCTAAAATTAAGAATGGTGAATACCATTATGAGGATTACATAGAAAATGATGGAGTAGATGACTCGCGGCTACATGCTTTGCGGGTAAAGATGGTAAAAACAGATAAAAAAATTATTTTAGATTTTGATGGAACTGATCCAGAAGCAAAGGGACCTATAAATTGGGCAATTGATGAAGCTGATGGTCGATATTTTAGAAAATGGATGGCACCGGTGCTTCGATCTCTGGCCGATACTCCAGAAAGGGCTGCTGAGATTGATTGTAATGAGGGTGTTTTAGATATTTTGGAAGTAAAGTTCCCAGATAAAGGTACACTTATAACCCCATCATTTGGCAAACCGACGGGTATGAGGTTTTTTCTTATGCTTCGAACTTTGGGTTGTTTTGCTGCATGCCTGACTAAAGCTACTGGTGGTAAAATGCCGGCAGATCATGAAACCATTAGAATTTGGGGCTTGGCGGGGGGTTCCAGTTCGGAAGATTTCTTTCTATTCCGTGAAGTTCTTGGTGGTGGTGGGCCCGGCAGACCGTGGGCGGATGGGTCTGATGTTGTCCATATAGTACCCAATTCACGCAACCTTCCAGCTGAATTTTCTGAAACGCGCTATCCAATTTTCATTGAAAAATTGGGTCTAAAAGAAGACTCTGCGGGTGCAGGTTATAGACGTGGTGGCTTTGGTTATGATAAACAAATAAAAACCCTAGTCGATGCGCGATTAATTTCTAACGCGGATAGATCAGTTTTAAGTTGCTATGGAGCATATGGAGGTAAGGCCGGTGGTCCATATAGTGTTTCTGTTTTAAATAAGTCTAGTCAAGAAACTAAACATCCTGGAATGTGTGACACAGTAACGGTTCCAAGCAAAGATAGTGTAAGGATCGTAACAACTGGTGGAGGGGGCTGGGGGGATCCACTGAAGCGAGAAATTGATAAGGTTGTTTACGACTTGCAATGCGGACTCATATCTGAAAACGCAGCCAGAGAACAGTATGGCGTAGTAGTCTATTTGGAGGGACGAAAATGGATTGCAGACTTGGATAAAACGTCAATATTAAGAGAAAAAATGGCGAATTCAAATGAAAACCTTCCTATGTTTGACCGGGGTGATGAATTCAAAAGAATTAAAGAAAAAGGGATAATTACATATCCAGAGAATTGGACCGATCCCGATGAAGGTTGGTATTTAAGTTGAGAAATTTCCATTATGAAGATAGCAAAATCAGTAACTGTAAATAGCAGTGTTGAGAGAACTTGGGAATTTTTGCAGAATGTACCGAGGGTTGCCGAATGCTTTCCTGGAGGAAAGTTGAGTGAAGAACTTGAGGATGGAACCTATAAGGGTAGTGTAAATGTAAAACTAGGCCCATTTACTGCCACATTTGAAGGAGAAGCTTCATATGAACCGGATCCTGAATTAAAATCGGGAAGAGTAGAAGGTAAAGCTACTGATAAAAAAGGTGGCTCTCGTTCACGGTTAACTCTAAACTTTAAATTGTCTAGTATTAGCAGAGACCAATCAAAAATAGAATTTGATGCTGATATTCAACTTGCTGGTCCAATTGCTCAGTTCGGTCGTATAGGTGTGATTGAAGAAGCGGCGGAGCTTATAATCGAGGATTTTGTAAAGAATGTTGAAGCAAATCTTTCGGTTGAGGAACAAGAACCAAATAAATCAACGCACGAAGTTCAAACACAGGCTTCGACATCCGACCCGGTAAATCAAAGTGGTGGTTCAAATGATGGTTTAAGCTTACTGCGAGTAATATGGGCTGTTTTCAAGGGATATTTTTCGAAACATAAAACAAAGTAATTATAATTTAATATTATTTAAGTTAGGGAAGGCACTATGGTTTATCAAACGGCTCATATGACGCAAATGGAAATTTCAGAAGCAATTGAAAATGGGCGAGCAGTAATAGTGCCGACTGGTGCAACGGAAGCTCACGGCCCACATATGCCAACTGATACTGATACACATCAGGCTGAATACATATCATTAGAATTGGCTAAAAGAATTAATGCGGTGGTTGTGCCTCCTGTGGCTTATGGAATTTCAAAGACATTTGAACATTTTCCAGGTACAGTTTCACTCTCAATTCCTACTTATCAAATGATGCTTATCGAGATTGGTGCGGCTCTTATAAAGCAAGGATTCAGGCATATAATTTTATTAAATGGTAACCGCCCAAGTGGTACTGCTAATGATCAGGTCGCTAGGCATTTGATAGACGAGTATGATACCTTGTACGAATTTATGGTTTCTGCGGTAAGTTACTGGGAGCCAGCAGCGGCTGAAATCCACAAAATGAGGAAGTCAGCAGAAGGTGGCATGGGGCATGCAGGCGAATTGGAAACATCTTTTCAATTGGCTACTAGACCACATTTGGTCAAAATGGAGTTATTAGAGGGTGCGCACTACGGACCAGTGGCTTGGGATCTTGTTGCTCCTACGCATCCCACAAGGACTTATTCAAAGAGGCCAAGACCTCAAGTTGGTCATGCAGCGATATTTGGTGATCCAACGTATGCTACTGCTGATATGGGTAACTCATGTATTCGGGTCATTGTAGATGCGTTAGAGCATACCTTTAATAATATAAAGGCATCATACGAGGAGCGCTAAAGAAAATTATTTCATGGTCGGCTAGGCGTAATGCTTACCGGGTCGCCATCCAAGATCAGAAGATACCGAATGTGACATATGCATAAGACTTTGCTTTAGTTCCTCAATATTATCTTGGTTAGCAGCGACACTTTTTAAGTATATGAAACACACACAGCCCTCAACTTCATTCTGTTCGTTAAAAAACGGAGCTGCCATAGAACCAGTGTGCGGCTGTACGTCACCTAATGTTTGCGAAAAGTTGTCCATTCTAACTTGATAAAGAGTTTTGCGAAGTTCATCAGGGCATGAAATTGTTTTGGATGTTAATTTTTCGAGGGGCTGATCCAAGTATCTCTCTATAAACTCTGGTTTTGAAAAAGCTAACAATACTAGCCCTTTTGATCCGGCGTGAAGTGGTATATGATAACCATATTGAGTTTTGTCTATAACTTGGTCCTGTCTTTTCTCCGCATGTATTACTACTGAATAGTTCCCTATTCTTTCAACAATTTGCACGTCCGCACTTTTTATATCATGTGCATTTGCTAGGAATTGTAGGGAGTATGACAATGCTTTATTGTTTACAAGATACGAAGAGCCAACATACCACAATCTGGCCCCGACTTTGTATCTATTTGTTTTTTTATCCTTTACTATAAATTGAGCCGTTTCTAGTTTTTTGATTGTACGGTGTACAGTCGCCCAAGGAAGACCTAAAATCCTAGTGATATCAATTACCCTACAAGGCTGTCTAGCAACAAGATCTAATATTGCAAAAGTTCTAGCGAGCCCGGTCGACGCATTATCACCGACTGCCGTGTGCCTATCGCTAATTTTTTCTTTCCCTTTTCCCATAGAAATCCAAGATCTTTCGGCATAAAAAATCTACACATTAAATGCTAAAGTTAAAATGCATTGTTGTACAGCAATCTGTCTGACTTTGTTTACAAAATCTAGTTTGCTCTCTTATAGTAACATGACTTTTTATCGAGGATGTCATGATTACTGAACTTTTAAAAATGTCTGCATGCGAAGTTGTAGATGCACTCAAGCGAGGTGAAATTACAAGTTCAGATATATTATCGGATTTAGAAAATAGACATCTTGAGATTGACCCAGTGGTAAATGCTTTGCCGACAACTTGCTTCGATAGAGCATTCAAGCAAGCTATGAATTTAGAAGAGCAATTGGCCAAAAAGACATCAAAAAAAACTCAAACCTTACATGGGCTACCAATTCCAATAAAGGATTCCTACAGGGTTGAGGGAGTTCGAACTACTTTTGGATCAAAGGCCTATGAACACTACAAACCAGAGGCTTCAGATGTAATTGTGGATATTATTGAGAAAGCAGGGGGAATAGTTTTTGCAAAATCAAATACTCCCGAGTTTGAAGCTGGCGCCAGCACCTTCAACGATGTCTTCGGTTACACAAGAAATCCAAGGGATTTGTCACGCTCTGTTGGTGGCTCTTCTGGTGGTGCGGCAGCTGCAGTAGCATCAGGGATGGCCTACATAGCTCAAGGATCGGATTTTGCCTGTTCATTGAGATTTCCGGCATCTTTTTGTGGCATAGTTGGTCTCAGACCAACGCCAGGTGTTGTTCCTCAGGGTCCAAATAAAATGCCTTTTCAGGCTTTATCGGTACTTGGGCCACTTGGGCGTTCTGTTGCCGATGTGGGTTTAGGCCTTGACGCTTTCACTGGATTTGATTTTAGAGACCCACTGAGCAATCCTAACAGTAACAAGACGAATTTCCGAAGTGCGGCTGAAAAACCAACAGCTGTTCATGAATTTGCCTATTCAGACGATTTAGGTCTAAGCGTGGTAAGCAGCGAGGTAAAAGAAGTTGTTTCAGATGCGATTAGAACTTTAGAAGGAAATGGCTGCAAGGTTAATCGCGAGTTTCCTGATTTAGAGGGTAGTACTTTCATTTTTGACACGCTGAGAGCTTTTCAATTTGCAACTTTATGGGGAGAAGCTACCGTTAAAAATAGATCCAAATTAAAACCTGAAGTATCGTGGAATATTGATCGCGGTTTTAATCTGGATTTGGCTGATTTAATCTTAGCCGAGAGGATGCGCTCAGACATAAGGCTGCGTATGATAGAATTTCTAAGGAGTCATAAATTTTTGATCACTCCAACTGCGCCCGTGGTACCCCCTTACTTTGAAGAACGATATGTCAAATCGATTGAAGGAATAGAATTTGATACTTATATCGATTGGTTATCTTTGGGATATATAATTTCAATTACTGGATGTCCTGCAATATCACTGCCATGTGGGGTGAATGCTGATGGTCTTCCAGTTGGTATGCAGATAATTGCAGCTCCAAACAGGGAGGCTGAATTATTGCAATTCGCGGCTTGGATAGAAAGTCTATTTGCTTTAGGATTTGATAAACCTGCTGATAATTTAGACAGACAGATTATTGTTTGAAATTATATTTTTTAAGAGTTGACAGGATTACCATTACATCTAACATAGATGATATAATATCCGCATAGCGGATAAAACTATATTTATACGTAGATGATAATTTGAACTAGGTAGTACAGAATGAAGCCCTCGTCTTTTGAATTTCTTACACCATCTTCTCTCAGTGAAGCCTCTGCTGCGCTTCAAGACAACCCTGGAGCTATGATAATTGCTGGTGGACAGAGCCTCGTGCCTGCTCTAAATTTCAAATTAGCAAGTCCTTCTGTTTTAGTTAATATACGAAAAATACCAGACCTTGGTGATATTGAGATTGTTGAAAATGCACTAGTAATTGGGGCTAACGTAAAACATTATCAAATTGAGGAAAATAGAGAGGTTGAGGCAAAATTTCCATTAATGCAGGAGGCTATGCGTTATGTGGCGCACTCACCAATAAGAAATCAGGGTACGTTAGTAGGTAGTTTGTGCCATGCGGACTCCGCAGCAGAGATGCCCATATTGTTAGTGTTGACTGGCGGACACGTAACTGCCTTTGGGCCCAATGGTAAGCGCAACATATCTGCTAGTGATTTTTTCAGATTTCATATGACGACAACGAGAGCTGATAATGAAATAATAACCCACGCGCACTTTCCAATTCCTGCAGCGAGTAGCGGTTATTCATTTGCAGAATTCGCAAGGCGCAGTGGTGATTACGCCATTTCAGCAATCGCCGTGTTGATGGAAGTTGATGATAATGATCTTATTTCGTCAATCGGAGTGGCGGCGGGAGGAATTGCTTCATGTCCTACTAAATTAAGCGATGTGGAGAAAGTGCTTCTGGGTAAGTCTCTAAACGCAACTGACATAGAGCAAGCTTCTGAAATTTGCAAAAATTATGTGACCGCTCCCGATGATGTTCACGCAAAGCTAGATTATCGCAAGTATTTAACCTCAAAATTGCTAGCAAAAGCCCTTCTTGAGGCAAAAAAAAGAGCGAAGAAAGGAAATATTGAGTGAATATAGTTCGAAACTCGGTCTCAGCTGAAGCTTTTGGTCAAACCGAAAGGATTTCACTGAATGTAAACGGAGAGTTAGTAGAAAGGGAAGTAAGTGTCCGAATGCTTTTATCCGATTTTATACGACATGAATTGCGCTTGACGGGTACGCACGTTGGTTGTGAGCATGGCATCTGTGGGGCTTGTACCGTAATCATAGATGGGAAAGCATCTCGTTCGTGTACATTGCTTGCAGTTCAAGCTGATCAGTCTGATTTAAGAACTATTGAAAGTGTTGCTAATGATGATGGAAGTCTACATCCGATTCAACAGGCTTTTCATGATTGCCATGCTTTGCAATGCGGATACTGTACCCCTGGAATGATTATGAATATCGTAAGCGCCTTTGAAAATAACGAAAAAATTGATACCTCTGATGAGGGCATTAGAGAGCTTATTTCCGGTAATATCTGCCGGTGTACTGGATATGCTAATATAATAGAAGCAGTACGTGAAGCGGCTGATAAGCTTCATAAAAAGCAATAAGGAGAAAAAATGTCAACCAGAGCATTCGGAGCCCGGGTAAAAAGAAATATTGATCCAAAACTACTTAAGGGAGAGGGTTCTTTTATTGATGATTTGGATCTGCCTGGTGTCTTGCATGCAGCTTTCGTTCGAAGTCCATTTGCCAGAGCTAAGATAACTAAAGTTGATACTGAAAAAGCCTTATCTATGAATGGGGTTAAGGCGGTTTATACATGTGACAATATTGGCAATCTGGACATGGAGCTCCCTTTATTAATACCTCATGATAGCATGAAAAATGCCAGAACACAGAGAACGCTTGCAAGAGATGATGTGTTTCATGTTGGGCAGGCGATAGCAATGGTTGTTGCTACTGACAGGTACTTAGCAGAAGATGCTGTCTTAATGGTGGATGTTGACTATGAGCCTATGGATGTAGAGGTTGATATAGAAAAGGCTACCCTACCAAATGCACCTTTAGTACATCAAACGCATCCGAATAACATCGCCGCAGATTTTACACAAATATCAGGTGATCCAGAACCTATTTTCTCATCTGCTGAGCACGTCACAAAAATTAGAGTGGAAGTAGAACGATCTACAGCAGCCCCATTGGAAACAAGGTCTATTGCTGCTCATTATGATAGCATTTCTGGGAACCTAAACGTATGGGATGGGACTCAAGCGCCTCTGACCGTTCGAGGTGGTTTAGCATCAATATTTGGGATAGATGAAGACAAGGTTAGAGTGATTGCTCCGGATGTGGGCGGCGGATTTGGTCAGAAAGTAATGTTTCCCTACCCAGATGAGCTGTTGGTCCCATTAGCAGCTATCGAACTTGGTGTGCCCGTAAAATATATTGAAGATCGACGTGAAAATTTTATTGGTTCAAATCAAGAACGCAAGCAAATTCACCACATTGAACTTTATTCCAATAAAAAAGGCGAAGTGCTTGCGCTCAAAGATTTTTTCTTGCACGATACGGGAGCTTTCATTCCTTACGGTATAGCAATCGCACAGGTTGCATCCACATCTATAGCCGGTCCATATAGGATCCCCAATATCCATGTTCAGTTCCAGGCTGTATATACGCCGACTATCACAGTTACTCCTTACAGAGGGTGTGGACGGCCGCAAGCTTGCTTTGCAATAGAAAGAGCCATGGATCAATTGGCGGATGATCTAGGTTTAGACCGATTTGAGATCAGGCGCAGAAATTTGTTATCTGACGACCAATTTCCATATCCTCGAGAAGGTTTGTTATTTGCAGACGGGTTGCCGGTAACTATGGATAGTGGCCAGTATTTTAAGGCACTAGATTTAATTGAAGATAAAATTGATGCGAAAAATTTCCCCAAAATGCAGGAAGAGGCTCGCAACCAGGGTAAATATCTTGGTTTAGGGTTGGCGTATTATGTCGAGGGTACCGGTCTTGGGCCCTATGAGGGTGGCCACATCAAAATCCATCCAATAACTGGAAAGGTTTACGTCAATACGGGATTGTCTGGCCAGGGGCAAGGGCACGATACTGTATTTGCACAAATTGTTGCAGATCAACTGGGAGTGAATGTTGAAGATGTAATACTAACAGAGGGCGACAGTGGTGCATATGATTGGGGTGTGGCAACCTTTGCCAGTAGAGCAGCGGTCGTCTCAGGAAACGCAATTCATAAAACTGCTCTAATAGTAAGAAAAAAGACAATCACAGCTGCAGCTAATATGTTGGAAGTTGAAGAGGATGAGATAGAGTTACGAGATGGGCATGCTTGGGTTGTGGGATCCAACCGAAGTGTATCATTGGCAGCGGTGGCCACAGCTACTAATCCGTTAAGATATGCATTCAATGAAGCAGCAAAAGCAGCAACACAATTTGCTCCGGCCAGCAGACATGATGGACCAGCTTTAGACGAGGGGCAGGCGCCTGGGCTAGAAGCCACGGATTATTATAGCCCGCCTGCAGCCACTTGGGCCTATGGTGTTCATGCAGCTATAGTAGAGGTTGATGAAGTAACCTGTTCAGCTAAAATTAAAAAATACGTATTAGTGCATGATTGCGGTAATATGATTAATCCCACAATAGTTGAAGGCCAGGTCATGGGCGGTGTTGCACAAGGGCTCGCGGGAACATTGTACGAGAAAGTAGAGTTTGATGAAGATGGTAACATTTCAAATGCAAACTTTGTAGATTTTTTGGTTCCGTATGCCACGGAGATACCAAAAGTTGAGATGTATCATTTAGAAACACCCACTCCTCTCAATCCTTTAGGCGTGAAAGGAGTAGGTGAGGCAGGGTGTATCGCAACAGGTGCAACAATTGCATCTGGGCTTACTGACGCGTTGAAAGACTTTGGAGAACCAAAATTTCGTTCAACTCCAATAACTCCAAGTATGATACATGAGGTTATAAGTTCGGGTAGTAGTGGGTGAGAAGGCTTGGATCCTAAAGGTGAAAAACTCTTCAAAATCCTCAATAAAAAGATGATTTATAATTATGATGTGTGAGCTTTAAATAAGGAGGTAAGTATGAAAAGTTTATTAAAAGTTGGCCTGTTTCTTGTTGCTAGCGTTGTCTTTCTGGGGCAATCGGTTCTCGCAGACAGGATTATAAAAGGTGATCCTAAACCTGCTATGATTATTTTTTCACAAAAGAATGATGGGGGTTGGTCTCAGGCCCTAGACGAGGCTAGGCAGAAGGTTGAAGCAGAGTTAGGTTTAACAATACCAGTAGTAGAAAATGTTCCGGAAAATGCAGCGGCGATTAAACCTGCTGTTGAATTATTTATAGACCGTGGACACAACATAATCTTGGGTTCTGCATTTGGTTACTCCGATGCATTCAAAGAACTTGCTGAAAAGTATCCGGACGTGGTCTTTTTGAACCCAGCCGGCACCACAAATGGTGACAACCTAATGTCTTATTATGGTCGAACTTATGAAAGTCAATATTTGTGCGGTATGGCAGCGGGAGCTATTTCAAAAAGTGGTAAATTGGGCTTTGTCGCAGCAAATCCCTTTGGACTTGTTAATTGGACCGTTAATGCTTTTGCTATGGGGGCACGTGAAATGAATCCTGACGCAACACTCACAGTTGTCTTTACTGGGGCGTGGAACGATCCTGTCAAAGAACGAGCCGCATCAGAAGCCCTTGCTGAGCAAGGAATTGATGTGATCGGACAGCACGTTGATACTCCTACACCGCAAATAGTTGCCAAAGAAAAAGGAGTTTACTCTACAGGGCATCACAGGGATCTCTCCGAATTTAGCTCAGCCACGCAATGTTCGTCTGTTTGGGTCTGGGATAGGTTTCTAATACCAGAGATAAAGAAAATAGCTGATGGTACATGGGAATCTTCACCCTGGGGTGCATTCCTTTCAATTGGTCAAGGCGGCACTGATATTGCATGTTGTGGAGACGCGGTTTCTAGCGATCAAAAGGCTAAAATAATGAAAGCTCGAGATGACATAATTGCTGGAAAGCATATATTCGCAGGTCCTCTAAAAGATGGATCTGGTACTCTTAAAATAAAATCGGGCGAAGTTATGGGTGATGCAGACTTATGGGGTATGGACTGGTTTGTCGAAGGTGTCATAAGTCAATAGAACCAGAAGAATTTGATTAATGGTGAAAATTAATCAAAACTACAAAATTAAAATGGAGAAAATCACCAAGTCATTTGGTGATTTTCTTGCTCTTGATCATGTGAATTTTAATCTTTGTTTTGGAGAGGTTCACGCCTTATTAGGAGAAAATGGTGCTGGAAAATCATCTCTAATGAATGTACTTTCCGGTATCTATGCACCTGATTTTGGCGAAATTATTATTGATGGTAAGACCGTAAACATCAATGGACCATCTGATGCTAGACGTCTGGGTATTGGCATGGTTCACCAGCATTTTAGGCTCGTAAAAAGTTTTAATGCAATTGATAATATAGCTTTAGTCAGTAATCAGAAATCATATCATAGAGATACTAATAATCTTCGGCAAAAAATATTAAAGAAAATGGACGAAATAGGGTTTGAGCTCGAGCTTGATATTCCAGTAGGTCTATTGTCTGTTGCCGAACAACAGAGAGTAGAAATTTTAAAAGTTTTAATCTCAGGGGCTTCTATTATAATTTTGGACGAGCCCACTGCCGTGCTTACAGACGTGGAATCTATCGGATTTTTTAAAATTATTAGATCTCTCGCAAGTTCTGGAACGTCAGTTGTTTTGGTTACTCATAAGTTAAAGGAAGCAAAAGAGTTCTCAGACAAAATTAGTGTCCTGCGTAATGGGAAGATAGTCGATACTGTAAAACCGGATGAGTTAGAGGATGAGGCATTAATAAAGTTGATAGTTGGTGAGGTTTTTGCGGAAAAGCCAAGGCGGAGTAAAAATTTTGGTGAAGAAAAAATAGTGATTTCAGATTTAAATCTTCATCGCTCGGATCATGCCATGGGCCTAACCAACATAAACTTAAAAATACGTGAGGGTGAAATTTATGGGATTGCGGGTATAGGTGGAAATGGTCAAGCGGAATTATCGACAGTATTAATGGGCCTAACCAAACTGGATAGCGGCTCGATTAAATTAGCAGGCTATGGAGATATTACAAAGTTTCGAACCGACCAAAGACGAAAATGTGGGATAGTTTTAATTCCCGCTGATAGGCAGAAGTATGCATTGGCAGGAGAGCTAAGTGTAGCAGATAACTATGCTGTTTCTGCAGTTTTAAGTGGTGCTTTAGGTGGTTGGATGGGAGTGAAAAAAATAGTCAAACGAAGAAGTGCCGAGGTGGCCATTGAAAAGTTTGATATATTCGGTGTGCAAAGGTTAAATCAAAATGCTGCTCTTTTATCTGGTGGTAACGCACAAAAACTTGTGATTGCACGAGAATTTTCATCGAAACCTTCTGTTGTGATTGCTCACAGTCCGAGTAGAGGGTTGGATCTTAAGGCCGCTGCATTTGTTCACAAGCAATTGTTGGCTGCAAGAGATGCAGGTGCTGCTGTACTTTTGTTAAGTGAAGATTTGGATGAAATTTTGCTGCTATCGGATACTATTGGCGTAATTAATCGTGGTTGTATAACTGCGGAGTTTAGTTCACCTGCTGATCGTCAAAAGATTGGAAAGGCCATGGTAAATTGAATTCCATTCAACACATAAGTAAAAGAAAAGGTGTTAAGTTAGAATTACGTGATCCAATGGGTTTCGCGAATAAGTTAATAATACTAATTCTGTCAATCTTAACAGGATTGTTTATTTCATTTCTCATATTGGTTTTATCTGGGGTTTCAGGCTCAGCGTTGTGGAAAGAGTTTGTGGTATATATTGTCACTAGTGAGAAAAACTTATCTTCAGTATTGGTTCAGGCTTCCCCATTTGTAGTTGCAGGGCTTGCAGCGGCTGTAGCGTTCCGTGCGCGATTTTGGAATATTGGTATAGAGGGACAGATGATTTTTGGGAGTATTGCGGCTACTTATATTGCAATCAACGACGTTGGACCGGAGCCAACGCGTCTATTACTAATGTTTATAGCCGCGGGCTTTGGAGGTGTGTTTTGGATACTGTTACCTGCCTATCTAAAAATTAAATTAGATGTAAATGAGATTATTTCGACACTTTTAATGAACTACATCGCATTTAACTTTTTGTTACATCTCCTCTATGGAAGCTGGCAAGACCCGTCCACTGGCTTTCCAAATTCAGAACAGTATGATGTTAGCGAAATTTTACCATTGCTAGGGTGGCAGAGTTTAAATTTCTCGTCAGTAATAGCAGTGTTGTTAGTAGTAATTATTTTCTGGCTGTTCGTTAGTTCTCGATTTGGTTTTGTTTTGAATGTGTTGCATGCAAGCAGTGATATGGCCAGGTACGTAGGTATTAGAGTAAGTTTAATTATTTTGCTTGTAACAATAATATCCGGATTTTTATCAGGAATTTGTGGTTTCATGGTAAGTGCTGGCATAGAAAGCCGAATGACGCAATCTTTCTTTCTTGGCTTTGGGTTCTCAGGGATTTTGATATCGTTCTTGGCCAGAGATAATCCGTTTGGTATACTTGTAGTATCGCTACTTTTTGCAACGCTTGTCATTGGTGGTCAGAGTCTTCAAGTATTTTATCAAATACCTTTTGCCATGGTGCAATTAATGCAGGCAATAATAGTAATGTGTGTGGCCGCATCTGAGTTTTTCATACGCTATCGGTTAAGTTTTTCTTTCTAGAGGTATAGTTATATGGATTTCCTAATATTTTGGCTTTCTAATGTACCTGGATTTGCTACGCCTTTTGCCTTGGGAGTTCTCGGAATGATTATTTGTGAACGGTCAGGTGTATTAAACTTAGGTGCAGAGGGCTTTGTATTAGTTGGTGCGATGTCGGGTGCAGGGGTATTAATATCAGTTGGGGATCTACCTTTATTTGCTTTGGTAATAGCTGGATTATCTGGTTCCCTGTTCGGTGTATTATTTGGTTTTTTAGTCACGATACTTAGGGTCAATCAGGTCATTGCAGGTCTAATAATGGTCTTTCTAGCCCAAGGTCTGACAAGCCTGTTATCAAGGAATATGGATTGGGTTAATAAACCCTTTGAGGGTTTGTCTAATGTCAACGCTGGTATACTCTCTGAAATACCAATAATTGGCCCTATTTTGTTTCAACAAGATTTATTAGTTTATTTTACTTTATTATTTTATTTTGTGGCGTTTTACTTTCTTTACAGAACAAGCATTGGTTTACGATTGCGGGCAGTCGGTGAAAATCCTGAAGCAGTAGATGCTGCGGGTGGCGATGTAATTTTAATCAGATTACTGGCTGTAATAATCGGTTCATTTTTCTTAGGTCTAGCTGGAGGTTATTTTACAGTTGTAGTTTCTAAGATATGGGTTGATGGAATATCAGGTGGACGAGGTTGGATAATAATTGCCCTTGTGATTTTTGCTAGATGGCAACTGTCAAGAGCTTTGCTCGGCGCTGTAATTTTTGGCTGTATAGAGGCTTTGATTCCAAGACTAGCTGCTATCGGTGTTCAGTTGCCTCAGTATTTCGTTCTGATGATGCCATATGCTGTTACGATATTAGTAATGGTGTGGTCTAATCTGAATACAAAGAATATTAAAGCAGCGCCTTCGTCTCTTGGGCGTCCTTTCCTCCGAGAAGAAAGGCATTAGTTATCTTCCGATATCTGAAACTTTATTCACCTTGTAAAAAAGTAGTTTATTGCTAAGAAAATAAACAAGGCCCCGTGGCTCAACTGGATAGAGCAGCCCCCTCCTAAGGGGCAGGTTGCAGGTTCGAATCCTGCCGGGGTCGCCAACAAGTATGTACTTAAAAAATATTTTTTAATCGGCCATCAAACTCAGTTGCCCGTTCGTGCCGAAACTAAAAAATCAACTTTTATTATTCTATCTTTTAGAGTTAAGATTGGATGA
>CEQD01137033.1_pt1 | contig 19159 bp, 15 predicted proteins | sample 530511 | NCBI WGS metagenome assembly CEQD01 (sample SAMEA2620230, study PRJEB7988) | marine metagenome | biome: marine biome (ENVO:00000447); feature: surface water layer (ENVO:00002042); material: "saline water (ENVO:00002010), including plankton (ENVO:xxxxxxxx)" | depth 5 m | reverse complement strand
GGCTATCATTCCTGATCCTTTTGAAATACCTACTATAGAGATTTCATCATTATCAATTTTTATACTTTTACCGCTTGCTTTTGGAAATGTATCTGTTGTCATTATCGCTTTTGCTGCATTTTCGAAATTCTTTTTTTTACTCAAATAAGAACTCTTAATTGCTCTTTTAGTCTTTAATAATGGTAATTGCTCGCCTATAACGCCCGTAGAACATACAAACACATCTTTTTGTCTTGCATTAATTAATTTTGAAAAATAATTGGCAATTTTACGGTTGTTATTTATTCCTTTCTTTCCTGTAAAGCTGTTAGCTATACCGGCATTTACAACTAAACCCTTAGCATAGCCATTGATTAAATTTTTTTTACAAAAGTTAACCGGAGCTGCAGGTATTTGCGATAAAGTAAATACGCCCGCAACAGATGCAAGATTATCAAATGTTACAGTTAAAATATCCTGTCTATTTTTATATCTTATGTTAGATTTGGAAGTCCCAATCTTTAAACCTTTTACAGAGGGTAAACTAGGAAATTTTTCTGGTGCTAATGGTGATTTTTTTAATTTCATTTTTAACCTTATAAAAAACAATAATTAATGATTTAATAAACTAATTTAAATTATAGATATACATCATTTTTTTGTTTAGTTGACAATGATTGATTGAGTTTCTAAATGAAGATTAGATATTTTTAAAGTAAGACATTGATATGGTTAGTTTGAACTCATTTTTAAATACAATTTTTGGCTCAAGTAACGAGCGAAGTTTAAAAAAATATAAAAAACAACTAGAAGAAATAAATTCTCTTGAAGCAGTTTATCAAAAACTTGATGATAAAGCCTTGAAAGAGAAAACTGATTTTTTTAAAAAAGAATTAGAAAATAATTTAACTCAAGAAGATATTTTAAATGATGCTTTTGCGGTCGTGAGAGAAGCGAGTAAAAGGACACTTGGACAAAGACACTTTGATGTTCAGATTATTGGTGGTCTTGTACTTAATGATGGTAAAATTATTGAAATGAAAACTGGTGAGGGAAAGACACTTGTTTCAACACTCCCAGCATACTTAAACTCTCTAAGTGGTAAAGGTGTCCATATAGTTACAGTGAATGATTATCTTGCTAAAAGAGACTCTGAATGGATGGGAGAGATATTTAGATTCCTTGGCTTAAGTGTTGGTTTTATTTATTCAGGTCAAGATGATGATGAAAAACAAAAGGCATACAATTCTGATATAACCTATGGAACAAATAATGAATTTGGTTTCGATTACTTAAGAGATAATATGAAACATAATACAGAACAGATATTTCAAAATACCAGAAATTTTGCAATCATTGATGAAGTTGACTCTATTTTAATAGATGAAGCTAGAACTCCTCTTATTATTTCTGGAATGATACAGGATAAATCTGATCTTTATATAAAAATAAATGAAATAATTCCTAAAATTAACAATAGTGATATTGATGTAGATGAAAAATCTAAATCAATTAATTTAACTGAAAGTGGCAATGACTCTTTAGATAAGATCCTAGTAAGTGAAGGACTTATTAGTAGAGAGTCCTCGATTTATGATATTGAAAATGTAGCATTGGTCCATCACATAAACCAGGCTTTAAAAGCTCATAAACTTTTTAAAAAAGATACAGATTATCTAGTAAATGATAATCAAGTAATTATAATAGACGAGTTTACAGGGCGTATGATGGAGGGAAGAAGATTTTCTGACGGTCTACATCAGGCTTTGGAAGCAAAAGAAAATGTTACAATTCAACCAGAAAATCAAACACTAGCTTCTATTACTTTTCAAAATTATTTTCGTTTATATAACAAGCTATCCGGGATGACAGGAACAGCTCTTACTGAGGCAGAAGAATTTGCCGATATATATGGACTTCAAGTAATTTCAGTTCCAACAAATATGCAAATAAAAAGAATTGACAGTGATGACGAAATTTATAGGACTGCAAATGAGAAATATAATGCCATTATTGATAATATTATAAGTTGTAATAAAAAAAATCAGCCAGTTCTTGTTGGAACCGTCAGTATTGAAAAGTCAGAAATTCTATCAAAACTCTTAAAAGAAAAAAAAATCAAACATAATGTTTTGAATGCAAGATATCACGAACAGGAAGCAGAAATTATCTCGCAAGCTGGTAAACCTGGTGCTGTAACAATTGCAACAAATATGGCAGGTCGTGGTACTGATATTCAGTTAGGGGGTAACCTGGATGATTCTAATGAAATAACTGAAAAACAAAAAGAATTAAAAGAAAATGTTATTGAATCCGGTGGTCTTTTTGTTATCGGTACCGAACGACATGAGAGTAGAAGGATAGATAACCAATTAAGAGGTAGATCAGGCAGGCAAGGAGACCCAGGTGAATCAAAATTTTATATTAGCCTTGAGGATGATCTAATGAGGATTTTTGGTTCAGATAGACTGGATAGTATCCTTCAAAGACTAGGATTAGACGATGGCGAGGCGATTGTTCACCCATGGATCAATACCGCACTTGAAAGAGCTCAAAAAAAAGTTGAGTCAAGAAATTTTGATATTAGAAAGAACTTGCTTAAATTTGATAATGTAATGAATGATCAAAGAAAAGTTATATTTGATCAAAGATTAGAAATACTCAAGCAAGAAGATCTGTCAGAAATTATCAAAGATATGCGACAAGAAGTTCTATTAAATGTCCTAGATAATTCTATACCAAATGGAACTTTCGTTGATGATTGGGATCATGAACGTTTTGAAAAAGATATGGATAGACTTTTTTCTATAAAGATTCCCATACAAGATTGGATGAAAGAAGACGGGGTGGAGGCGGAACATATTAGACAAAGAGTTTCATCTAAAGTTGAAGATGAGTATAGAAAAAAAATAAATGATTTTGGTAGTGATCTAATTAAAAAGTTAGAAAAAACTATTTTACTACAATCTATTGATCAAAATTGGAAAGATCATCTTGGTCAGCTTGAAAACCTTAGACAAATTGTTGGTTTAAGAGGATACGGGCAAAGAGATCCACTAAGTGAATATAAATCTGAGTCTTTCTCATTATTTGAAGAATTACTAAACAACTTTCGAGAGGATGTAATCAGGATTTTATTCCACATACGAATTGCATCAGATGAGTCCATTAAAAAAATTAATAAAAAAAATAAAATTGATAATAAAACATTTAAGCAAGACAATTATGATCAAGTTCCTAAGTCAAAATTTTATAAAACTGTAACAGTTAGAAAAAGCAATCAGGAAATTGATCCAAATAATCCATCTACCTGGGGGAAAGTTGGACGAAATACACCTTGTCTTTGTGGTTCAGGAAAAAAATATAAAAACTGTTGTGGTAAGTAAATTATAAATCTTTCCCAATTTTTAGAAATTTATCTCTTCTAGTTTGTATTAATTCTTCAGCAGTAAATTTATTAAGTTCAATCAGTGTATCTCTTAAATGTGTTTTGACTTGCGATATCATTTGTACGGGTTCTCTGTGTGCGCCGCCTAATGGTTCATCAATTATACTATCAATAATACCTAAATCCATAAGATCGGTAGAAGTTATTTTCATTGACTCTGCTGCTTCTTTTGCTTTATCCGAGCTTCTCCATAAAATTGATGCTGAGGCTTCTGGAGATGCAACTGTATATATTGAATGTTCAAGCATAAATACCTTATTTGCAGCTGCTAAAGCAATTGCTCCACCAGACCCACCCTCTCCTATAATTATTGAAATTACAGGCACTTTTAGAGAAAGTGTGCAATCTGTTGATTTAGCGATTGCTTCAGATTGACCTCTCTCTTCAGCTCCGACCCCTGGATAAGCACCAGGTGTATCTATAAAAGTTATTACAGGAATTCTAAATTGTTCAGCAAGACGCATTAGCCTTATTGACTTTCTATATCCTTCAGGGTGAGCCATTCCAAAATTATGTTTTATTCTTGTCTTAGTATCTTTACCTTTTTCATGTCCAATGAACATTACCGATTGATTGTTTATTTTTCCAAGACCGCCAATTATCGCTTTATCGTCACCAAATAATCTATCTCCGGATAATGTTATAAACATATCAAGTACACCCTCCGCATAATTTATAAAATGAGGACGATTTGGATGCCTAGCAACTTGAGTTTTCTCCCAGGTAGTTAATTTAGAGTATCTTTCCTCTAACCAATCCTGAGATTTTTTTTCTAGTTTTGAAATATCATCGACAGAAACATCATTATTATCAGCTGATAATCTAATTTCATTTAATTCCCGAATTTTACCCTCGATTTCAGATAATGATTTCTCGAAATCTAAATAAGTTACCATTTTCATTTCCGTTAAAAAAAATAAATTGCAACTGAAATTACTTTAAGTCAACCATGAGATTTTCCCAATGGATGATTTTTTATTACTGTATCTAATGTTTCGGCATCTAAAATATGAGTATATATTTCAGTTGTTGAGATATTTGAATGCCCAAGTAATTGTTGAATAACTTTTATATCTGCACCTTTAGTTAACATATGTGTTGCAAATGCATGTCTTAGCTTGTGTGGTGATAATTGACTTTTTTTAAAACCTAATTTGGTAGAAATTTCAGCAAGTATCTTATTTATTGAATCTCTTGTTATGTGCCCGGAAACACTATGCGAGGGAAATAAATAACTTTCTATTTGAGGGTTAATCTCTAACCAACTTTTTATTGACTTTGCTGCTTTGGTGGTAAAATAAGCATTCCTCTCTTTTCCACCTTTACCAAAAACAACTAATGTTCTTTTGGCAATATTAATATCATGAACTTTTAAATTAATTAACTCACTTACACGTAAGCCTGTTGAATATAAAATTTCTATCAAACATTTAATTTTAATTTTTTTTCTTTTCTTAGCTAAACTATCACTTTTCGATGGCCCTTTTCTAATATATAAAAGCAATTTATCGATATCTTCTTCAGTTAATATATTTGGCAAATTTCTATTGATATTTGGCTTTTCAATGAACTCAAGAGGATTATTAGCAACATTCCCAAGCTTTAATTCAAAATTATAATATTGCATTAAAGAAGAGTGAATTCTTGCTCGTGATGAACTTTTAAAATCATTCTCTTCTAATTGATAGAAAAAGTCTCTCAAAATATCCTGCTTTAAATGCCTTAATAAATATAGATTTCCTTTTTTTAGTACTTTGTTAATTAAACTTGATGAGTCTTTTCTTCTTTTACTTGGATAGATATTGATCTTAAACCAATCACTATTATAGAGGTAAATACATAAAAGCTTGATATCCCTTTTATAAGAAAAAATGGTATTTTGACTAAGACCTTTTTCAATTAACAAATAATCGAAAAAAATTTCTAAATTTTTATTTTGATCTTTCCAATAAATTTCCCATCTTGAGACATCCATAATTTCAGATTTTTCTATCATTGAATAAATAAGTCTCTTTCATTAATTACTTTAATAACTTCCTTGGAGTCTGGGTTTGAATTTTTATTAATAAAAGAAACCGTAAAATAAAAACAAATAATCATCAAAAAAAATATTATAAACTTTTTCATAAATAACTCTAAAATTAATTATATATGTTTTAAATCTAATTTTAGTATAAAAATAGTAAATTAATAATCTTATTGAAAAAACAACCATGATTACAAAAAAAAATAAAATCTCTCTTACAGGTATGATGGGCTCGGGCAAATCAAGTATCGGAAAAATTTTAGCAAAAAAATTTGGTTTACCATTTTATGACTCTGATAAAGAAGTTGAAAAAAAATTCAATCTAAAGGTAAATGAAATTTTTATAAGATACGGCGAAAATCGATTTAGAGTTGAAGAAGAATTAGTATGTAAAAAAATATTACAAAATAAAAGCTTTATTCTTGCACTAGGTGGTGGATCAATTTTGAATGACAGTGTTAGGAATATTATAAAAGAGAATTGCTTATCAATATATTTAAGAACCAGTGAAAATATTTTACTTGAAAGATTAAAAGACGATAAGTCAAGACCTCTTTTGATTGAAAAAGATATTAAGAAAGTAATCAAGGACTTAATTAAAGAAAGAGAGAATTATTATATCAAAAGCGATATTATTATAGATAATAATAATAATTCTCTTGAAACAATAGCTGATGAAATAATAACCTTAGTTAACAATTATAAAATATGACAAAAATGAAAAATATAAACATAAGCCTTAGTAATAATTCATATGATATTCATATAGGAAAGAATTTATCAAATGAGGTTCCTAAATTAATTGCACCATTTATGAATAGACGAAAAATCTTCATTGTTTGTGATGAAAATATTGGATCAATAATTTTACCTAAAATAAAACAACCATTAATTGAGGAGGGTTATGAAGTATATGTGACTTTTATAAAAGCTAACGAAGATAGTAAGAGTTTTAAAATTTTAGAGAAAACCATTTCAGAATTACTAAATAATGGTATTGAGAGAAATGACACATTAATTGCTGTTGGTGGTGGAGTAATTGGAGATTTATCTGGATTTATCAGCTCAATAATCTATAGAGGAATAAATTTTGTACAGATACCAACAACATTATTGGCCCAAGTTGACTCCTCTGTTGGAGGTAAGACAGCAATCAATGTCGTACAAGGAAAAAACTTGGTTGGCTCGTTTTACCAACCAAAAACAGTTATTGCTGATATTGATTTTTTATCATCATTAAACAAGAGGGAGATAAAATGTGGATTGTCAGAAATCATCAAATATGGAATTATCTGTGATAAGGATTTTTTTTATTGGTTAGATGAAAATGCCAAAGACCTCTTAATGTTAAATGAAGAATGTCTAATTTATGCAATTAAAAAGTCATGTTTAATGAAAGCTCATATAGTTCAGAAGGATGAGAGAGAAACTGGAGAAAGAGCACTTCTCAATTTTGGTCATACTTTTGGGCATGCTTTAGAAAAACATTTTTCTAAAACTGATTATTTACTTCATGGTGAGGCAGTTTCTATAGGTATGGTTTTTGCTGCTAAATTTTCACTTAATAAAGGTTTTCTTCCGGAAAAAGATTACAAGAATATTATATCTCTTTTATCAAAACTTGGTTTACCGATATCATTAAATGAAATACAAGGTGAAATAACCAAAAGAGAAATTTTAGATTTGATGGTATATGATAAAAAAAGAATGAATAATTCGAATACATTGATATTAATTAATGAAATTGGAAAAGCTTTTATAAATAAGGATATATCAAATGAAGAAATAGAATTTTTCTTTGATAGGGAGAATATCAAATAATGCTTATATCGATAAGTGTTCTCATAGGTTCAATTATAGGTTTAATTATTCTTTCAGCTTTTTTTTCTGGATCTGAAACGGCTATGACAGCTGTATCAGAAGCAAGAATGAAACATCTCTCAGAAAATGGTGATAAAAGAGCAGAAATAGTAAAAAAACTTATTGACAAAAAAGCTGACCTAATAAGTACAATGCTTTTAGCTAGTAATTTGATAAATATTTTGGCTTCCGCCTTAGCAACTAGCTTATTTATCACAATTTTCGGTGATTTTGGAATTATCGTTTCAACTATTATTATGACAACATTGGTTGTTATCTTTGGAGAAATTTTACCTAAATTATTAGCTCTGAAATATAATGATTATTGGGTTCTTGTTTCATCCTACTCAATGGAATTAACTATGAGTATTCTTGGACCAATTTCAAATATTGCCACAAAGATTTCTTATTTGTTTTTAAGAGAAAACAAAGAAATATCATTTCTTGTTGATCCGCATGATGAAATACGCGGACAAATTAACCTTCATCATGAGGATGGAATTGTTAAAAAGGGTGATAAGGATATGCTAGGTGGTATACTTGATTTACCTGAAGTTACAGTTGAAGATGTCATGACACATAGAAAAAATATCTTGGCAGTTGATTGTAATACTAACCATGATGATGTTCTATCCATAATGCTGGAAAATCCTTACACCAGAGTTCCAATTTGGAAAGATGATAAAGACAATTTTATTGGAATTTTACATGTAAAAGACCTTTTAAAGAAATCTATTTCAAAAGAAGAATTTGAAATAAATGATATACTCGGTGAACCATGGTTTGTACCAGAGACCACAAGCCTAAAAGAACAATTATCTGCCTTTTTAGAAAAAAAGACACATATGGCTCTTGTTGTAGATGAGTATGGAGCTTTAATGGGTTTGATAACTCTTGAAGATATTTTGGAAGAAATCGTTGGCCAAATTACTGATGAACATGATGTTGAGGATGAGGATGTTCTGCCTCAAGAGGCTAATATGATAAAAGTTGATGGTGACTCAAGTATTCGAGATTTAAATAGAGAATATGGATGGAAACTTCCTGATGATGAAGCCGCAACAATAGCAGGTCTCATTATTCACGAAACACAATCTATCCCGAAGAAGGGAAGTATATATAGCTTTCATGGCTTTAGATTTAAAATTCTTGATAGACAGAGAAATCAATTAACTTCTATTAGAATTCAAAAAGAGGATTAAAATTTAATTAGAGAAATAGAGAATTCTCAAATTCAATAAATTACTAATTAACGAATTAATTTTACTCCAATATACATTATTCTACCTCTCGCATCATGCTGACGCGAGTCATAGCTAAAATTAGCTGCATCGAATACTAGTGGAGGATCTTCTTCAAGGATATTAATACCACCTAAAGTTAAACTAATTTGATTATCATTCATTTCGAAAGAATAATTGTATTGAAGATCAATACTGAACCACTCATCAATTTTTTGAGTATATCCTCTTGATTTGGCAATATCAGATAATGCTCTTGTTGTCTGATAGTCTGAAATGTATTTACCATATAAAGCTAATTTATGAGACCCGCTATTAAGAATAGCCGATAAAGTCATTTTTGTTTCTGGTAATGATCTGGCAAAGTTATCATGATTAAATAATCCAACAACATTCTGCTTTTCACCTTTAGCATTAGGTATCTCATATTTATTGATATATGTTCCATTCAAACCAAGATCGATATAACCAAAACTAAAATCTTGAGAATAATTAATTGCAAAGTCAATACCATCTGTTTTCACATTAGAAGCATTAAAGTACTTAGTAGTCACACCAACTAGTGTTCCATCAATAGTCCTTTTTACAGCTTGAACAAAAGGTGAAGCGGTAACAATACCTTGCGCACTCTCAATCGTAATAACATCGCTGTAATCAATAGACCAATAATCTAATTTCAACTCTAAATTTGATTGAGGACGCCAAATAGCACCAATATTAAAGTTGTCTGATTCTTCTGGAGATAATTTGGCATTACCATCTTGCGCGATACGTATGAAAGTTGTACCCCCCTTTGGAGTACCATCTTCATTAAAATCCTGAATTCCTTGAAGACCTACTCCACTTGCATAAAGTTGAGACAAAGATGCTTCTCTAAATGATGTACTAAGTGAAGCCCTTAATATTAAATTATCAGACATTTCATATCGAAGAGATATTTTTGGATCAAACGAGCTATCATTCTCAAGCTCTTCATATCTTATTGCTCCATTAACTTGAAATTTATTTGTTATTGGAATAGATAATTCAGTAAATAATGCGATTGCATTTCTGCTTGCATTAGTTTCAGATCCTCCACCTAAAAACAAAAGATCTGCAGGTTTTATTAAATTTCCCTCAGAATCGAATTCAACAATTGAGTTTTTATCTCTTTTAACATCAAATGCCTCCTCTCTGTATTGGAGGCCAAAGGCAATATCAATACTACCTTCTTGCGTTGAGACGAAATCACCAGAAAAAACTAAATCAAGAACATCTAACTCATTTTTAGTCCATGTTTCTTGGGCTGTTGAAATCCATTTTACTAGCGAAGATGAGTTAGCTGAAGGATCAAATAAGTTCCAGCTCTCATCACCACTTGACCCCCCTTTACCAGCAATGGCATCACTAAATTTCTTTGTACTAGTGTCAGGCTGGTATATATAGTGCTCCGATTTGCTGTGTGTATATCTAAAATCCCAATCAAACCCAATAATTGTACCCTTTAGTCCAAAGGACAATCTAATATTTTCACTTTCTCTTGGGGCATTTGGAGATGGAAAAGAAGAACCTAGAGGTCTACCCAGCCATAAGATTGGGACACCAAAAGGATTACCAGCCTGTTCTGCTAATATAGCATTTGACGGACTCAAATAAGATAGTGCCGGATAAGACGGTGATTGTGGATTATCAATAACTTTTATATTTGAAGATAGCACATCGATATTAAATTCTAGTCCATTAGGCATATCACTCTTTAGAGAGCCATAAATGTTTTGATGCTCTTCATTATTGACAAGATTAAATCTTGGACCGTATAAAAAACCACACCTTGAACCAATAGCCTGCGGGATAATAAATCCATTATTTTCGATGCAGTTTGCATCAGGTACATTTGTAAATGGGCTATAACTGCCTTTGTATGGTCCAGCTTCAACATTTGAAGAACCAAACAATAAAAAACTATTACCTAATCCACTAATAGCAAGTTGTGATAGTTCTGGTCTAAGGGAGCTTGATAAAGATGATCTATCAAGAAATTCCCCAGCAATTACTAGATGTGAATTACCAAAATTTTCACCAAAAAGTATACTAATCTTATCATCATTTTGACTGCCAATATCAGAAAACTGATGATTATAATTAACCTCCAATCCTTTAAAATCTCTTCGGAAAATATAATTAACAACACCTGCGACAGCATCAGATCCATATACAGATGCCGCACCCTCCTTTAAAACCTCAACTCTTTCAATAGCTATCAAAGGAATAATTGAAGTATTTACAAAGACGCTACCATCATTTGCAGTTACACCTGCAACAGCCTGTCTTCTCCCATCAATAAGAACCAATGTAGATGATAAACCTATACCTCTAAGATTAATATTTGAAGTACCTTGAGTGTTACCAGCTGTAAATGAGTCAGCAGCGTTTTCCGAGCCATTATTTGAAGCTATATTTCTAGCTAAATCAGAAACAGTATTTACACCAAAATTATCAATTGAATCTCTATTAATTATCTCAATTGGTGAGGCACCATCTGTTGGACTTGCCTTAATATAAGAACCTGTAACTACTATCTCTTCAATATTTTGGTTTTGATCAACCTCTTGGGTATATAAATTACTATAATATGTAATTATCAAAAAAAATACCAAGTAATTGAATTTATTCATTAAATTATCCACAAATTTTTATTTTTTTATTATGTATTTACCTTATATCACTTAAATTAAGAGTCAAAGCGTGAAGACCATTTTTTAATTCATAATCTAAAATTTTATGAACGATATTGTGTCTTTGTACTCTTGATTTATTTCTAAAAGCCTTTGAAATAATTTTTACTCTAAAGTGAGTTCCTCCTTTTTTAGCTTGATGGTTGTGACTTGCATGCAAATATGACTCATCAATAACCTCAATAAGGGTAGGTTTGAGTTCCATAGAAAGTTTTTCAATTATATTTTCTTTTAATATATTCATTAATTATATTTATCATTTATACTAAACTTTTAAACACTATAATTATAACATTGGTAAATTTAATGAAACTAAATTCTAAATATTTTGATAATATTAGATCTATTAAGGATGAAAAAAAATCTACAAGGCAATGTGATAATTTAGGTTGCAATGGATCAGGAGATTACATTGCAAAAAGTAAAAATGGTAAAATAAATTTTTACTGTATTGAACATATCAAACTTCACAACAAAAATTACAATTTCTTCTCCGATATGACAGAGGAGGAAATTATTGATTTTCAAATATCATCAATGACAGGTCACAGACCAACATGGAAAATGGGGTCAAATCACAATGCGTCGAAAAAAGATTTTTTTGAATTTTATTCGGATAATAAATTTGATGATCCTTTTGGTTTTTTTGAAGAGAAAAAAAGTAATAATAAAAAATATTTTGGTGATGGTAAAAGTGCAAACAATAAGGCCTTAAAAGAATTAGGTTTGACTGGAAAACCTACAAAGAAAGAAATACAAAATAAATTCAAAGAATTGGTTAAAAGACTGCATCCAGATATAAATGGAAAAAATGAAGAAAATGAAAATAAACTTAAAATGGTCATTAATGCCTACAATCAATTAAAAACTTCAGGTTTATGTTAACTTTTTTTTTAATTCTGATAAAACATCATGTAGTTTAGCTTAAAGGAAAATTTAATGAGTACAGAGACAAATAAAGAATTAGACATTGGTGATCCAGATACAGAAGTTTCAGTAAAAAAAATGTTTGGATTTGACTCCAACTTAACTGTACCAGCGTATAAAAAATCAAATGATTATGTTCCAGATATTGATGAAGATTATTTATTTAATAAAGATACAACCTTAGCCATTTTAGCAGGGTTTAAACATGATCGTCGTGTTATGATTCAAGGTTATCATGGGACTGGCAAATCTACTCATATTGAACAAATTGCTGCGAAGTTGAATTGGCCATGCATAAGAATTAACTTAGATAGTCATATAAGTAGAATTGATTTAGTGGGTAAAGATATGATTGTTTTGAAAGATGGAAAACAAGTTACAGAATTTCGCGAAGGCCTTTTACCTTGGGCTATTCAAAACCCTATTGCACTTGTTTTTGATGAATATGATGCTGGTAGACCTGATGTAATGTTTGTAATTCAGAGAATTCTTGAGATTTCTGGAAAACTGACATTACTTGATCAGAATAGAATAATCAAACCACACCCTTTCTTTAGACTTTTTGCCACAACAAATACTGTTGGGTTAGGAGATACAACTGGATTGTATCATGGAACACAACAAATCAATCAAGGGCAGATGGATAGATGGTCAATTGTAAGTGCCTTAAATTATTTACCACATGAAGATGAACTTGGAATTGTGTCAACAAAAGCAAAATCTTATAATAATAAAGAAGGAAAAGAAATTATTTCAAAAATGATTAGAGTTGCAGAATTAACCCGCAATAGCTTTATAAATGGTGATATTTCAACTGTTATGAGTCCCAGAACAGTATTAACTTGGGCACAAAATTCAGAAATATTTGATGATATAGGTTTAAGCTTCAAATTAACATTTCTTAACAAGTGTGATGAGCTTGAAAGGCAAACTGTTGCTGAATTTTATCAGAGATGTTTTGGTGAAGAATTAAAAGATTATGAATCTTCGATTGATGAAAAGGCAAATGAAGCCTAATAACCAAAATGATATCGACGAATTTAAACGCGCACTTACTATGGCAATGCGTTCGATTTCAAAAGAAGATGAGCTTACTGTAAGTTTTGGGGCTGAGTCAGGAAGCATTAATGGACTCAAAGCAAGGTTACCTTTACCGAATAAGAACATGAATAACAATCAATTAAATTCACTTCGTGGTGAAGCGGACTCAATTGCATTGTTTATTGCCCATCATAAAGAGGACATATCTAATAAATATTTGCCTGAAGGACAAAAAGCGCGAGACATATTTAATACACTTGAAAAAATACGCTGTGAGGCAATTGGATCAAAAGAAATGGCTGGTGTTGCAAAAAATCTTTCACAAATGGAAATAACAAAAATCAAAAGAAAGGAATTAGGATATGCAAAACAAGAAGGGGAGGAGAACTTTACCGAAGCACTAGGTTACATTGTGAGAGAAAAACTGACTGGTGAAGTTATAGAAGAAACTAAAAAAACGATTGAAACTTGGAAAGAATGGATTGAGCAAAGAGCAGGAGAAACGATAGAAAATTTATCTTTTGAAATCGAAGATCAACAAGCTTTCGCAAAAATTATCAGAAAACTTATTGGTGAATTAGAGCTAGGCGATGAATTAGGAGATGAACCTGATGATGATAATGAAACTTCAGATCAGGATGAAGATTTTGCAAATAGTGAGGAGCAAGAAAATCAAGATGAGGAAACAAGCGACCAATCCTCTGACTCAACTGAAATGGATGTGAGTGATGAAGAGGAAATAATCCAAAGTGAAACAATTGAGATAGGTGATGAAGAAGATATCAATAATGAAGAATTAACAAAAGCTGTTAGAAATAAAAGTGGTGATGAGGATAAAAAAAGAGAAATACCTTATCGAATATTTACAAATAAATATGATGAGGAAATTAAAGCTTTAGATTTATGTGAACTTGATGAATTGGATAGATTAAGAGAATATTTAGACCAACAATTGCAACACTTACAAGGTGCAGTTACTAGACTTGCAAATAAACTGCAGAGAAAACTTCTTGCGCAACAAAATAGATCTTGGGAATTTGATTTGGAGGAAGGCCTTTTAGATGTATCAAAGCTTACAAGAGTAATTATTGATCCAACATCACCGTTGTCATTCAAGATGGAAAAAGATATTGAATTTAAAGATACAATAGTATCATTACTTATTGATAATTCTGGTTCAATGAGAGGAAGACCAATTACTATTGCTGCAATGTGCGGAGATATTCTTGCAAGGACGCTTGAAAGATGTTCTGTAAAAACTGAAATTCTTGGATTCACAACCAAAGCATGGAAAGGTGGGAGATCAAGAGAAAGGTGGCTTGAGGAAGGAAAATTACCTGCACCTGGGAGGTTAAATGACTTACGTCATATTATTTATAAAACAGCTGATGAGCCGTGGAGAAGATCTAAAAGGAATTTAGGTTTGATGTTGAGAGAAGGACTTTTAAAAGAAAATATTGATGGTGAAGCCTTAGATTGGGCATATAAGAGACTTCAAATGAGATCCGAGCAAAGAAAAATATTAATGGTTATCTCAGATGGTGCACCAGTTGATGACTCAACACTATCTGTAAATGCAGGTAACTATCTAGAAAGACACTTAAAGCATATGATCTCCAAAATTGAAAAAGATGATAGTATTGAATTAGTAGCTATTGGCATAGGGCACGATGTTAATAGGTATTACAAACGTGCAGTCACAATTATCGATGCTGATCAACTTGGTGGAGCTATAACAGAACAATTAGCAGATTTATTTGATGAAAATCAAAATAGTAAATCTAGAAAAAAAGTAAAACTTGTATCTTAGGCCTTAAGAAGTTTTTTCTTAAGCCTTTTTGCTTTTGGCGATAAACTTTTCTCTTTAGCTTTTAGTAGAAAATTATCTAATCCACCATTGTGTTCAACTGATCTGAGAGCATTCGCAGTTATTTTAAATCTAATAGTCTGATTTAATTTTTCACTTACTAAACTTACATTGCATAAGTTGGGTAAAAATCTTCTTCTAGTTCTGTTATTAGCATGACTTACATTATTACCAGTCATAACTTTTTTTCCACTAAGCTCACAAATTTTAGCCATTTAATAACCTTACTAATAAAATTAATATGTCTATAACATTACTGTTACAAATTTGAAAATCAATTTTTTACTATTTTTTTCAAATATTCTTGTGCTTCAAGAATATTATTCTCACTTGCTTCACGAATAAAACGTATTCCTTTTCTTTTATCTTGTTCTACTCCTAGGCCTTTATAATATAACAAGCCCAAACGATATGTTGAATTATAATATGTATAATCTTGAGTTCCATCATCATGGGCCCTCGCTTGTCTATATAGCTTAACAGCTTCTCTGTAATCTCTTCTACCAGAAAGCCCATTTTCATAACCTTTAGCTACCTCAATAAGGCCTGGCCCATAATTTTGTAAAGATGACTTTTTAAAAAATTCCATTGCTAAGTTGATATTTTTCTCTGTGGCTTTTCCATCACGTAACCAGGTAGCATAAACATATTGAGCTCTGTCTAATCCCTCATTCGCTGCTTTCTTATAATAATAAAATGCTTTCTTCTCATCAATATCAACTCCTCTACCTTTTGCATAAATGACTCCAAGATTATATGTAGCACTTGTATAACCAGAATTAGATGACTCTTCAAAAAGTTTAATAGCCTCTAAAAAATCTTGCTCAACAGCCTTACCAGTATAATACAAAGCACCAAGAAAAAATTTTGCCTCAGCATTACCTTCATCAGATTGAGCCTTTAATATCTCTATATCGGTATTAACAGAAAGCTGTGCAAAAAGTGGGTTAAAATACAAAAAAATTAAAATAATAAAATTTAAAAATTTCATTCAATGACCTTTAATAAACTTAAATAAATGCCCGGCAACTTTACGTATTTGTATCTCCTCAGAACCTTCAGTAATTCTATATCTTCTGTGATGTCTATATATATGCTCAAAAGGCTTATACCTTGAGTAACCCATACCACCATGTACTTGCATAGCTTGATCAGCAGCGTTGCAGACTAACCTATTAGCTCTGTAGTTACACATAGAAACTTTATCAGATAAATGTATAGCTACTTCAGGTTTAGTCATTTGATCCATTTGCCAAGCAGTTTTATAAACAAGATTTCTTATCATCTCACATTCAGTATTTAATTCTGCCAGAGGAAATTGAATCGCTTGATTAGTAGATAAAGGTTTTCCAAAAGGTTTACGATTTTTTGCATATTTAACACTTTCATTAATGCAATATTGTGCAGCACCCACTCCGGATGCCGCTTGTCTAATTCTATTTTCATGAACAAAGTGCTGAGCTAACTCTAGACCTCTATCTAATTGGCCAAAAATTGCTTCATCAGGTACCCAAATATTTTTTAAACTAATTAATGCGTGGTCTGTGGGCATATTAAAAGTCCATAAAAATTCTTCAATGACAAAACCCTCAGTGTTGGTAGGAACCAGAAAACAAGTGATTCCAATAGGTGATCCATCATCACCGCTAGTTCTAGCAAAAATCATATCATAATTAGCTTTATGAATACCTGTATTCCAAGTTTTTGAACCATTGATTAACCAACCATCTATGCCATCGCGATTTTCTCTTACAGCCCTAGTATCCATCCAAGTAGCATCCGAACCGTGATCAGGTTCAGTTAGACCAAAAGCTATTCTATGAGTACCATCAAGCATGCCATTAATGAATTCTTCTTTTTGTTTTTCAGTACCAAAATCTCTAAACATTAAAACCTGAGGAAAATTACCAACAATTGAGTTTTCATTTTGTAGATCATTATGTAGACCAAGCCCTTTTTGAGCTAAATGCTCCCTAATTATTGCCATTGCTAGATTTGACCCGCCTCTTCCACCATATTCTGTTGGTAAACCATAACGAAGGTGACCTGCTTTATCTGCTGTTACTCTCATTTCATGAAGAAGTGACTCCCAATCATCTGATGGCAATCCTTTCCGATCCCAATCGGTTCTTGAGTCTTCTCTTCGGTGATCAAAAAATCTGATATTATCATTTTTATTTTCTAGAGGTTTGATCTCATTTTCAATAAAGTTATCTAAATCATTTAAATAACTCTGAATATCTTGTGGTATTTCAAAATCCAATTTTTACTCCTAAATTTACTTATGAGATTACATGAAAATAAATATTTTTGTTATTTTTTTTTATAGTGCTTTTATAGTATTAACATACAAAATATAGTATAGAACAGACCAAGAAAAACACTGTGTAAGTGATTCGATCATGTAATGTTCTCTTCATATTCTTAGTACAAGAAAATATTAATTACTATATATAGTGCATCTAAGTTCTAGTTATGAGCTTGAATATTTTTTATTATTCCTTAAAAAAAAGAATATGAATATTAATGCTGCACTTGGACCAACAAATACTGGTAAAACCTATTATGCGATAGAAAGAATGACCTCTTACCAATCAGGCATAATTGGTCTTCCACTGAGATTATTAACTAAAGAAGTTTTTGATAAAATATCAAATATAGTCGGGCCCTCACGAACTGCAATGATAACAGGTGAAGAAAGAATTATTCCTCAAAATCCAAAATATTGGGTATGTACTGTTGAGTCTATGCCAACTAATATTCCAGTTGATTTTGTAGCAATTGATGAGATTCAATTATTAGATGATCCTGAGAGAGGCTTCGCTTTTACAGAAAAAATCCTTCAAATGCGTGGAATGCATGAAACACTCTTTATGGGATCTGATAATGTAGAAAAATTAATAAAGAAACTTGTTCCTAATGTAAAATTCATTAATAGAACTAGATTTTCAAAACTTTCATATTCTGGATATAAGAAAATTACAAACCTTCCAAGACGAACTGCAGTTGTCGCATTTTCAATGGACTCTGTTTATTCAATTGCAGAAGTTTTAAGAAAGCATAAAGGTGGTGTAGCAATCATAATGGGTGCGCTAAGTCCAAGAACTAGAAATGCTCAAGTTAAAATGTATCAAGAGGGTGAAGTTGATTACATTGTTGCAACAGATGCTATCGGTATGGGACTAAACTTAGATCTTAATCATGTTGTTTTTGCAGAAAATAGAAAATTCGATGGTAAACAATTTCGTAGATTAAATGCTCATGAACTAGGTCAGATTGCAGGTAGGGCTGGAAGATATAAAAAAAATGGAACATTTGGCGTAACCGCAGCTGTAAATGACTTAGATATAAAAAGTATTTTAGCAATAGAAAACCATGAATATGAAAAGAAGAGATTTGCTTTTTGGAGAAATAATAAATTAAATTTTGAAAGTTTAACTAAATTAATTAATTCTCTAGAATTGCAATCTAATAACCACTTATTAAAAAATTCTCCTCCTGCTGAGGATTTAAAAACATTATATAAGTTAACAGAAAATGAAAAGGTTAGAAAAACACTTAACAATAAAGATAATTTAAAATTATTTTGGGATCTTTGCCAAATTCCTGATTTCCGACAGAACAATGAAATTTATCATCACAATGTAATCGAAAATATATACTTTCATCTTTTAGAAAAAGGTAAGCTAACGGACATTGAACTTGATAAATATACTAAGCGTTTAGGAGTAGGAAACCTCGATGATATATATACAATTTCTGAAAAATTATCGGAAATTCGAACATGGTCATTCGTATCAAATAAACCAAATTGGGTTACAAACTCCATAGATTGGCAAATAAAAACTAGAAATATAGAAGATGATTTATCTGATAATCTTCATCAAGCATTAACTGAAAGGTTTGTTGATATTGATTCAAGAAAGTTCTTACAAGATTTTAATAATCAAACTAATTATTTAGTAGGAATTAATAATAGTGGTGATCTAATAGTAAACAGTGATTACTTTGGCAAAGTAGAAGGTTTAAGATATTTACCAAAAAAAAATATCAATA